>Ga0214163_1001367_pt1 | contig 10581 bp, 4 predicted proteins | sample LakMenepilimnion_2_FD_153001 | JGI IMG/M metagenome (GOLD analysis project Ga0214163, IMG submission 153001) | Freshwater microbial communities from Lake Mendota, WI - Practice 15JUN2010 epilimnion v4 | ecosystem: Environmental > Aquatic > Freshwater > Lake > Epilimnion/Euphotic zone | place... | reverse complement strand
TTCAAAGCGGACTGATAACGCTGCATCAATGCGGCTCGATCAGCAGGTATGAAAAACACAGGACTCAAAGCCATCGCGCCATCAGGAGCTAGAACAGCTGTCCTAGAAAAGACCTGAGGCCCAGATTTGCCAAGCACCCAGACTTCACTCCCAGCGCGGGCGGCATTGTTCAGGCGCAGAGTGAGATCACTCTCCACATAGCCGCCATATTTTAGACCAGCGACGCTGAGATCACGCCAGAGCTCGCGACGGGCCAGCGCTTCCTTCATGTATTGGCGCCCCTGACGAGCCTCAAAGAACTTTGTCAAAGCCAACCCCAACCCGTTGCGGACCTTCGGCACCATCCAGTCTTCACTGCGCAGTGGATAACCGCCGAGCGTCTTTTGCAGATCAGCCAGATCAGCATGCAGAGTTGGGCTCAGATGCATTCCCCACGCGAAGGGTTGAGCACGAGTCACACGCTCCATTTCAGACATGATGAGCGCTTTCACCAAGGCCGGTGCCTCTTGGTTTTGCATGATCTTATCGAACACATCAAGCACGGCCCGCTGCCAGCGTTCACCATTGGCATCGGTCATGCGACTGAGTTGCAGGCTGTCGATGAATTGACTTGTGGCGCTGAGTTTGGAACTGCGGACGCTCTGCCCCTGATCACTGCTGCCGACGGACACACGCTTGAAATCACTTTTCACAAAAGCCGCACCGGTATCCTCCGAATGAGCATCAAAACACATGCCACTCCAGCGGCGAAGCGTGTCGCCAGCACGGCTTTCCTCCAGTGGTCCCTGTGACCAGACACTGCGCTGAGACTGGCCGCGGGCATGGTCCACAACGATGTTTTCCCACACACCATTTAGATAAGGATCATCTCGCAAAGCCAGCAAGACCTTAAGATCCGTATCAAGTGGCGAATCCGGCATCATGTGAACACCAGCGACATCATCGACGACCGCCTTCCAGACCGTGAGATCACCCTGGGTCAGTAGGTTCGCCAAAAACTGCTCCTCCGAGGGAATCAGATTCAGCATGGCAGAAGCAGGAGCAGCCTCGGCAAAACGAATATCCTGCCAGGCTGACAAAGACTTTTTGTATTCAGCCAGAGTGAGTGCCGCAGCACTGGTCTCACGCACCTTGGCGAGACGATCCAGTTCCAATTTAAAGCCATTCAAACGCTGACGCACAGTTTTGACACGGGCTTCGAGATCAGAAGGGAGCTGCAAAGATTCCGCTTCAGGTTTCATCCATTCTTCGACACTGACGAGCATGGTTTCCAGCTTTTGAACCATCGCCGCCACATCCGCAGCAGGGCGTTCATAACGCAGGTCTTTATCTAGAAGAAGCGTGATTTCATCCAGTGTCTTGCGCCCTGAGCCGCTACGCTTCTGATTGATAACGCTAAGCATCAGCTCAGATTTGGTCTTCAAAGCAGCGAGGCGATTGTTCGCCACTGTTGCCAGATCAGATGGCAGTTGGCCTATCTGAGCACGTATGTTTTCAAGTCGCTTCAAAACCTCAGCCGGAGTGGCAGCAACGAAGTTTTTAGCCGCCTCAGATTCAAGCTGCGTCAAAGCTTGTTCAGACTGGGCAGTAAGGGCGCGCGACTGGCGGGTCCAGGCTTCAATCTCTTCCAACTTGGTTTGCAGGAAAGGCCAGCGCAGCATCTGAGCCTCTTCCTTGCGCAAGGTGGCGGCTAGCTTTTCCGCAGGCTCACAAAGCTGGCGTGCCCGATAGCTGACAAGCTCATCCGCCAGAGTACGTGCCCGCCAGCCATGCCAGCTGACAGTCGCAATGACTAACAAAAAAGCGATCAAGGCAGCCATGGAGAGCACGGAACGCATGCGCCGCCCGCTTTGTATCTGATCCAGACGTGCCCGAATTTTTTGACCGCTTTGGCTCAGTCGTTGCAACGTCGCATCAGGCACTGGCATCTGAAAGCTTTCCAATTCACGCCAGCGCCGAACAAAGGACTCATCAAGACCTGACACCTCAGAAAAAGGCAGGCCAGCGCCGCCCAGGAGACGCGTGTCGGCCTCATCAGCGAAAGTGGTAAAGCTGCTCAGCACCCGCTCGAAACCTCGTTTTCTCTCCGTGATAGCCCGTTCCTTGCGCACATACTCAGTGAGACCCTCCAAACGGTCGTTCAAGCTTTTGGAGTTCAGCTCGATGTCGTGAGACTCGATGAGTTCACGCACGATCTCCAAAGCTAGAGCCGCACCTCGCCAGTCTCCAGCCTCGCGTAGGTTTGAGGCTTCATCCATCAAGGTCGGAATCTTTTCCTCAGCTTGTCTCCGCCGCAGAGCTCTACGGATCGCGTCAGCCTGTTGGAAGTCTGGCAGCACGCGCAGTTTTTCCTCAGGCGAATTTCGAGCGATGGATTCAGCGAGCTTGGCGATGCGTTCTTCATCATCGTTTTTCAAAGCCGCACGAAGCTGTTCAAGCTCATCCTGGAAGCGTTTATTTTCTAGACGCAGGAGTTCAGAGCGCGCATTTTCATCACCGGAATTCAGGCGTAAAATCGTGCGAACGATGCGCAGTGCCTTGTCATCTTCACGGGAGAGCACCGCCGCACGGAAGTCTTTGTAGAGAGGATGATTCGCGGTGACGCCCTGGGCATACAGCCGATCCAGAGCCTGCACCGTTTTGGCATCAAGTCGTGGCGCGATGGGCAGTTGATGCGCCTGGCAAAACTCCATCCAAGCTTTTTCACCGCCAAAGCTCAAGACGCCGACAAGATCAAGCAGCGGAGGCTCCTGTTCCGCTGTTTGCAGAGCCTGATAGTCACTACCCTTCTCCAACATGGCAGCGATCATTTCCAAGCGACTCTCGGCCTCCGAGCAGAGACGTGCATAGTGACTAGCTGCGGCCTCCACAGCTCCGGAAATGAGGCCGGTCTGCAAAGAGGAACGCAGGATTTCGATGGTGTCTGTGGGTGGTTTCACGGGCTGCGAAGGGCTCAGTTGGTGCCTTTGATTTTGATCTCACAAAGCCTGCGCAGGCCAGCGAAGAGGGAATACGCGCCGGAAGGCAGACCGGCAGACTTGGCAATTTCAGGAGCCAGGGCTCGGCGCTCATTTTCGAGTGCGCTCAGGCGTTGCTGACGAGACTTCAAGGATTCATCAAGGCGCTCCAACGCAGATTCTTTCTGCTGCTGGGCGAGATTTCCATTGCCAAGTTCTGTCCGGCGTTGCTCATCGACTCGCAGACTCAGTCGCAGGGACTCGATCTCGACATCCAACGCATTGATTTTGGGCTTGTTAGCCTCCTGATGAATCGCTGCCGCGTTATCAGCCGTGACCACGACGCGAGCACCATCATTTTTTAGGCGAAACCGTCGGGTAATGTCATCGACCTGCTGAAGGTGCAGCGCCATGCTGCCAGGGATAATGATGGATTGCAGCCATGCGGAAGCCTGGGCATCAAGCACGCTGTCAGATCCATCCCGACGACATTGAAAGGTGAACTCGGATGAGATCGGCCAGGCATCCACGATCGGGGCGTCTGCCGGAATCAAGACGATCTCAAACAGCAACTGCGCCACATCAGCGCTGCGGGCAATGATGCGGACGCCTGTGGCATCCAACGGCAGTCTGGCCAGGCGATGCATGCGGAATTCGAGCGTGTTGGAATCATTGAAGCTTTTACGATACACTCCCCCAGCGCCAAGCTGCTTCCAGCGAACTAACTGTGATTCAGCAACGCCAGCTTTGCCCACAAAGATCTGCATGTCAGCCTCAGTCGGCAGGATGGGCATGGCCTCCAGCGCTTTGGCCAGCGGCAGGCTCTGACTTTCGACGATGACATATCGTGGATGGCTAGAAGTCGGGCCATCCGCTGCCATGAATGCAGCAACGGGTTTTGAGGTTAGTGACGTTGCAGGCTCATGAGGTGGAGTCGTCACTGAAGCCTCCATCGGCGCTGTCAGCTTGGTTTGAATGAGTTCGCAGAACCATCCCGGAGCGTCGGCAAGCTTGGCTGCTTCTTTTAACTGCGCGCGATCTGAATCACTGATGTTCTCAGGCTTCTTGGTTGCCATTTCCCAATGCTGAATCCAGTTCGGCAGTGGTTTCGCCGTCGAGCGTGTGCGACTGAGGAGCTGCAGCCACTGCTCGGGCATGCCCTGACGTGGTGCTACGCTTGATGACAAACGCTTCAAAACCTGCTGATGAATTTCCTGACTGAGCAGATCTGGCATGATCGGCTTGGCAGAAATGGCGATGGCATACTTTGCCCAATGACTTTTGAGACGACCTTCAGTGATGAGGATTTGTGATTGGATCGCCTGAGCATCTTCACCGGACCAAGCCGAATCACGCAAGGCCTGATGCAATTCATGCTGCCAGTTACTCAGATGAAGAATCATGTCCATGAACTCATCCTGAGTGCTCTCAGGACGCGGGATTTCCAGTGGCCGCAAGGGTTCACGTAAAACAGCAGCGATTTGGTTCAATGCTTGTGCATGAGAATCGAGCAAGGCTTCACTGGCCAGGGCTTTGAGCCAGTTTTTGGTCGTTGGCAGAATGAGATGATGCTTTTGCCAGAGGTCATCCACCGTTTTGGCAATGTTGATGGCGACCACGGCCTGACTGGGGCGTACTGAAGGCAGTTTGGGCAGCAAAACAAAGGCTGCCACACCAGCCGCCGCCATGATCACCGCGAGCGCCACCATGGGCCAGGGGGAACGTCGGCCTGGCGCACGACGTTCCTCAAAAAGCGGCGGCAGCGGACTGGATGCGACAGACTGAGCTGGCGCAGAACGCGACAAGGAAACAGCGGGTACCAAAACTGGCGGATGATTGAGACTAGCTTTGAGTTCAGGATTTTTAGGTGCGGGCAGTGATTGCGGAGCAGTAAGGTCAAAGGTGACACGAGCCGCACCTTCCACCTGCTGACGCTGTGTAGAATTCCGGTCCAGCGCAATCCAGCGAAGCTCGGCAAGATCATCCGTGGGCTCGATGTGAGTGGAAAAAGTGACTTGCCAGGAAGCAGCAGCACCCATGATTTGCAGGGATTCCTGAAAAAGTGAAAGCGCTGAATCTTCACTGGGCAGCAGCAGCAAACAGCGCTGAGCCTGGGCTGGGAGCAAGGCATGACTGGCATTGCCCGTGAGCCTTTGCCAAGTCTGTGCAGCGGCCAGCGCACGATCTGGATTTGTGATTCCCGGACGAAAACTGGTGAGGGAAATTTCTTCGGCAGGCTCAAAGAATCGTGGGGACTCGTTCCATGTCGCGCGCCAGGGTATCTGCCGTAAAACATCCGCCGGCGTGATACCTGCCTCAGCGGCGAGACGCGCCTCGCGAGCATTGGCAATCACATGATGAGCGAGATGATTTGTACGTCCGGTGTAGTCGGAGCCAGCATCTCGGATGCAGCTCAGCACATGATAAGTCGATGCGCCTGCGTGAATGAGGCGATGACTGAGCACCACACGACGTGGGCTTAGGCCAGACAGCCTGGCAAACTGCGACACACGCTCAACCGCCGCCACCAGCAGGCCACTCACTGCACGATGCCTCGCGACAGTCCCGAATCCGGTGCGACCGGCTTCGAGCAAGCGTGGGGCTGAGGTGTAGATGAGTTGGCTGGGCATCGAAAGGTTTACGGTTGTTTACGGCGGTTGGCAGAGGTGAGATTTTCAGGATGGCTTGAATTTTTGGGAAACTATCGTCAACCATCGTCATCTTCATCGCGTCGTTACCACTTCAGGCGCGATCTGCGAGAGTACCCACATGGTCGGCACTTCGACTTGCTTGGGTTTCATCTGTTGAGGGTCAGGACCGATGCGGATGTGGCCTTCATGATCCGTGAACTGCACAGGAGAACAGCCAAGCGGGCTCACCGCAAAGTAGGCGACGTTAGAAGAAATGGCTTCAGCATTTGAAACGATAGCCGGGCAAAGCTCGAGAAGCAGTTCACGGATGCGATCAGAATTGATCCGAATGTTGTCGAGCAGCAGTGCGCTTTTTTCGATGCTTGGCAGCAAGGGTTCATCGCCGAGAAGAGGCTCCCAGGTATCGCTTTTGCCGACCATCACCGCGAAGGGAGTATCGATTGAATCGCGTGAATCAAGGCCGAGCACGTTTTTGATGCGGACCTCCGTCTCGGCCAGGATGACATCCTGCTGATCGAGCCGACGGCTCTGAATCTGGGGATCACGCACGCCACGCAGTCGCTGGCGAAACTCTGTGTTATGCAGAGGATCAAAAAGGAAAAAGATGCCCGAGGCCACCGCGATATGCTGGGCTCCGGGAGAATCCGCACTGTTGCGCGTCGGCTCAAAGTGCTCGCCCGCATTGTCATAAAACACGATGGATAAGTCCGTATCGTGCGCATAGCGCCGGGAGAGCTTGAAGACGAATGGCTTTGGCAATCGAACTTTGCGACCAAGACGCGGCAGGGTTTCATAAAGCATGCCTTCCAGCTCAGTCTTGGCGAGGAAGGCATCTTCTGGTGTCGATGCGGAAAACAGCTGCGTGCGCATCTGCGTGAGGATGACGTTTTCCGAAGGATCAGCATCGCGAAAAGTGACCCCAAAATTTTGATACAAACTTGTCTGCAAGGTGCGAGTCAGCACGCTGAGGTAGTAGGATTTCCCCGATGACGGTGCGCCGACGATGGAGAAGATGTGATGGGGCGTCTCCATGAAGCCCGGCGGCAGCTTGCGGCGACAATGTGGGCAGGCCAGATCAGGTGCCGCGATACCCATGCCATCGAGAGCCTGACCACGGTCACTGAAACGTGTGGCATGAAAACGCTGCATGGCATCTTCCCCCAGCAGGGAGTCTCCACGCAAGGCGGCATGGACGGCGATGTTCATGGCATCGCCACGATCAAATTTAAACCAGCACACCGGGCAGGTGAACTCGCCATACTCGGTATTCACGGGCTCGGCATGAATCGCGTGAACGATTTCCTCAGACATTGGAGCAGCGATTCGTTCGGGCAAAATGTGCAGCACATCTTTGACGAAAAAGCCTACCTCACGCAGACCTGCGGGCATCACTAAATTCTCCGTGGCCTGCTCAGGAGTCTGTGATTTCAGATGCTCGCGCAGTTCCTCAGGACTGAAGGGGCCATACCACTGCCGCGCCTCGGCATCAAAGAAATGCCAGGACATCGGGCCTTCGAGATCCTGCCATTCCTGCGTGTCTGCGAGGCATTTGAAAGCCAGAACTTCACCGCTGGAGGTGAGCGTATGCTCCTCACCCAGATGCAGCGTGAACTGAGAGCCCGGTGCACCATCCACCAGCGCTGGTTGGTCCGTATTGACCGTGACTTCAAAAAGATCACCGCGATGCTGAATCGTGGCCAGAACAGAGGGACAATCTGCCGCGCTGGTGCGGAAATCAGCAGCGGCATTGGCACCCATGATGAATGGCGTCACGGCAACGACGGCACGTTCACCCGTGGCACAGTTTAAAAGGCAGACTCGGGGAGCCATCGGACGTGGGCGAAGACTGGTCATAGCATGAAAAAATTTGATGAACTGGCAGCGATCTTTCCCAGATTCCACCAGCCTTGACGAGATTAATCTGGCAGGGAAAAGCGGATTGTCTGGCGAGGAAGTGTTAAGGCTGTGTAAAAGCTGCGCGAACAAGACAAACATCCGTCGAAATTTACGCTCACTGCGGCGCGTTAGAGAGCGCCCATGATCCGAGCCATCACCCTTTCATTTCTAGCGCTGCTTTCCATCGCCTCAGCCGAGCTGGCTGGATCGAAGCCGAACATTCTTTTCATCCTCACGGACGACCAGGGCTACGGTGATCTCTCCGCGCATGGCAACCCGATCCTGAAAACGCCGAATCTCGACAAGCTGCGCGGTGAAAGTGTGCGCTTCACTGACTTCATGGTCAGCCCCACCTGTGCACCGACACGCAGTGCGATTCAGACTGGACGTCATGAGTTTCGCAACGGCATCACGCACACCATTTTGGAACGTGAACGCATGGACCCAAAGGCCGTGACCATCGCAGAGACCTTGAAATCAGTGGGCTACACGAACGGCATCTTTGGCAAATGGCACCTCGGAGATGAAAAGGAGTATCGCCCCACGAGTCGCGGTTTTGATGAGCAGTTCATCCATGGCGGCGGCGGCATCGGCCAAAGTTATCCAGGGAGCTGCGGTGATGCGCCGGGGAACTTGTATTTTAACCCTGCGATCCTGCACAATGACCGCTTTGTGAAGACGGAAGGATACTGCACCGACGTATTTTTTGCCCAAGCTGCGAAATGGATCGAAGCAGTGAAAGGCAAGCAGCCTTTTTACTGCCACATCGCCACCAACGCTCCTCACGGCCCCTACATTGCCAGGCCAGAAGATCGGAAACTCTACGAAGGCAAGCAGCTAGGTGCAGACACCGAGAACTTCTTCGGCATGATTCATAACATCGACGAAAACGTCGGCAAACTCATGGCGAAACTGGATGAATGGGGCATCGCGAAAAACACACTGGTCATTTTCATGAATGACAATGGTGGCACCGCTGGCGTGAAAGTCTTTAATGCCGGGATGCATGGAGCGAAAGGCACCCCATGGATCGGCGGCACACGCGCCATGTCGTTCTGGCGCTGGCCGGGCACACTGACTCCTGCGGATTGCGGAACTCTGACAGCTCACATTGACGTGTATCGCACTTGGGCAGGACTGGCCGGAGCCAAGCTGAGTGCAGAAACTGAAAAACAGGTGGAGGGTCGTAACCTGATGCCACTGCTGGAGAAGCCTCAGGCAACCTGGGAAGACCGCACTCTTTTCAGCCACACGGGGCGCTGGCTAAAAGGCACTGATTATCAGGCCGCCAAAACCAGAAATGCCGCCGTGCGCACGGCGCAGTATCACCTCGTCAGCGAAGCCAGACCTCCAGCGAAAGCCAAAGGCGCAGCCGCAAAAGCTGGTTGGCAGCTTTTTGATGTGAAAGCAGATCCTGGTGAGACCCTGGACATCGCTGCCGAAAAGCCTGAAGTAGTGAAGGAGATGCTGGCGACCTACGACGCCTGGTGGGATTCGCTGAAAGGCCAGATCGACCTCAATGAAAAGGCCGTCGGTCCAAAGCTGAACCCTTTTGCTGAAGAATACTGGAAGCAATTCGGAGGTGGCCCCAATGAGCAAGATCTCAAGCGCATGGACCCACAAGCAGCCTTCACCTTTGAGACCCGACGCGCCAAGAAATGATCTCCGCGCCTGACCGCAGATGCCGGCTTTTCTGTTCATTGTGCGGCTCGAAAACCACCTTCTCGCACTCAGGTTTGCGGCGATCACTGCGGCACAGCCATTGCCAGCGGCGCACCTCCGTGATGAATGACTGCGGAGGTCCATCAAGGATGCGGAACTTGCCCAGCAGCTCCCCGCCATCACGCACATTCAAGGACCTCGCCGCCACCGTGCCACTCAAAGTCCCGCCAGGCATCAGCGTCACCGGGCCCTCACAGACAAAGTCACCCACAGCATCCCCGGAGATGATGATTTCGCGGGCTTTCACCTCATGAAGAAAGGTCACTTCCGTCTTCGCCGCCACTTCCACCCGTGCCGCCTGGACTGGCTCAGCGATCAATCCCGACCCCTTGAAAACCCGGCATTCTGGCAGTTCTTTGTGTGAGACCGACTCCACACGGCTGAGCTTTTGCAGGCACACCGGGCAGGTCGGCGTGGTGCAGATTCCCGCCGTGGCGATGGTGAAAAAGAAATCGCTGCGTTCTGCGGTCAGGCTGAGCAAAACCTGATGCAGACCTGCTGCATCCACCATCTCAATCCGATGCTCCTGCGCCGCCAGAGCTGCCGAAGCCGTGAAGCCTCCAGGCGCGATCAAGATGCCACGTGCGTTGTTTGCCGTCAGCACCTCACGGGCAAAATGCATCACACTTGTGGGCGATGCCCCCCACTCATTCCAGCCAGCGATTTTCACCAGCGCGCGCTGAGGATGAGCCGTCATTGGGTGCTCGATCATGGCAAAGGCCACCGAGCCATCTTGCAACACCACAGAGCGCGCCAACTCACAGCCACTGTGCGCCGCGATAGCCCGCACCAGTTCCGCCACCCGCAGCCAGTCCAGACTGGCGATCAGCTCCGGCGTCCAATGATCCTCTCCAGCCGTGATCAGATCTCCCTGCTGGGAGAATCCGGCTTCAGAAAGAGTGCCAAAGGGATCAAGCATGAGGTCAACTATGATAGAGGCGTTTACTATTAAGAGAACTCCTTTTAAAATGGAACGCACTCATAAAGGCAATCAATAAAGCACGGCGCGCCATTCCTCCCGCAAGCATCTAAAGCATGAGGCGAAGTTATAACTGAGAACTTGGCACTACGACGAGACGGCCACAAAACAGTGAGACACACTTCTCCCCTGAGAGCGTGAGAAATGCAGGCTAGCTAGGCTGCATGGCCCGGCACTTGCTGTGGCAGGATTGCTCCTTGAGAAATCCAGCTTTCAAGGCAAAACCTTCCAACCCATGCGAAAAACCAAAATCCTCTGCACTCTCGGCCCTGCGACGGAAAGCGCCGATGTCATCCAGAACCTGATCGCCAAAGGCGCGGACGTGATCCGCCTGAACATGAGCCACGCCTCCCATGACTGGGTGCGCCTGGTGTTC
>Ga0214163_1001366_pt1 | contig 10582 bp, 11 predicted proteins | sample LakMenepilimnion_2_FD_153001 | JGI IMG/M metagenome (GOLD analysis project Ga0214163, IMG submission 153001) | Freshwater microbial communities from Lake Mendota, WI - Practice 15JUN2010 epilimnion v4 | ecosystem: Environmental > Aquatic > Freshwater > Lake > Epilimnion/Euphotic zone | place... | reverse complement strand
GCACGTCTGAGTTCATCCAATGCCGTTCGCAATTCGCTGCGCATTTTCATGTTGATGGCATTCATGGCTTCGGGGCGATTGAGTGTCAAGATGGCGACACGGCCGCGAAGTTCTTGCTTGATTGTTTCAAAAGTTGGAATGTTCATTTCAGTCATGTTTTTTTAATAAAATGTAGAATAACCCAAACACGCCCGTCTCTGTGTAGCGTGTCTCACACCACACACTATGAACTTCGGAAATACTAGCGATCAAGAGCTCATGCTCCAATCTGTTCAAACACTGCTTGGTGATGTTTGCACCATGGAGTACGCGGCCAAGTGCGATCTTAACCATACCCCACCTCGAGAAGCCTTTGATGCCATGGCCAAAAACGGCTGGCTGGGGCTCATTGCCCCCGAGTCTTTTGGAGGTGCCGCTGGTTCCCCCACCGACTTGGCCTTGCTGCTTGAAGAGACAGGCCATCATTTTGAAGAGCTCGGACTGTGGCTGTTCCGAAATTTCACATATGGCTGCTATGCGGTGCTCAAGCACGGCACGGAAGAACAAAAGCAACGTATCGTGCCGCGCACCGCCAAGGGTGAGCTTTCTTTTGCATTTGCGTTGTCCGAACCCGACTCTGGCTCTGACGCTGCAGCGCTCAGAACCCGCGCAGTGGCCGATGGCGATGGTTTCATCATCAATGGTCGCAAACAGTGGACATCGGGAATGGATATTTCCGACTATGTGTTGCTGGCCCTTCGCACCAATGACTTGGGCAAAAAACAATTAGGCATAAGTACTTTTTTGGTCGACACCAAACTACCTGGCATAGAAGTACGCAAGATACCCACATTGGGTCAACACGCCATTGGAACCACTGAAGTTACGTTTACCGACGTGCGAGTGTCCAACACAGCGCTGCTGGGTCAACTCGATCACGGCTGGGCTGTTTGCGAAGACACTTTGCGTTATGAACGCCTTTGCTTGTCTGCGGTGCGCATTGGTGCAGCCAGACGCGCATTCGAATACGCGCTAGATTACGCCAAAACACGGCACCAATTTGGCAAGCCCATTAGCAGCTTTCAAGTGACGCAACACAAGTTTGCCGACATGAAAGTGATGTTAGATACTTCATTCACCATGATCCGACGCTATGCATGGCTCATGGAAAATGGCAAAGCAGAACGCGCCGATACAGCCGTTATCAAATACTATATTGGTGAGTCATACAAAACCATTGCAGACATGTGTTTGCAAATATTGGGTGGCTATGGGTACAGCATGGAATACCCGATGCAACGTTTCTTCAGAGACTCGCGCCTTGCAACCATAGGTGGCGGCACTTCAGAAATTCAGAAAAACATCATTGCATCCACATTGGGAATTTAATCGATGCTGATGCCTGCTGCTTTAGAAACTTCGTTCCATTTTTTAAAGTCAGCTGCAATCATCTGACCAAATTCTTCGCTCGAATTGGGTTTGGCGTCGCCACCCATTTTTCGCATCGCGCTCACATACTCGGGCATTTTTAAAATTTCGTTGAATGCACTTTCGAGTCGCTTCACCATGGCAGGTGGTGTTCCTGCTGGCACTGCGGCACCCGTCCAGTTGCGCAAAACAATGTCAGGGTAACCCACTTCAATAAAGGTAGGGACATTGGGCAAATCGAGTGCGCGTGTAATTCCGGTCACGGCCAATGCTTTGAGTTTTCCCTCTCGAATTTGAGCAATCGATGCAGACAAATCGGTCATGGCAAACTGAACTTGTCCACTCAAAACAGCCATGCTCATTTCTGCACCACTGCGATAGGGCACATGAACCATGTTGAGCTGCGCTTTACTTTGCAGCAATTCACCCAACAGGTGAGCAGAATTGCCGATGCCTGCAGAGCCATAAGAAATTTTTCCAGGATTGGCACGTGCGTAAGTCACAAATTCTTGAACTGTATTGGCTGGAAATGATGTGCCTGTCACCATCACAGAGCAAATGTCAGATGTTTGAACAATTGGAGCAAACGATTTGACTGGATCGTAGCCAGGATTTTTCATTGTTGCGGGTGCAATGGCATAAGTGGAAACATTTCCAATCAGAATGGTCCGGCCATCCGCAGGAGAGTTAGCAACAAAACGTGCGCCAATGGCACTGCCCGCACCTGGTTTGTTTTCAACGATCACTGTTTGTTTGAGTATCGTTTGCAATTGCGTTGAAACCAATCGTGCAACCACGTCAGTGGGGCCACCCGGACCATAGGGAATGATCAACTTAATGACACCTGGCGTTTGCGCCATCAACAAAGTGGGGCTTAACGCAAAAGCGCCAACTGCGCCAATAAACTGTCGCTTTGAAAGTGCATTGGAATGGGATGTTTGCTTCACAGATGTCTCCTAGTTTATTTTTATTAGTATAGACACCATTGCAATAAAAAGTAAAGCCTTTGACGATATGAAGCACCCATAGCCTTTATCGAATTGAGAACAAAACATTGCCTCTTCAGTTACAGTCGCAACCATGAGCTCTATGAACACCACCACCGGCCTTCTTCACGCTATCGACGACGGTTTGTTAACCATCACCATTGATCGGCCACAAGCTGCCAATGCCATTGATTCAAGCGTTGCACAAGGCTTGGCATACTTGATTCATAAGGCGCAACAAGAATCATCAATTCATGCAGTATTGTTAACAGGAACAGGAAGCCGTGCTTTTTGTGCAGGTCGCGATACCAAAGTATCTGCAGGGGAAGACCCCGTCCAACTGGATATGCAACGTCGCAAAGAACTCTGGACTTACACAGACGCCTTACTCACATTCGACAAGCCCTTGGTTGTTGCGGCCAACGCAAGCGCCATTGGTGCAGGTTTTATGTTGTGCTTGCATGCAGATCAGGTTTTATCTGTTCCCAATGCAGTCTTTTCATTGCCAGAAATTAACATTGGTATATCGTCATGGTTGGGGCACTGTTTGGTTGCCGAAATAGCGGGCAATGCACTGGCCAACGACATGTCAATTACTGGGCGAAAAGTAGATGCCAACGAAGCATTGTCCAAAGGCTTGATTCACACCATTGTTCCTGCATCAACATTGCATGCTGAAGCTGTACAAAGAGCTCGTTCACTGATTGAAAAACCTCGCCCTACATTTCGGGATATCAAGCAATGGATTTTGAAGAGACGACAACAATCGGTTGAGATTGCACGTCAGCGTCATCAACTCAATAATCAGGCTTGATTACAATCATTTTTTAATTTGGTTCAAAATTGATCATTCCAACCGATTTAGCTTCTTTCCTTGAATTGCTGCGCCTGCACGGTGACGAGGCCTACGGGCTCATCTTTGCTTTCGCTGCGTCGCACAGCCTGCTGCTAACTCTCTTTGCCGGTTATGCCTCCAGTACAGGAGCCCTCAACCTCGGCACTCTTGTTCTAGTGGTATGGGCCGGCAGTTTTTTGGGAGATACGATCCGCTTCGGAATAGGACGCTATTTCGGTACGCAATGGCTTTCACCTTTTCCAAGGCTTCAACGCAGTATCCATATTGTTGTGCGATTGGTAGATCGATTCTACGTATGGCTAATTCTGTTGCATCGCTATCCGCACGGAATTCGCGGTGTTGCTGGATTTGCTTACGGAATGTCACGTCTGCCTTGGCCTACATTTTTGGCGTTCAATTTCGTTGCATCTGGACTTTGGGCTGGTGCCATTCTTTCAGCTGGTCATGCGTTTGGTCAAATTTCGGAGAAGCTGTTAAATGATGCTTTCTCTGGCATTGGTGTTGTCATGCTAATTGTTTTCCTTGCGCTATCTTGGGTGTTAAGTAAGAAACTCGAGCGTGTTGCAGAGCAAAGTTGAACTTTCAATGTCAAAAAATTTGGCTCCATTCTCGCCCAAGCTCAATGAAATATTTTACTTTTCTATGTCTATTGCTACTCACGCTTAATGGGCATTCCACGGCCGCTCAAACAGATGAGAAAAATACTCAGCTGTCTAACGCTGTGAACAATCAAATTTTGCTGAACTCAATAGCGTCATCAGTACAAATTACAAGCCGCGCTGTTGAAAACGCATCGTCTGCTCGAACTCTTGGAAAAGTCCGCCAAGGCTCTGGCGTTGTGATTGGATCAGACGGTCTAATTTTGACAATTGGTTATCTCGTTTTAGAAACCGAACAAATAGAAATTCGCACGCATCTACAAAAAACTTATCCTGCTCAAGTTGTGGCCTATGACCAAGCCACAGGATTTGGTCTCATTAAATCACTGGTACCTTTACAAGGAGTTGAGCCAGTTAAATTGGGGAAACTCAATGATCAAAAGATCGACAGTTCGCTCTTGGTCGTTTCTTCAGGAAATTCAGCCTTTACGAGTCCTACAAAACTAATCGATGTCCGTTCCTTTACTGGTTATTGGGAATATCACATTGACAGCGCAATTTACACAAGCCCACCCGTAGCCAATCACTCTGGCGCTGGCCTCTTCAATGCGAAAGGTGAATTGATAGGAATCGGAAGTCTTTTTATGCAAGATGTTATGCCAGCAGGCAATCCGTTCGGTTTGGCTGGAAACATGTTTGTACCGGTTGAATTGTTAGAGCCTATTTTGAACAACATGTTGCAAAACGGCATGGGGCCAAATAGCCAAAGAGCTTGGCTGGGTATCAATGCCGTGGAAAGACAGGGAAGAATTCAAATTGTCCGTGTTACACCCGAAAGCCCAGCTCAACTGGCAGGTGTTGTGCCTGGGCAGTGGTTGCTCGGGCTCAACGGAAAACCTCTAGAGAGTTTGTCTGCCTTTTACAAACAACTGTGGGCAATTCCCATTTATTCAGAACCTGCAAAGTTGACTATTTTTGACGGAAAAGAAATTTATCAAATTCCTGTACCCGTCGTAGATCGCTCAACAAACATAAAAAAACCGGCAGGTATATAACAATGATTAATTGAACCAGTATAGTTATCGAGTGATCATGACAATTTGATCTGCATTGACCTGCACCTGCAACTCGACCAATTCACTTCCATGCCATCATGGTTTTTTAGATTTGTACTGCTTGATGCTGTCTTTTAAATCTTGAAGCTCTTCGCATCCAAATCTACATGCTTTTTCCAAGCGGGCAAGCATTTTCTCAGCGCCGGCCAGATCATTTTTGAGCAGCAGCAATTCACCGTAATATTCCAATGCACCCCTGTGATTCGCATCCAGATTCAAAGCAGTCACGTAGAATTTTTCAGCTTCACTCAAATTAGGCGCTGCTTTTTTTCTGAGGCTATAGCCCATTAAATTGTTCCAGTCGGCTGATTTTTTTTGATCAGCTTCGTTCAGTAACTCAATGGCCTTTTCATAATTGCCAGCCTTGATGGCATTTCTGGCTGGTTGCAGTATTTCAGTAGCCGATTTGGTTGCAGGCATCGATGGCGCTGTGTCTGCCGACCAAGCCTGAAAAGATAGAAAAAGTAGAGATGCGATAAGTTTATTTTTCAAAATAACCCCTTAGATGTCGAGCAAGCCAGAAAAGATTAAACTCTAAGTTGATCATTCAAATCTTGCACTAAGAAAAAAATGAGCTTTGCCGCTTTGCTGTTTTAATCAAAACCATGTCCCCTCTTCCTCCAAACTACACAACGCCTACCAATGTAAATTCATTGCTTAAGAGCCGCGGCTTTTGTGTTTTAAATGCTTCAGGTGTTACGCAATGGCTCAACTGCTCAACTGAAGACTTGGCGTCTTTATCGCCTTCTTGGAATAACTTACCCCATGACAATTACTTGAAAGATGGCGGGCACTATCGCCGACGCCGTCACAGCAGTTTTGTTGTTCAAAATGGTCATTGCGAGCAAGTGACTCATCGAGCACATTGGCAGCCTCTCGACTACAACGCTCTGCATGGCGGCATGGAACGATGGTTCGAGCCCATTCTCGACACCACAATCATGCAATCAGCTTGGTCAAAAATCATAAGGAAACTGGCAACGACCGCCGATGAGTTGAACGAGAACAAGGTCAAGAAATGGTGTATTGAAGCCCATCAATTTCGCATTGATACTACAGATGGCATTGGTAGGCCTACACCAGAGGGTGCTCATCGTGATGGTGTCGATTGGGTTGCTGTGTTCATGGTCAATCGACAAGGCATCAAGGGCGGAGAAACACGGGTCTTTGAAGCCGACGGTCCCCTTGGCGAAAGATTCACACTGTCTGAACCTTGGTCCTTGTTGCTGCTTAACGATGCACGCATGATTCACGAAAGTACACCTATTCAACCCTTGGCCGAATCAGGGTACAGGGACACTCTTGTTGTGACCTTGCGTGAAAATTATTTCCAAACTCCAATGGACTAAAGTTTTTTTAAAAAAAGGCGACAAAGAATTGAAAGCTGTACATAAAAACCCTTGGTTCAAAAAAGACTTAGCCGCTTATTATTAAATCCTATAGCTTTGATAAATCAAAAAAAGTTATGTCGATTGGTATAAAACTCAAGGGGCAGTCAATGATCTTTTATCGCATTCAACCTGTACGCAAATTTTTACTAGCTCTGTTCATATTGGCTAGCGCTACAACATCAATATCGGCGTACTCACAAGCTGCCTATCCAAATCGTCCTATCAAAATGATTTCCCCATTTCCTCCCGGAGGCGCAAGTGACACTCTGGCTCGATTGGTTGCAAGCAAGTTAGGTGAAGGCTTGGGTCAAACAGTGACGGTAGACAATCGCGCCGGAGCCAGTGGCAATATTGGTCATGAAGCGGCAGCAAAGTCGCAACCCGATGGTTACACGCTGTTGCTCTCCAACAGCAGTTCTGTTGTAACCAACCCGCATTTATTTAAAAAACTACCATTTGATCCTCTGAACGACTTTGCGCCAATCTCTATGGTTGCGTCAGCAGGTCAAGTGCTTGTGGTTCATCCATCGGTACCGGCTACAACAGTTGCTGAGCTAACAGCTTTAGCCAAGGCCAATCCAAACAAGCTCAATTTTGGTTCTGGTGGTAAGGGCATTCAATCACACATCAGTGGCGAGATGTACAAAAGCGCTGTAGGCGTAGACATCGTTCACATACCCTACAAAGGCACTGTCCAAGCCGTCTCAGACCTGCTGGCCGGACAGATACAAATGGTATTTTCCGACATGGCGCCTGCATTGCCACATATCAAATCTGGAAAGCTCCGTGCTATTGCAGTTACCAGTTCGCAGCGCTCAGCAGTTCTTCCTGATGTACCCACAATCAGTGAATCTGGTTTGCCTGGATTTAGTTCTGGCGTATGGTGGTCTGTTCTTGGACCTAAGGGAACACCGGTTGAAATTGTCAATCGCATCAACTCTGAAATAGGAAAGATGATGCAGTCAGCCGATGTGCGCGATGCTTACGCTAAGCTTGGAATCACACCACAACACAGCACACCTGGCAAAGTGCTTGAGAATATTCGCGCTGAGTCGCCAGTGATGGCAAAGATCTTAAAAGCAGCTGGTGTTGAGGCTGAGTAAACTACAGTTCTGTCTTTTTTAATATTCAAGAATTTTTTATGTCGCGCAAAGTCATCATTACCTGCGCCGTCACCGGCGCCATTCATACCCCAAGCATGTCGCCACATTTGCCCGTGACTGCAAAAGAAATTGCTGACGCCGCATTGGGAGCAGCCAAAGCTGGTGCAGCCATTGTTCACTTGCATGCGCGCAACCCAGTAGACGGCAGTCCTTCGCAAGACCCAGAGTTGTTTGTGCCATTCTTGAAAGAAATCAAAGAAAAAAGCAATGTGGTGATCAACCTCACCACAGGAGGCGCACCAACCATGACCATTGCTGACCGCTTGCGCCCTGCTCACCACTTCAAGCCAGAAGTTGCCTCCTTGAACATGGGCTCTATGAACTTTGGCCTGTACGACATGCTCAAGCGCTTCAAAACATTCAATCACGAATGGGAAGTACCTTACCTTGCCAACAGTGACGATCGTGTGTTTAAAAATACCTTCAAAGACATCGCTCACATCTTGCAATCGTGCAGCGATAACCAAACGCGCTTTGAAATTGAGTGCTACGACATTGGTCATCTTTATACGGCTGCGCACTTTATTGACAGGGGCTTGATCAAAGCCCCGTTCTTGATTCAATCGGTCTTTGGTATTTTGGGTGGCATTGGCCCGCACCCTGAGGATGTGCTGCACATGAAACGCACAGCTGATCGCTTGTTTGGCAATGCTTATGTATGGTCAGTTCTGGGGGCAGGACGCAACCAAATACCTATCGCTACTCAGTCTGCCGCCATGGGCGGCAATGTGCGGGTTGGCCTGGAAGACTCCTTGTGGGATGGCCCCGGCAAATTGGCCGAGTCCAATGCAGACCAAGTGACACGCATACGCCATATCATCGAAGGCCTTTCACTGGAAGTGGCAACGCCAGATGAAGCTCGTCAAATTTTGCAGCTCAAGGGTCACCAGAACGTTAACTTCTAATGAAAGCACTGAATCAATCGTAGGTCAGTGCCCCGCGCCCCAACAATTTTTCATCCAAAATAGATTCAAAAATACTTTCTATTTCGGTAAAGTGTGTTCGCATACCAATGACTGGTTTAACCACACCCCTGGCCATCACCTCGAGCGTTTCAATCAACTCCGTTCGGGTTGAGTGCCTAGATCCTGTGATCGTTTTCTCAGACAATATGAGATGTCGAGTTGGCACCTGAATACTGCCCTTGCCAACTCCAATGACAACTGCACGCCCCGATGTGGTGAGGCTATCGTAGGCAACCTGAAAAGTTTCGGCGTGTCCAACATAATCGATGGCGGCATCTACACCACGGCCATCTGTGAGTCTTTTGACAGCCGCAACCAGATCGGCTTCTTTCTTCACATTGATCACTTCATCCGCGCCCCACTCACTGGCCAAAGCCAATTTTTCATCAGACACATCCATGGCGATCACACGAGCTCCAAAGGCTTTGGCAACCTGAACGCCGTGAATACCCACACCTCCGCCAGCGCCGATCAGTAACACATGGTCATGGGGATTGACACGCGCACGCTCTTTCATGCAATGCCAGTTTGTATTGACTGCATCGGTGGCCATAGCGGCCGCTTCGTAACTCAGGCCCGATGGAATGTGCAAAAAATTCTCGACAGGCAAGCTGACATACTCTGCAAAACCACCATCGCGATGCACACCAACATGTCCTTTGAAAGCTTCGCACAATGTTTCACGGCCACCGCGGCAATACCTGCAACGCCCGCATGTCAAGTAAAAATAAACGGCACAACGATCGCCTACTTTCAGTTCTGTGACATCTGAGCCCACCTCCACAATGTCTCCGGCCAACTCATGTCCCATGATTCGGGGGACTTCGCCACCAAAACTGCCAGTGCGCATGTTGAGCAAGGTTAGCCCTACACCTGCAGCCCTTACTTTCATCACAGCCTCACGTGAGCTTGGCTTTGGATCGGGTCGGGACATCAAAACCGATTTTTCACCCCATTTGGGAACAACCATGGCCTTCATCAACTTCTCCTATAGTGAGTAGGCAAAAATAAATCTTTGCCTCATTGACTATTTTGCCGCTTTTTAGCTTGAATTGTTTTTTCAGCATTGGCGCATGCCCTCAGCCCACCTCCCCGGTCAAGTATTTGTCGACAATCAATGATGGATTGAGTACCCGAAGGTTTTGTTTGTCTTTATCCACTAATTAAATGGGACCGATTGGACAGCTTTGATATCATCAAATTTTAAAGTGTGTGGTTCAAAATTGATCATTCCAATGGATGGTGGCAGTTGGCTGTGGCTATGGCGACTGCCATCAAATCTTATTGCTGCGGAGGCTGAGCATGGGTTGCATTCTTAAACTTGATGAGGATTTGGACAACCGAGTTACTATCGGCGCAGTGTTGCTGGCAGCGGGTTCTGGCTCACGGATGGGGCACCGCCCCAAAAGTTTGCTCGAATTGGACGGCGTGCCATTGATTTGCCGTCAGCTCATCGCACTTTCAGGCGCAGGCGTCGACGAAGTGGTTGTAGTGCTGGGTCATTACGCCGATCGAATTGAAGAAGCAGTTAAAGAATTTCCCGTCACCTTGTTGCGCAACTCAAACCCCGATGCTGGCCAAGTTTCGTCCTTGCGTCTGGGGCTTCAAGCACTTTCATCCAAGCTCGATGCCGTGTTGATTGCGTTGGCAGATCAGCCCCTCATAAGCTCGCAAGACATCAGCGACCTAATTTGTGCTTACAAAAAGCGCCCTCAGGACACGCTCGTTGTACAACCCTCGGTAGAAGGCCTGCCTGGCAATCCGGTCATCTTCAGCAATGAAGTGCGCCAACAGATTTTGCTGGGAGATGCCACTGTGGGTTGCCGACAGTGGCAATCTGCTAACCCTAGTCAAGTGCATCCTTGGGTTAGCTCCAACAACAACTATCGCACCGATGTAGACACAATGGAGGACATTGCTGCTTTGGCTGCGCGCACTGGCCATCAACTTAAATGGCCAGCCAGCCAACGCTAGGTATCTATATTTGGAACGATTCTTTGAATTTCACATAACCGCTCATTCAGCCCGAATACCCTGCTGCTTAATGATGTTTGCAAAGCGCGCTGTATCGGCTGCGTTAAGAGCAGTCAGTTGAGCTGG
>Ga0214163_1001364_pt1 | contig 10583 bp, 9 predicted proteins | sample LakMenepilimnion_2_FD_153001 | JGI IMG/M metagenome (GOLD analysis project Ga0214163, IMG submission 153001) | Freshwater microbial communities from Lake Mendota, WI - Practice 15JUN2010 epilimnion v4 | ecosystem: Environmental > Aquatic > Freshwater > Lake > Epilimnion/Euphotic zone | place... | reverse complement strand
TTTATTTTTATGGGATGTTTATATCACGTAAAAAAAATCGGTCTGGAAGCACAAGCGTTGTTGTTATTAGCAAAGCTAGTGGTAAGTTAAAATACCTAAAAACCATTGGAATTAGCTCTGATGAACAGGAAATTGAAAAGTTTGTCATCGAAGCTCGGGAATTTATACATACCTACGAAGGCCAAATAGATCTTTTCAAGTCCTTCGATGATGAAAGAGGTGAAGAGCTTCTCACAAATGCTTTTATTTCCAATATTGAGAATGTCCTTTTAAATGGTTCTCAACTGATTTTAAATCAGATATATAAACGAGTTGGTTTTGATCAGATTGATGATGAAGTCTTGAAACATTTAGCCGTAGCCAGGTTAAGCCAACCTATGAGTAAAGCGTCTACAGTTGAATATTTGAAATCCCATTTTGATGAGGATTTAACGCTTTCAAAGATTTACCGATACCTGGATACCCTTTATAATACCCAGCAAGAAAAAGTACAGGAAATCAGCGTAGAACACACTCGAAGAATTTTAGGAGGAAGAATAGGGTTGATGTTTTATGATGTCACGACCCTTTATTTTGAGACTGATCAGCGGGATGAACTTCGTGAAAGTGGGTTTTCAAAAGATGGCAAACATAGTCAGCCCCAAATTGTGTTGGGTTTACTAGTTAGCCAAGATGGATATCCTTTATCTTATTCGATTTTCAATGGTTCTCAATACGAAGGCAGGACGATGATACCGATTGTTGAGGATTTTGTCAGCCGCTTTGATTTGTCCGATTTTGTTGTTGTGGCAGATTCTGGATTAATGAATAAATCAAATATCGCATTGCTTGAATCAAGTGGATATAAATACATCATTGGAGCAAGAATCAAGAGTGAATCAAAGGAAATCAAGAAGTGGCTACTCTCTCTGGAGAAGAAAGAAGGTGTTTTTTACGAGCAATCGTTAAGGGGGAATCGATTAATCGTTGGTTATACCGATAAAAGGGCCAAAAATGATAAGTACAACCGTGAGAAAGGAATAAGAAGACTCCAGAAAGAGTACAAGAGCGGCAATATAACCAAAGAAAACATTAACAAGCGTGGGTATAATAAATTTTTGGAGATATCAGATAATGTCCAGGTAAAAATCAATCAAGACAAGATTAAGGAAGATGAAAAGTGGGATGGATTGAAGGGATACATCACGAATACAACGCTCCCAGCATCTGAGGTATGTGCCCAATACAATGGCCTATGGGTTGTAGAAAGAGCGTATCGGATAACTAAGGGAACTATTGAAATGAGGCCCATGTTCCACTTTAATCCACGTCGAATTGAGGCTCATGTTTGCATTTGCTTTGTTGCGTATAAAATGTATAAAGAACTTGACAGGGTATTAAAACTGTCAGGTATCGATTTAAGTGCTGATAAAGCGCTTGCCATCGCTAAAACAATCACAACACTTAAGATAAAATTGCCTTTACAAAACAAATCTATTTATCACACTTTACTTTTAACCAAACAACACAACCAACTCAAACTACTTTATAACGAAAAATATTGGCAAAGTATCGAGAAAATTTAAAATGGGTATCGCATTGGCGAAGTCAGGAAATAAAGGACTGTAATTTCTCCACAGTTTAACGTTATTTATATTTTAAGACAGCAAATCCTTTGAAACACTATCATTGAAAAATGAATAAAATTAAATTGACACTACTCACCATTTTTCTGGTAAGTTTCTTTGTAAGTAATAGTATAGACACAGGTGTAACTATTACTCAGCTTGATAAAACAATCTGGACTATTTATCAGGATAAGAAATCAAATTATTGGTTCGGAAGTAAAGAAAATGGGGTATATTATTACAATGGGCAACAATTAAAACATATAACTACCGAAAATGGCTTAGTCAGTAATGAAATACGAGGTATTCAGGAAGATGCTAATGGGAATATTTTCTTTGACACAGAAAAAGGGGTTAGTAAATTTGATGGTCAAACTTTTAAAACATTGCAATTGGCTAACCCTGCATTACCACTAAATAATTGGGTTTTAAAACCTAATGATTTATGGTTCAGAATGGGTTCTACAAAAAGTGGAGCCTACAGATTTGACGGGAAATATTTACACTACTTAAAATTTCCAATATCACCCCAGGAAAATATGTTTTACACGAAAAATCCAAATACCAGCTTAAAACCTTATGGACTTTATACCATCTACAAAGATCGTAAAGGATATATGTGGTTCGGAACAGCCAGCTTAGGGGTGTGTCGATATGATGGCAGAGTCCTGAGCTGGCATTATGAAGAACAATTACAAACAACACCAAATGGAGGTGATTTTGGAACACGTGCCATTTTTGAAGATAAAAATGGTAAGTTTTGGATAAATAATACTCGTTTTCGCTATGTCATAGAAACGTATGGCTATAAACCCGTAACCTTCAAAAAAGAAAGTGGCGTTGGTTATCTTAACAAAACCAATAAAATGGAATTTCCTTATTTCCTCTCCATAACCGAAGATAATAAGGGCAATCTATGGATGGCGACTTATGAAAACGGGGTGTGGAAGTACAATGGAAAAGAACTTATTCATTACCCTGTAAAAGATGGTGAAACAAATGTTTTGCTTTTCACCATTTATAAAGACAACAAAGGAGTTCTTTGGCTTGGAACGCATAATGCAGGCGTTTATACATTTAATGGTCATTCGTTTGAGAAATTTATAAAATAAATCTATAAATGCAAAAACTTTTTAATTTGATGTACTTAATAGTCCTGTTGATACTCAACTTGTCATGTGTTGAAAATAAATCAACCGGGAAAGAAAATAGTACATCTGAATTACAAAGTGTTTCAAAAACCGACACTTTAAAATTTGGTTCTGGAATACGTGTTATTTTTCAGGACAGTAAAAGCAACTATTGGTTTGGCATTCATAATGGAGGCGTAAGTCGTTATGACGGAAATACATTTAAATATCTTACAACTAAAGAAGGTTTATTAGACAACCAAATCCGCTCCATACATGAGGATAAACATGGTAATATATTGATTGGCACGGCAAAGGGATTAAGTATTTATGACGGGCAAAAGTTTACAAATTATTCAACCCAAACTAACAATCCAATATTTGAATGGAATGAAACAAATGGAGATGAATGGTTTTATGCCGGCGAGGAAGGCGGAATTAATCGTTTTGACGGAAAAAATATGCACTATTTAATTTTTCCAAAACCAAAAAATGAAAATCCGGGTAATTCGTATGGGGCTAACTTTTTAATTTTCACACAACCAAGAAATGAAAATCCTGACAATTCTTATGGAGTCACTGATATATCAAAAGATAAAAACGGTAAGGTTTGGATGGCAACTTATTCCGCCCTTTACAACTATGACGGGAAAATAGTGAATATATTTGGTCATGAAAATTTAAACCTTAAATATAATGAGCATTTGCATATAAGAAGTGTATTAGCAGATTCAAAAGGTCGGATTTGGATAGGGAATAACGGAATTGGGGTTTTGCTCATGGAAGGAGACGTTATCATTCATTTTTCTGAAAAGAATAATTTAATTCATCCCACAAGTACAAGAAGAGGAGACAAGTCAAAATCTGGCACTCTTGAACACGTATTTGCCATCGAAGAGGATAGGGAAGGAAATATTTGGTTTGGAGACAGAGATACTGGAGCCTGGAAATATGACGGTAATTCAATGACAAACTATATTATTGACAACAAACTTTCTACACCTATGATTTGGTCCATATATAAAGACCATAATAATAATTTGCTTTTTGGAATGGCAGGAGGTGGCGTTTATAAGTTTGTCGGAAAGACTTTTGAAAGGCAATTTTGAAAAATACGAAGGCAAATAGCTAATAATGAAAACATTATATTTTAACCTTACGGAGAAAAGTTAAATTATTCACCGCAATTATGCGGCGTTTATTTTATATATTTACCGCAATGCATTCAATCTATGGCAAAATATATCTACGAAAATAAAAATTGGACTGATTTTACCTGGGAAAACGCTGTCATTCATTCAATTTTCGGAGAGGTACGATGAACCCGCTTAGTGACATTAGAACACCACTTGAATTTTTGAAATATGAAGACTAAAATTGAAAAAAAATTTGATACTGTTGCTTTCTTCAAAGCAATTAAGGAGAAATTAGCCCTAAAAATGGCCGGAATGACTTTGGAAGAACAAAAAGTATTTATGCAAAAAGTTCGAGATGGGAAAATTGAGATAGTATAACCATTTGATAGAAACAAAGTAAGTAAAAGCAGTTACCCAAAAGTGGCGGCTGTAGTGATATAATGACGCATTTGTTCAAGGTTCAACATTAGGATTTCTATCGAACTTTTGTGGTGAAAATCCCCACCTTAACCAAGCGCCAAACCGTCAGGTTTTGAAAAAACTAACTCCAACATTTATCTTCAAAAAAACAATGCTAAGATTTCCCTGAAATTATCAAGCGCTTATTTACCGGAGTCTTTTTTTCAAACAGCTATCTTTCGCTGAAAAAATAAAAGTGCGCTCTTGGGCTTAAAATAAATGTAAACACCAAAATTGACGAATAACCAGTTTACCCCTGATTTAGGGTGTTCAGTTTTGTAAGGAATATCCAATTATACAGACAAGCCTAATTTTCTCCTAATACAAAAGAAATTTTCATAGCGACACATCTTGGCGTTCTACCTAAATAGTTTTGTATAAAAATTATCAAACTTATCAATATGCAAATATGGCAAACACAACATTAAAACAAGAAATACTGGACAACATTACATTAGTATTTAACTTATCAGAAGATAGTAAACTAAACAATTCCTTTTTTGAGCAAACCAAAAAGGAACTTTCCTTTCTAGCTGAATACTTCCATATTACACAAACTCAAGCCCTTTTTGTTGCTGTTATTTTTACCCTAAACTACAAAGGTCGGAAAGTTGATTTAGATGACTTGAATTCTCATTTTGATTGTAACCCAATGAAACTACTTGAATTCAGTGATGACTTTGTTGATTTGTACAATAAGCGTTTGCTACGAAAAAATAATAAAAGTAATCGACATAGAAGCATAAATCTTAAAGGTGCAGATGAAGAGTTTTATATTAATCAAATCGTTTCTGAAAAAATATTAAAAAGTGAACCGATTCCTGATGTCTTAGTTGATGCCATAAAGTATGAAGACGTTTTTACTTTACTGGAAAAAATGAATGAAATAGGTAATCAAAGAGACAATGAAGAAATTTCAACACGTGAATTATTTGAGCAAACTCAATGCTTGTTGGAAGAAAATACACATTTTCCGCTTATTGAAAAAGTCAGGTTCTTAGGAACATCGATGGAAGAAAAATATTTGTTTTTATACGTAGTATGGAAATTTCTTGAAGGGGACAGAGATCCTTGGGTTGAACGAAGTTTCAAAGAGATTTATGACAAGCCATTAGAAAGATTTACTCAAATACAAAGATTTTTAGCCAAGGAAAACAATCTTATTAAGGAAGATTTGTTAGAAATCGTAGATGCAGCATTTTTTGATGATGCCAGAATGAAGCTCACTGAAAAAGCGTTAGACTTATTAACAGAGTGTGATATTAAACTATTCAAAAAAGATGTAGACAAAAAGAAAAAAGAGAACGTAATTCAACCCCAAGACCTCCCCTTTCGTGAATTAATTTTCAGTGAAAAGGAAGCACGTCAATTAGAGTTATTGAAAAATCTCTTATTAGAAGAGAATTTAAAAAAAACACAAGAACGCCTGGTACAAAAATCCTTACCCAAAGGCGTTACAGCATTGTTGCATGGTGCATCTGGCACTGGAAAAACAGAAAGTGTTTTACAAATAGCTAAAGCTACGAATCGTGAAATAATGAAAATTGATATTAGTGCTTCACGTTCAATGTGGTTTGGAGAAAGTGAAAAAATTATTAAGCAAGTTTTTAAGGACTACAAATCTTACGCAAAGTCGCAAACACTTGCGCCTATTTTATTTTTCAATGAAGCTGATGCTATAATCGCTAAACGTAAAGAGGCAAATTCTTCAAATACAAGTGATACTGAAAATCGCATACAGAATATTTTGCTTGAAGAAATTGAAAACTTTGAAGGAATTTTAATAGCGACTTCGAACTTAGTTAACAACATGGATACGGCATTTGAAAGACGATTCCTTTTCAAAATTGAATTTCAAAAGCCGGCCGTTTCAGCTAAAATAAAAATATGGAAATTAAAAATGCCTCATTTATCAAATGAAGATTGTGAAATACTGGCTACAAAGTTTGATTTTTCAGGCGGACAGATTGATAATATAGTTCGTAAAAACGAAATAAATGAAATACTATACGGAAACACAGTAGACGTAATTACGCTTCTTGAATTTTGTAAAGAAGAAACTTTGAGCAATCAGTTTTCAAAAAAATCAATTGGCTTTAATTGAGAAAATGAATGAATTCATGAACTGTAAAGATGTTTAATCCTCTGTGAGATGGCCCTTAATATTGTCTAAATGCTTTTTCATGTGCTTGTTTAATCTGGTCAGCCAATGATTTAGGTTCAATAACTTTCATGTGGTCACCGAAAGAAAGTAGTTCCATTACCAAGTCATGTGTCAGGTAAAGTTTAAGTTTTATCCTCATTTCTTCGTCATTGTCCACCAATATTTGTTGAGTGTCATGTAATGGAAGGGTTTTGATATACTTACCTTGAAATGGGTCAAAGGATAGAATGATGTCCTGAGGTTCATGGTCATTCGGGCTTATAATTCCAAAGCAATAACGGTAGCTTTGTTCAATACTGTAATTGTCAGGATACTGATATGTTTGATTTGTAATTTCAAGATTTGTCAAACGGTCAAGAGCAAAACTTTTGATATTATTGCCTGTAGTTTCTTTAGCCATAATATACCAACGGTTTTTAAACTCCTTTAAAGCATAAGGTTCTACCAAACGATAGCTTAATTCTTCATCCAAAAATTTCTGGTAATTAAATTTAATTTTAAATCTGTTTTTGATGGCATGCAGCAATCCGTATAAATTTTCTGTTCCTTTAGGTCTGCGTTTTTCCAAATGAATAAAAGAGGTTAAATCATGTGCAAGGTTTAAAGAATTAAACATATCAAATGCTTCCATCATCCTTTGAAAATTCATATTTTCATTTTCGTTTTGGCTGATGAAATAACCTTTTTGGGATTTTGAATACTCAATGTCAATGCCAAAAACATTACTGATTTCCTTTATATCACGTTGAAATGTTCGTTTTGAAAAACCTATTTGTAAATTTTCATCTTGCATTTGCAAATAGTCAAATTGATTTTCAATATAGGCTTGTAATTCCTCATAAGTTGAAAAAGGTTTTACTTTTAACTTTTTTAGAATAAGCAAGTATCTGGATATATAGCCTCGTTTTGACATTGATTTTAATATATTCTTTGTGTTTAACAAACCAAATGAAATAGCAAGCTATTTGTGAAAAGTTTATTAAAGCTACCAATCGAAAATCATTACCTTTAATATTGAAAACAACTTTTTCGTTGTTTACGATGCTTGCATTTCCATAAACTGGTTTGAGTTCATTGAAATTAAGTTTTTGCCGTTGGATATTTGTCAATGTAATTTAAAATTATTTTCCTGACGAGCAATCTCATTCGACAATTTTAATTAAATGTTTACATTTTGCAAACTTAATTTAAGGTTCATTCCATTTAACAAAGAAAAAAAATGAAAACGTTGGAATTTAAATATTGCCTCTTCATCGCGCTATTATTCCCCATATTTTTAATTTCCTGTAACGGACAGACTTTAATAAACAAAAACATAACAGAAGAAAATTCAGTCAATAAATCTGAACAACCACTTCAAATAGTTCTGAAAAACAAGACTTCAAGCGAAGTTGTGGTCTGTCAACTCCTTGATAAAGAGGGGAGTTTGTGGTTCAGTATAAACGGAGAAGGAGCGTACCGTTATGACAGGAAAACATTTACCAACTTTAATGAAAAAAACGGCCTGTGTTCCAATGATATAAGTTCCATAATTCAAGACAGATCTGGGAATATTCTATTCGGAACAAATAAAGGAATATGTATATATGATGGCAATAAATTTTCAAAATATCCTATCCCAGATACCTTATTTATTACTTGTATGCTGGAAGATAAAGATGGCAGCTTGTGGTTCGGGACTAGAAATCATGGGATTTACCGCTACAACGGAAAATCATTGGATAATTTTTTAAACGGTAACGAACCTAAATTTAATCTTGGAAACTACCATCAGTTTATTCTCGATATTCTGCAAGACAGAAATGGCAACTTATGGTTTAGTTCCTGGAATCGCGGTGGCGTGTGGAAATACGACGGAAAAGACTTTAAAAATTATATACCTTCTGCCAGTTACTATGAAACTAACCAAGATAAGACCGGAATAAGTAATATTCAAAACATTTTGAATAATAGCCTGACTAATGATTTAAGGTCTGCACAGGATTATATTAACGATGATATGATTTTTTCCATGACAGAAGATCATTTGGGAAATATCTGGTTCGCAACCAGAGACCATGGAATTTGTAGATACGATGGTAAAACATTCAAAAGCATTGGTAAAAATGAAGGCTTTAATGCTCGAGGAGCAACCGCCATACTACAAGATGAAAAGAATCATTTTTGGATTACTACTTTTGATAGTGGTGTTTGGTATTATGACGGTAAAAACTTTAAAAATTTTAATACAAAAGATGGACTTGTAAATAATGCTGTTATGAATGTATTAAAAGAAAAAGATGGAAACTTGTGGTTTGGAACAAAATATTTAGGGTTAAGCCGTTATAACGGTAAAAATTTCACAACATTTTCTAATAAAAACAATTAAACGCAACACAACAGACAAACTGTTACGTAAAAATATGGACAAATCTATCCTTGAAATATTGTGGAATCAATTTGGAGCAAGCATCGATATGCTGATAAATGTTATCTCAAATTGTCCTGATGACTATTTTACAACGCACAAACGATTTTATTACCTTGCTTTCCATAGTACCATTTTTTTAGACTATTATCTAACCATTCCACCCAGCGACTTTTCACCCATGCTTTCCTTTACACAAACGGGGAATAAAGATAGACCAGAAGAAGCAATAGACGATTTAATCCCTGACAAAATTTATGACAAACGAGAAATTGTAGCCTATCTCAAACAAAGCAGAGAAAAGGGTAAACAGATAATCTATGCACTGAATAATGAAAAATTAAATAACAGGTTTAAAGAAGGAGACCATCCAAATGACATGAATTACCCCATTTTGGAAATACTACTTTATAATATGCGACATACCCAACATCATGCTGGACAACTTAATATGCTATTACGACAAGATATCAATAAACATATAGAATGGTCCTTCAGAGCAGGAGATATAAATATTGAGTGATACTTTTTACCATAATAATGAGGAGGTTTCCTAATGATAGCTTTATATTTCTTGATTATTTTTGTTTTTCCAAATTAGATTAAATATACCTGAATACTCATGACACCTCTTTTTAAAAAATTGAACTACAAGGAACAAACAAATATTGTTGCCATTAATAGTCCAAAAGCGTTTGACAATGAACTTGAAGAAATGTCAACAAAGGCAACCATTATTAAAAACTTAACGGAAGTAATAGAGATAGAATTTGTAATATGTTTTGTAACAACCCAAGTAGAAATCGAACAATTTATATCCTCCATCGATCAAAAACTAAAAGGGGATGCTGTAATATGGTTATGCTATCCTAAAATGACTTCAAAAAACTATAAATGTGACTTTAACCGAGATTCTGGATGGACCAGTTTAGGGAAATATAATTTAGAACCCGTAAGACAAGTTTCCATTGATGACGATTTTAGTGCATTGCGATTTAGGAAAGTTGAATTTATAAAGACCATCACAAGACGTGAAAGCTTTGCAATAACCAAAGAAGCAAAAAAAAGGACAACACAAAAAGGAAAGTAAGACCCAAAATTTAATATTTATACTCTAAATCTGCCACTTAACCTGGTTAACAATTATAGATAAAGGATGAATTTAATAAGGAACATATTGCCAGCATCCATCATTGGACTTTTAATTCACCTATTAACTTCGTGCGGTGACGATTCAAAAATACCAATGAATCAAACCGATAAAAATACTATGACAACAAATTCAAACCCTGTTGTTTATTTTGAAATACCTGTCACCGAAATTGACAGAGCAATCAAGTTTTATACTGCAGTATTCGGTTTTGAATTCGACAAAGAAAATATTGACAACAATGAAATGGCATTATTTCCTTTTGCTGACGAGAATTTGGGGATTTCAGGCGCACTGGCAAAAGGAGAGATTTATAAACCGACTAAGGACGGTGTATTGATATACTTCAAGACAGAAAACATTGATGAAACATTGCAATTAGCAACTTCAAATAGTGGACAAATTCTATATCCAAAAACAGACAATGGAATTGGATATGTTGCAGAATTTGAAGACTCTGAAGGCAATAGAATAGCTTTGTTTCAATCAAAAGAATAAATATGTGATGAAAATAGCTGCTTTCACAAATC
>Ga0214163_1001363_pt1 | contig 10584 bp, 15 predicted proteins | sample LakMenepilimnion_2_FD_153001 | JGI IMG/M metagenome (GOLD analysis project Ga0214163, IMG submission 153001) | Freshwater microbial communities from Lake Mendota, WI - Practice 15JUN2010 epilimnion v4 | ecosystem: Environmental > Aquatic > Freshwater > Lake > Epilimnion/Euphotic zone | place... | reverse complement strand
CCGTAGTCGTAAATGTTATAAGAGTCACACGTACCTACACCCCCATCGTGTAAAATTCTTATATTAACTTTTGGTTCACCTGATAACGTAGGTAGGTAAGCGTTGAAAGTGCTTTGTGCTATTGGTGTAGGACTGAATGTAATTTCTTTTGTGTCTATACCTTTAACATACTCGTTGTTAAAAATAAACTCAAGTTGTCCGTAAATTTCTTTAGTTGCTTCAAAGTATATTTTGTTCGGGTCGTCGCTGTCTTGCTTGTAAGTAAGAATAAGTTTCTTTGCGCTCAATTCAGGAAGGAATTGTAACGCTTGGTCTTTGTCTTTAGCTAATTTGTAGGTCCAGTCTACTTCTTGCCCTTGGTCGTAATAGTCGTCTCGGTGTTTAAGTACCAAATTGTTAGCTACGTCGGGGTCTTGTTCGGTGTAAAGGTTGTACATCGTGAACAATGACTTAATAAAGTCGGCTTGTTTAACCTTATTGGGCACGCTGTTATTCATGTTGATGACAGCACCATAACCAACTATTGAAGCCGAAGGGAGTATTTTTATGCTTAGACTATTAAACACTATTTCACTCGTAACCGTTACGGGAGTGTCTAAGGGTGTTGGTCCATCTAACCATTGAAGATTATTCGATAACTGCGCATTGATACCACCTAAGAAATTTAAAACGTCAGTAAGTATTAAGTTACCTACCAACAAATTTATGGTAAGGTCAAAGTTTCCTATCGTGTTACTTCCTACGGCTAATGTGTCGCCTTCGTTTACGTTTACACCATTCGTTAGAATTGTTGCACTTGTCAAAAAGTTACCGTTCTTTTCAATCGTGAAACGTGGTCGGTAATTACTTGAATAAGTTATGAGTGACGAGGTCATGTCCACATAGTAAGCCGTAGCTGCCGAAGTGTTGACTAAATTAATGTCAGCATTGAAAGTTATTTCGACGCTTATATTGTCACTACCTAACAAGTTGAAAGGTGTATCGTATGTTCCCGTAGTAGGGTCAAATAAAGTTTGCGCGTCCGTTACCTCAGTCCATCCAGTAAGCAAGTCCGTAAATGTAGCGTTTGGTCCGCTTAAAGTTACCGCGTTGGTTGCCTCAACTAAATAAGTACTATAATCAATCAATGACTTTTCACCATTGAAAGGAATAATCAACTTGTCGAAGTGCGCAGCCGTTAACGTAGACCAAGTGTAACTAAACCCCGCTTGTGCGAAGATGCGGTCAAAGTAGGTCTTTGCGTAGATAGCAGGCTTCATTTCCTGCAAGTAATAGTTATTTGAGTCTTTAAACGGAACAAGGTATTTGTAGCCATCCCCTTGCGTATTGCCAAACGAGTTCACTACATTGATTGCCCGGTATTCGTGGTTAAGGTCTGTAAAGTCTAAGTCCGTAAGTTCCTTGTTTCCTAACTTAGTAAAGAAGTCCGAACTTTCGTCTTTTATTAGCACCTCATATTCAACCTCGTTTTCGTAGTCCGCAGTCGTTTGTACTTTGTTAACCGCGACAAGTTGAAGGTAGCCAGACTCTAAAACTGGAAGTCCGTTTTGAATTACTGAGCAACGTGTTAAGGTGTTTATGTTAAACGTTCCTGCCTGAATGTTTACGTCATAATAGTGGTTTAGTAAGTTGTGATTGTTAGCCGTCCCCGTTAGCGTAATGGTCTTACTAAATGCACCCGAACGTTTACTTACGTCACGAATATCCGCTACACCAAAATTAAGGGGGAAGGCTGTACCCTCTTTAACGTCAAGGTAGCCCGTCTCAAGTTGTATTTGTACACTCATATATTAACCTTGTCTTGGTTCGCTAACTTAATTGTTACCGTCTTTTTAAATAGGTTCTTGTTGCGTTTCTTTTCCACCTCGAACGTGTTGTCCATAACTTGGCAAGCTAGGTAGTCACCTCCGTTGTAAAAGTAAACCGAAGGGGAAGATATCAATTCTTGAAAGTAGATAGCCATTTCTTCGCTCATCCAATTCGTGTTTAGTGTGTACATCTTATCGACCGTACTTGAGTAAGTTGTTAGCCCAGCTTCCGTGTTTGCGTAAACCCATTCAGTTCCCGAAACGTAACCTTCAACAACTTTGTTAAACGACTGCTTAACCACCGAGCCATTCTCAGTAAATCGAAGTTGAAAAGCAAACGAGCCCCACGAACCCATGCGGTCAAGAAACACTAAATGAAAGTCGTTAATTGCACATCGTTGGTCAATGTCAAAGCGGTAGGTCTTTGAGTCAGTCGGTGCAGACGCATCTATAAAATAAAAATCGTAGTACGTAGTGTCGGCTTTAATCAATGGCGCAGTACCACTTAAAACGGTTAGGTTAAGGTTAGGACTTGCCACGCATAACTGAGTAGTTATTTCGGTGTTCGTCACGTCATAATAGAATGAGTCCCCGTTTGAGTTGTTAAATACCATTCGACCCGTAACGCCGTTGTTAAACCCGTTAAACCAAATTTCCTGAGTTGGTGTTATGGTCAATCCGTTATTACTCACTGGTGCAGAAGTCAAGAACCTTGCGGATGAATCGTTGAGTAAATAGTCATTAAGGTCGTAGCTATTAAACTGCACCCAAGGCAAAGCCCCGTTGAAAACCCATTTGTCTAAAGTCGTAGCAATGTCTCGAATAATCGTCTTTCGGTTGTCTGCATATTTAACTGTCCCGTTTTCCGTTGCGTCAACCACGTTTGACCATGACGCGTTAATAGTGAAGTCAGTTGTACCCGTCACGGCAATTACAGTCCATAAGCCACTAATTAAAGTATTCGTCCCTGCGTCAACTACGACTTGGTCACCTACTAAAAACGTGTGCGCGACTGTTGGTGTTATTTTTACATTCCCTGCGTTGTTCACTAAGTTAGCCGTGTAGTTAAACGTCACAATATATTCTTCGCCTACCTTAACATCGTAATTGTAGCGAGTGTTAGGTGTGTCAGATTCTGAGTAGTTAGTTGGTTGAAAGTCGGGCGCAACTTTAGCACCTAACAATTTACTCAAGTCAACTTCGCCATAACCCGTCCCGAAGGTAGGAAGTACTCGGTACTCTGCTATTTTGTTAGACGTGCCCTCTTCGTAAACGTCAAAGATATATCTAAACCCTTCGTTGTTTTTATTCGTGGAGTTGTAAATAAACTTGCACGGGTTGTACGCTGGTGTGAAGTCCTGCGGTTCTGCTATTAGTGTCATTGCCATAACCTACTAAGTATTTATTGTATTTTGTGGTTATTAGAAAGCTACGTATTGGTCATCGGTGTAATACGTTTCCTTAATGTAGGTAGTCGCGTACCTTACCGCATCCATCGCGTCATCGTATAGCTTAACGGGTTCTTCGGTAATTATGTCCCCGACTTTTTTCCACTTGTAGTTTTCGTATTCTTTTTTTAAGGCTTCGTCTTCCTGACAATATACCCCGAAGGTCTTAACGAAGTTGATACCCATCTTAACCGACTTGTTCGCGTTGTTGACGTTGTAACCTGCGTTTTGTAGTTCGGCTATTATTTCGGGTCGTGAGTAGTCCGCGAGAATGTCAACCGTCTTTTCAACTTCCAGTTGCTTAAACTTTTCGATGAGTTCGGAAGTCGTTAAGTAGCTTTCGTAAATCACGGGTTCTATCCAAATGTCCCCGTCTGACCAATAGACGCGTATTAAAGCAGTCGGGTGATTGTACCCAAAGTCAAGACCGTATACGAATGACTGAAAGCGTTGGGGCTTACGACCTAAGAACGTCCAGTTGTTATAAATGTTTGACTTGCTAATAGCCTTTTCACCGAGTGCGTAAATTTGATATAGTGCTTCATCCGTTCGCTTGAGGTCTTCGATTTGTCGCTTAATACTTTCAGGAAGGAACGGGTTGTCCCGGTATGTTGACTTGATTAACACGCTTTCTTCGGGCGGTAACTTGTATAGCCAACTTGACGAGTCCGAAGGGTTGTAGTCAAAGATTAACTTTTCTTCCGTTCTCATGTTTAGTTGTTGAAAGTCCTCAAACCAAAGTTCGTTGGCTTCATTGCACCAACCGATATCCCTCTTACGACCTCTGATTTTCTGCTCGTCATCTACCGAGAAAAACTCCACGATGGACCCGTTAGGAAAGCGGTATATATTCTCGCTCATGTTGTGGTTAGCCTTTTCGTAAATCTCGAGGTCCTTCATAATCTCGAAGAAGTCACGCATGACCGTAGCCCTCAACGCAGGGAAGGTCTTACGTACAATACTCACCACCTTGTTAGGGTTTTGAATGCAGTACACTATAATCATCTGACAAAGGGAGTACGTCTTACTTGAACGGCTGCCACCTTGGTTAATGATAAACCGCTTGTCCGAATTTAGTGCGTCCCAGTTACGGGAGAAAATGTTAGTCGCGTTTATTTGCATCCACTATGTTAACCGTGATTGGTTGGTTAAGTTTGTCACCCCCAGTGGTTACGTCCGTCTTTTCCGTGAGTCCGTTTAGTCGGGCTACAATGTTATTGTTGTACTGACCGATTAAAGCACCTTCGATTTGGTCGTTGCGGATTTCTTCCTTTATGCGCGTAACGATTGTTACATACTCGGAAAATGCCCCATCTACATTATTCCAATAGCGGTTAATGTCAGCCCCCCATTTGTTGCAAAACGTCTTAAACCCATCCATCGTCAATGGGGGTGTATGTTCTTCGTAAACCACCCCTTTGTTGGTGGCCTTTGGTATTCTTCTTACCCTTCCTTTTACGTCTTCGGTGTATTGTTCAAATAGGCCGTATAGGTGTTCGGGGCTATCTATGTTTCTTGGCTTTCCCATATTATTGTTCTTTCGTCTTTTTGTTGTTTGCGTAATGGTCCAAAAACTCGTCTTCGCTGATTTCTTCTAAGCACATTAACCCCTCAACGTCTGTAAGGTAAAAAACAACGTGCGCTTCATTCACCTTTAGTTCGTCTTCGAGTGCCTTGGCGAAATTAATCATGTTCTTGCCTGCGTCTAATAGGTAGTATTTAGCCATTTTCACCAGTTATTGCCACCAAGTAACAAAGGTAGCTGATTAATGACCACCCCGAAAATTGCATAGCGTGTGTTGCGTCGTTGTATATTAGGCTCAACGCAGACATTAGTACAAATGTAGCTACAAGGAACCCGAATAAGTTACTTATTTTCATTTGCGCTTGCGTTTAGGTTTTGGGTATGTTTCCATAATACGTTCTATTTCTACCCCGTTAAATTCTATTGTAAAAGGTTCAATAGTTTCTTCCGTCTTTTCGGTGACCTCATCAAAGTATTTCTCCAAGTTAACACCCCATTTTTTAGCCGTTTCAATGTCGGCTTCGGTAAGTTGGTCTATTTTCTTCGTCACCCGGACAGCACCCGCCAAGTATTCAACGCTCACTCCCTTATATTGTGTTTTTATCTTCAACATATTTTCTAAATTTTGACTTTAATTCGTTAATGTAGATGAGTGCGCTACTTGGGTCAATGTTAAAATGTTCGGCAAGGTCACGCTTAGTAGTTATTCCCTTGTTGTAATACACCTCCCAAAGTATAGCGTCGACCCTATCTAACGTCTTTTCAAAGTCGCTTACATCTATTTTAAGTAATAGGTTGTTCGATTGGTTATTCAGGTCGCTAATGTCAAATTCTAAGTCCACCGAGTTAACCCGTTCTTTAAGGTTCGTTTGTGAATTGTAGCGCATGAGTTCAAAGTAAATAAACCCAAAGGCTAAACGTTCTATTTCGTCTTCTTGTATGGTGTCCGCCTTACCCACTAAGTACAAATAGGACGATGATACTAAACTTTCAGGCTCAATAGATTTCTTTAACTGCGTGATTCGTCTTTTCGCAGCACTCACCAACAGCGTATAATTGTCAGTATAGAACTTATCTATTAAACTCCGCATACCACGTTAAAAAGTCCTTTGCATAGATTCTGCGCTGAACCGATGAACACATACAATACGTTACTTTACGCTCCGAGTATTTATTGTATACGTCTCTTACCCTTACAATGGTCACTTTGTTGACCTTGCCAGCATTAAACTCGTCGTATAACGTCTCGAATAGGCTTACTTCCTGCGCATCCATCCTTCATGCAATAGTTGAAGACCGAAAACAATAAACGAAGACACTACCGCCTTTTCAAACGACCAAGTAATGGCTAACGCTGACCAGAATGTACAACATTGCCAACACTCCAACGAGCCAAAAACGTACTCCGTAATGGCACGAGGCTTCATTTTGCTATAGATATAATCTGCTAAATACTTGAACGGCTCAAACTCTTGAATAAACCACCCCATCGCAATCAAAAAAAGATACTCCATGTGCTTAAATTTTAATCAAATATACGATTATTTTTTAACCAACAAAAAAACCCCGTTACTCTTCGGGGTTTAGTCGCTCGAAAGCGGGTAATTGAAAGATGAAACGGGTGTAGTCGGTTTTGGTCCGTCTTCTCATCCGATATTTGACATGGTTCTTGTCAATTGGTTTCCTGCGCCTCATAAAGTGAGTCAATTAATGCGTGGGCTATTCGTTCAACTGTGGTTGTGTTTAAGCCGCCTTCGTTGTTTAGTAATTTCTTGACTTGGCTTGACTGTACTTTTGACCGTCTACAAAAAGACCTCATCGACTCAGTTTCCAAGCGCGTCCCAATAGCCTCCCGAAGAAAGCCATTGAGCGCGGTTAGTTCTGCTATTCTCAAAACGGTAAGCCTGAAGAGTTAGCAATCTTTTCGCTGGTGTTCTGCGGTTCGGGTTTGAACGGCTCCGATACTTTAAGAGACAAAAATTGTCCTTTGTCCGTGGTCTTTACCCATCCTGCGATGTCGTACTCTTGGTCACCTACTTTGATTTTACCTTTGTAATCCGGGTGGTTGTCCGCCTTTTTGTTGTTAGGGAAAAGCGTTCCCGTGTTTGCTTTGTGTTCGTAACTCATATTTACTTGTTTTTAATTATTTACTAAAATAGAAACACCAGACGCTTTTTCAACTACATATAAAATGGTTGCTCGCCCAACTGCAACACCCCGCTACCGTCGCACGGATTATTTTGTGTTTCTGCTCGTCTTTCCGAGCTGTCAGCGTTATTATCTGGGTTGCAGCAGATATTATTGGTTTATTGGTTTATCATCTAAATAATCGTGTGCGTATTTAATTCCTTTCATAAATGAACTTTCAGGGTCGTGTCCTTCGCATCTCAATAGGTCATAAAGAAAATGTAAGTCAACAACTGCATCCTCGTATTCGTCTTTTCGTGGTGGCAGTTCGTTTAATGGTTCACAACTCATAACTGTTTGTTTTTGATTTGCTCTTTAATTCGTTCTAAATATAGGCATAAATCCATTGCCTCTTCTTGGGCGTGTTGAATCCAATCCAAGGTTTCAAGGTCGGTTCGTTCAAGGTTCGTTCCGTATTTCTCTAACCCTCTTTCGCTACGGTCTGCTATTTGGTTTAGGACTTGGATAACTATTCTATCTGTTTTCATAATTTATTGATTAACTCGTTATAGTATTCCTTTGCGTGTAACAGCTTTTCTTTAACCTGTTCGATGTTAGCCTCATTCAACTCTATTTGAAACGCTCTAACACGCTTATTTTCGCTTATGTGGCTAAATTCGTGTTTCGCTCGGACTTCGTTTTCTGTTTCTTCGGTGACGTCAATCTCGAATTTCTTCCACGAAGTACGTCGAATCTCGTCCTGCACGATGTCTTCGGGGGTGTCTACAAGGCAATACACTACACGGGCTTTCGTTCGTCCAGTGAGCCAACAATATCCCACAAGTTGCCAAAAGTAATCCTTATTAGGAAGTTCATCCTCAAACCAAGGGAAGGTAGTGCCGTCCCAAGAACATTTGATGTCGATTATTTCGTCTTCCAAAATAAGGTCGGGAGTTCCTTTGATAAATTCATTCTCAAAGTATTCCGTGTTTTTGAGCGCAAAAGGTAAATTAAGGACTTGTGACGCCATTTCGATGGCTAGGTCTTCCTGAGTGTTACCCTTGTCCGTGTAACGGCTTGAGAAGTCTTTTTTTATACCAAACTTTTCCTCAAGTGCTAATTCTTTAAGATACGTTTTAGCGGTTTGTGAAAGGACCTCCCCCTTTGATTTGGGGGAAGTCATTATCTTACCTAACGAGCTGCAGCGAATTTTCATAACTTTTCGATTTCTTTTCTTACGTTTACCCAATATAAAAAGGCATTTACTTTAATGACTTGGGAATTATTAGTATCAAACCAATTTTTGATATCTGTAGGTCGATGCTCTACCCATGCGTAATCAAAATTCAAATGACCTCCCATTGATAAAATTTCATCTACTGCAATTAAAGCACATTCTTTTTGTTTTTCAAGTGTTTCAACTTGCAAGTAATATTTACTTACTAATTCATCTGCTTTCTCTTTTGGTGTCATAACAATAAAAGTGCTTTAGTTTGTAAGTCTGTTAATTGGTAACCGCTCAATGCTTGTTTGAATTGGTCGGGTGTCATTTCGCCATTGGTGATTTTAGTAAGTCCGTTTTCAAAGCGTTCCTGCGTAATAGTTGGCTTCGTGTTTTTGACCGTTGCACTCGCACTATTCGCGTCGTCGTCTTCGGCTTGTAGGCTTAACAATGACTGCAAAGTATAACGACGGTAGTAAGTCACAGCAGAACCTACTTTTTGAGGGTCTTGAATGTCAGGAAGGCGCATATCTGAAAATGCTGTTTCTCCCGTTTCAATGTCAATAATCAACGTCCTAACTTTACCATCTTCAATAGGTTGGATAAGTAGTAATCCGTATTCTAAAAGCACTGGTTCAACTGTTTCAATTAAGCCGTTAATGTCGGCGTACTTGTTTTTAAAGTGAGGGTTAGTAGAGTTCTTAACTACCTTACCAATTTTTTGCTTTGCAGCGTGTAGCTTTGGGTAAAGACCCGCTACTTTTACCACTTCTTCGATGGTTTGTTCTGTTTTTTTCATCTTGTTTTGTTTTTATGTTTAGGCAAACATACGTTTTATTTTTAATACAATACACAGTTAAAATAATTTTTGTTGCGCTACATGGTTTTTTATTCTTTCGACCGCCTTTTTAAAGTACTCGGTATCTAGTTCACAGGCTGTAAGTTCAAATCCGTATTCGTGGCAGGCGATGGCTATAGAACCACTACCTAAGTGAGTATCTAAAATTTTATTCCCCTCAGTCGCGTATTTATCTAAAATCCATTTATAAAGTTTGTATGGCTTTTCGGTAGGATGAAACGTATTTTGAGCAATCAAAGATGCTCTATTTATTTCTATTTGTCGTGTAACAGTCTCGAATGAAGTCCAAGCCATTTCACCGTCAGACATTGTAAGGTCATTTTGTCCTTTATACCAAAATATCCATGCTTTTGTTGGTTTTAAGAACTCCGTAAAATAATTACCTCCCCAAATGATTTGATTTTTAGATACTCGTTTCAATTCTTCAAAATAACTTTTTTCTGGTATTGCATTGTCCCATCCTTTAGTTTCGTGTTTCTTTCGGTTGTGTTTAGGGTTTTTAGAAATACTTTCTTTTTGTCCGTCTATTCCTATACCATACGGAGGGTCAACTATTGCAAGGTCGAAGTAGTTGTCAGGATAGCGTGACATCAATAGCATGTTGTCCTCGTTTGTAATTTCAATTTTATCGGTAATTTTCATCTTTAATTTTCTTTTTGTAGGTGAATATTAATTCTTTCAGTTCTTCCTTGTCCCATTTCTTCGTGTCGTGCGCAAAACTTTCGAGCCACCAATATCCATCGTAACCGATTTTCTTTATTAAGGCTTCGCGGTATTGTATCAAGTTTCCGTGTTTGTGTTGATTACAAGCTACACATTGAGCGTGGACGTTGTCCGGGTGAAAGCGCACCGAAGAATGACCCCCTGCGCTCCAAAAGTGTCCAGCGTCGTATTTGCTACCGAGGGTGTTACCGCAACTTATGCAACCTTGGTCCTTGTCTCGCAGCCTTACCCACTTATTAAACACTTGTTGAGCCAATTTAAGATAGTCGGACGTGGTTAGTAGGTCTTCCTTTTGCTTTTTAACCTTTTCTTTTTTGATTTTGGCGAGGTTCTTCAACGCTTGTTCCGTCTTTTTGCACAGATAGCAATGCTTATCCAACGTCGAAAATGGTGTAAAGATTTCACCGCATTTTTTACATGATTTCATTAGAAAAGTTTTAATTGTTCCTTTTTGTGTTCGGTGATTATTCCAAGTGCAGTTTCAAATATTGTGCGTCCAGCTTCATAGTCTACGAGATTACGAGCCATTTTTTGTACTGATTGTTTTCCTTTATATTTTCTAAAATCATAATCATGAAATATAGAAAGTGCATTTACCAATTCTTTTGTTCTTGATAAATCAGGATTTTTTCGTCCACTTAAATTGTTTGGTAATAAAAAATTAGTCCAGTATAAGTGTCTATCTCTTTGTTGACCTTTTATAAATGGTTCGTAATAAGGTATTACATTTTCAACACAATATTTTCCCTTAAAAAAAGTATCTAAAAAAACTATTTCTTGATATAATTTCATGTCAGGATAACTTGGTTTCCATGTATCTCTTGTATATTGACTTATTTGTATTCTGCTATGCGTTGGGCACGGTGGGGAAG
>Ga0214163_1001360_pt1 | contig 10593 bp, 13 predicted proteins | sample LakMenepilimnion_2_FD_153001 | JGI IMG/M metagenome (GOLD analysis project Ga0214163, IMG submission 153001) | Freshwater microbial communities from Lake Mendota, WI - Practice 15JUN2010 epilimnion v4 | ecosystem: Environmental > Aquatic > Freshwater > Lake > Epilimnion/Euphotic zone | place... | reverse complement strand
GGATATAAAGAGGGCAAACTTTATTCCGTTATTCCGTCCGATGGTTCTGGCGATATGTCAGTAACACGAGCGACCACCGCAACAAGAGTAAACTCTGCTGGCTTGGTGGAGTTAGTGCCTTACAATCTTGCACAATATAGCCAAGATTTTAGCAATGCGGCTTGGGTTTTAATAAATGGAACTATTACCGCTAATAACACAACCGCACCCGATGGCACTTTAACTGCGGATAAGTTCACTTTAGATGCAGGAACCAATACAAAATTAATTTATCAACTTGTATCATTGAATGGCACATACTCTTTGAGTTGGTTTATGAAGAAAGGAACGCATAGATATACACAATTTTTAATCGGCAATGATTCAGACCCTTACGCTAATTTTGATTTACAAGATGGTGTTTTAGGCTCTTACGCTAATTGTACACCTCAAATTGAAGACTATGGGGATGGTTGGTATCGCTGCACAATGTCCTTTACAAGTGGCATTGGTGCTGCTATTGATATTTTTGCTATTGATTCAGCAAGTGCAGCAAGGGCGGCGGCTACATCATCAACTGGTGATTTTTATGTTTGGGGCGCACAACTTGTCGAAGGCTCAACCGCTAAAGACTACCAAAAAACGGAAACAAGACTTAACATCCCAAGACTTGACTACTCAAATGGTACTTGTCCAAGTTTACTTGTAGAACCGCAAAGAACTAATATTTACACTTGGAGTTCGTCTTTTGATAACGCTGCTTGGAGCAAAACTGACGCTTCTATAATTGCTTCAGCTATAATCAGTCCAGACGGATTGGTAAACGCATCAAAGCTGAATGACAACACGAACAATGCGCAACACGGAATATTACGTTTTATAGTTGGTTTAGCAAGCCCTACAACAATATCATTTTTTGTTAAAGAGGCAGAATATAGCAGATGCTGTATTGAAAATTATTCTGATGGAGGAAGGGTTGTTTTTAACATTTCTACTATGTCAGTAGTAAGCACTTCTTCTAATTTTACTAACGCAACTGTTGAGGAGTACGCTAATGGCTTTATAAGAGTATCAGCAACAACTGTTGGAACTTCTGGAAACAAAGCATTTGGATTAGGCTTGATAAACAATTCGGGTCAAAATAGTTTTGTAGGTACTGGAACAAGTGGTATATATGTTTATGGTGCTCAAGCCGAAGCTGGCGCTTACCCTACTTCCTACATACCTACAACCTCAGCAAGTGTAACACGCAACGCAGATGTTATTTCAAAGACTGGTATTAGTTCGCTTATAGGGCAAACTGAGGGGACATTTTTTGTGGATGTTTTCAAACCTAATCAAGCGAGTCTTTTCATTTTTATGATTGCAAACTCGGTGGGAGCAAATGCTTATATGAACTCTATTTTTTTATATCAAGTAGGAAATAATATTTTTGTATGTGAGTCATACATAGGAGGCGTTCAGCAATTCGCTTTTTCAACATCCACACTTTCAAATGGCAGACATAAACTCGCTATTGCCTACAAGCAAAATGATTTTGCATTTTATATAGACGGCCAGCTTATCGGAACTGATACAAGCGGAAACATTCCAACAATGAGCGCATTTGAAATTAATGGGGCAGATGTTAGTAATATGTCAAATGTCAATGTAAACGCTACCGCCCTTTGGAAAACTCGCCTTACAAACACTCAACTCGCACAACTTACAACGATATGACAAGCATATATAAACTGACTTATTCAGACAAGGCGGCAGCAGTTGCCGACCTTTACGCAAAAGGAATACTAATCGAGGTCGAAGGTATTGACGGAGAAAAACACGAAGCATACGGAAGCGGAGTACAAGCAGTTGTTGAAATCGGTCTCATCCTATTGACCCCTCCAGTAATGGATGGAATGGAAGTAATCGAAGAACCTATCTACGCAGAAGGCTATCACTACGATGTTATGAGTTCTGAGCTTTACGACTTCGGGGCTAACTTAGTAGAACCAAAGAACCCAAAACACGCATTTGCTGGACACGCAACAACTGAGGAGTTTCCATACGAACCTAACTTTCTAGCAAATGGCATACAAGAATAACGGGACGTTTAACGTTCTTTATAAAACACGTAATAAGATCGCAAAGACATTGCGCCGTATTATTGCCGAAGAAGCTTTAATAGACACGCAAGCGCTTTACGATTCAATCCGTATTAACGCAAAGATACCCGCCCTTGGTGAATTAGAAATACAAATTGTAGCAATGTACTATTTCGGGTTTCTAAACAACGGAACTGTAAACATGTTACCCTTTGACCTTTGCGCAAAGCTTACCCAACGCCTAAACGCCGAGGGAATAACCGCAGAAATATACGCACAATACACGGAATGGATGACAAAGCGTTACCCTATTCTGCAAGTAGCTAGAATTTTGGGCGACAAGAAAAGCATTATTTACACGTTCGAACCAATCGGTGGCGACTTTAACGCGGCGTTAGCCTTTAGGGGTTTCAAGTAAGCCCATTTCTTTACGCATTGCAAGCATATTAAAAACTAGTATTAAGGGCAGTTCACCGACTGCCTTTATTTTTGTAAAGTCACCTTCGCATAAGTCGTAAATCAAACTTTCCCAGCCCCACTTGCGGGCTTTTTTGCTTTGTTCTTGGGCCTTTAATTCGTCTTTATATTCCTCTATGGTGTCGAAATCTTTAGGGTCTAGCTTTTCGTCGTCTGGTTCGTCGTCTGAATTGAACAAAGCCGTGTACTTTTGCATGAAATTTTCCCTATATTTTAGGTATTCATTTAAAATGCCGTAGACTTTTGTTATTTCTACGTCGTCGAATAGTTCGTTACGATCAAAAGGGCTAAATATATAGGGTTCAAATTGTACATTTTGCCACTCATCTAGGCGAGTACGACGCCAAAACACGGAAACTATATGCGAAATATGTACTAAGTAGTCGTTTTGTAGAAAATATTCAAGGTCTATAAACTCGTCTAGCGTTAGTTTCTTGAATGGTTGTAAGGTGTACGTTTCCCCGTCTAGCAATAGTTCGTTAGACAAGCCCTTTTTAGGTTCATGTAGCACCCATTTTACAGACTTGAATAACGTGGCTATTTCCTCTAGCGTTAGTTCTTCTATTTCGTCCGTGCTTACGTCCGCTAAAATAGCCAATGTTTCTAGCTGAATGTTAAAGAACCCGCCCGCATCTTTAAGCGCGCGGAGTTCCTTAAACTGGTATAGCTTAACTTCGTGCCAACTATGCGGTAGGTTCATTAAGGCTTTGAACTTGTTTGTTAATTGTTTCGGCTACGGCAACTAGGTAAGGCACGGCAACCTCGGCGGGTAGTTCACGTATAATTTTTGCCTTAAACTTTACATGAGCGTCGGTGTAGTGTTCGTTTTTACCTAAGTCGGTACGTTTAAACAATACCGCTAGCACCTCGGAAATATACCCTTTGTGTTTGTTGTTTAAAATCTTTTCGATTAGCTTAGTTTCTTTAGCGCTCAATTTCCATTCTTCGTCGTAGGCTTGGTATGTATACCCGTCCGCTTCAAAGCGTTTCAATAAAATGCCTTCGGGGGCTTTTGCCGTGTTGAAAAGACGAATGTATTCTTTAAAGTCTTCGAAGTCTACGTCTTCAATTTCTTCTGGTGCGCCCATGTACTTAAAAACCTCTAAGTGTTTTTCGACGTGGTCTAGCTTTTCGTTAGCATGAATTTCTGTAATGTCTTCGAATTGCTGGATAGTCAACTCGTTTAATTCGTTAGGAATTTCTTTGTTTAAAATAGTAACCATAGTATATAATTTTTGAACAAATATAGGCTTTTTTTAATATCGTTATGGTTAACGACTTACCCGTTTACAAAATTACAATAGACCCCGAGTATAGCGACGGCGAAGATTTAGGCATCGAACAAATTGCTTTCACTTCAAACCCCGCTATTAAAGTTAAGGGTTTAGCATTTTCAAACGTGGCTAAACATTTCTTTGCCGACGAACTAAAATACAGAGTTACCGCGCCCGCAATGATCCCGATGGAAATTTACAGACGCGACGAAGAAGAATACTACGTAACATTTGACGAGGAAACAATCGAACAAATACACGTAAAGTTTATGCGTGACTTGCAAAACCGCAACGTTTTCAATTTAGAGCATGACCAAAACAAAGGCGTTCCCGCTTACATTCTTGAAGCGTGGATAGTCGAAAACCCTACCCAAGACAAAGCATATACAACCTACGGCATCGAAGTTCCTAAAGGCACGTTAATGTTAACGGCTCAAGTTACCGACGTAGACTATTACAACACGCTAGTAAAAAACGAACAAGTCGGTTTTTCTATTGAAGGCTTTCTGGGTATGAAATTAAGTAAACACTTAAAACAAAATAATATGAATTTCCCAGACGGAGAACACCTTTTAGAAGGCAAAATCTACGTGGTTAAAGATGGCCAAGTAGTAGAAGTAAAAGAAGTACCAGTTGTCGAAGAAGAAATGGCCGAAGTAACAGAAGAAGTTACCGAAGAAGTTGCTATGGAAGACACAAGCGTAACCGAAGAAGAAGTAATCGAAGAAGAAGTAACTGAAACTGCAATGGCAGTTGATCCAGCTACGGACGCCGAAGCAATCAAAGCGGTTGTTATGCCTATCATCGAAGAACAAGTTAACGCAGTAATCGGAATGATTGCAGACTTGAAAAACCAAATCGAAGAAATGGGCGTAATTCGTGAAGAAGAAGAAATCGAAATGGCTAAAGACACAAAAATGTCAAGCGTATTTGACAAGTTCAAAGCCTTTCGCGCATCAAACAAGTAAACAAATAAAAACAAAATAAAAACCAACAAAATGAGAAATCTTAAATTTGACTTGGACGTAGACACAAACGCGTTGTTATGTCCTAACCCAGATGAATTCTATTCAAAAGCTTATTTGACTGAAGACATCGCAGACAACTACCGCACTTTGCCTGGTATTAAGTCAGCAACGAAACTTGCAAACGTTACTTTTGGTAACTTACTTGCGCCTTCTACATGTAACTTTGCTGCCCCTACGGACAACTTAGATGCAGTTGACATTGACGTTTGTGCGCTTTCAGCAATGAGCCAAATTTGTCAGTTCGACCTCGAGCAGTCTTTCTTGGCTTTGCAAATGTCGCAAGGTTCAAACGGCGATTTTAGCGTTCCTTCATTCATGGCTTACTACTGGAATGAAATGGCTGGCCGTATCGGTAACGACTTAGAGTTGATCCGTTGGCAAGGTGACACAGAAAGCGAAGACGAAGTTCTTTCTTTGTGTGACGGTTATGTTAAAAAACTTTGTGCTGACAATGCAGTAATCGGCCTTTACAATGGTGCTATCAATAGCTCAAATGTTCTTGCGCAAATGACTGCCGTACTACAAGCTTCACCAGCTGCCGTACAATCTAAGCGCGCTGACCTTCGTATGTTCGTTTCTAGCGACGTATTCGTTGACTACCAAATTGCTGCTGCATCTGGCAACACTTTGACTTATGTTACTGCACCTTTAGCACCTACTTTCTTAGGTATTAAAATTGTTTTGGCAGAAGGCGCACCAGCTAACACAATCGTTCTTGCACTTAAGACAGACCTTATCTACGCATTTGACGCAGAAGGCGACGCTAAAGCATTGAAAGCGGTTAACCTTTCTGATTCAGTTGCTGAGCCGTACATCCGTACACGTGCTAACTTGAAAGCTGGTTTCCACTACACGAACCCAGACCAAATTGTAATGTACAACGTTTGTTTCGACTAATCGTTAGACACAATTTAAAATGATACGGGGCGGCCATAATACGCCGCCCTTTTTTATAACTACAAAAAACTAGAAAAAATGGCTTGTGCTACTTTAGAAGAAATCCTAAAAGACTGCTTGAACAATTCGGGCGGGATTTATACTTTGTTGATTAACCAACAAGACAACATTACTGGTATCGTAACCGACGAAACGGGCACGAACTGGGAAGTAACCTCTATTACAAAAACTGCCCCTTACGTAGCTTTAGAGTTCAAACGTAATACTGGTAGCTTTACCGAAGACGGAACTATCGACTTAATTAACGGTTCGTCTTACGTTACTCAAACTATTAACTTAATGTTTCACCGCCGCGACCAAGAGAAAAGCCGCGCTATTAAAGTTCTTGCAGCTGGTCAACAATACTTGAACGCTGTAATCGGTGACGCAAACGGCAATTATTGGTATTTTCCATACTTGCAAGTTAGCGCATTCGGCGAAGGTTCTGGGACGGTCCGCGCTGACGGTTCTAAATACAGCGTTACGCTTGTTGCGGAGAACGAAACATTGGCCTTTGCCGTTGACCCAACTATCGTTGCTGGCCTCGTTTAATTAGGTCCTTTTATTCGGAATACACTAGCCCCCTTTATAGGGGGTTTTGTGTTTTTGAACGTTAAGGTTTTGAACTTTAATATAGTTATGATTTACATAGACAAAGGGGAAATAAACACGTTTGCTTTGACTTTAAGCGAAGTAACGACGTTAGTTAACCCCTACTATTTGTTCGTGTTTGAGGGTGAATATAACACCGCCGTAGAGCCTATTTATTGGGTAGGCACAGACACTAGCAACTGGCCCGTACGTTACAACCTTTTCACGTTAGAAGAAGGCACAGACGTTACGCTAATCAAAGGCCAATACAAATACAGCGTGTTTGAAAGTGACACGCCTATAATAGTAGATGAAAACACGAATACAACAGACTTAAATTTAATAGAAGAAGGCCGCATGGTTGTTGCTGGCGTTGCCGTTTCTTCGATATACGACTAAACAATGGGAATTTTCGATAGATTCAAACAACCTAAAACCGAAGTGCTAGAGGGCTACCAGTCATTCTCTACACCTTTTGGTAAAATTGGCGGCGGTAACCTTACTTTGCCTTATGTAAACGGACGCTACCAAGTGGCGGGCTACGTGCCATTTGGACAAGACAACCTTTTTCCAGAAACTTTGAACCAACTTTACTATATGTCGCCTTTACATGGGGCTATTGTAGACTTTAAAGTAAACGCTGCTATCGGTGCTGGCTACGAAATTAAAACGGACAAGCTTACACCAGACGAAAAGCTAGCGCTTTACACTTGGGAAAAGAAAATGCGTCTTTCAAAGTCTGTTAAAGCCGTGACTAAGCAACTAGTAATGCACCACCGTGTTTACTTTAAGTTGTACTTTGACGAAAAAGGAAAGGTTAAAAGCATCGAAAATGTAAGCCCCGAAAAGGTAAGGATCAATAATAAAAAAGACCGCTACTATTTGTGCGAGGATTGGTCTAGTCGAATTGACGTAGAGGAAATAAAAGCATTTCACCCGCTTTGTGCTGACAAGTGCCAGCTATGGGCCTACGAATTGCCGTCAATTGGACAAGACTACTATTCATTACCGCAATATTCTAGCGCTTTAAACTTCGCTTTCCTTTCGGGTGAGCTTTCATATTTCGCAAAGTCGAACATTCAGAACTCTATTTTCCCGTCTTTTGCTATGCTTTTCCCTAAACGCCCACAAAGCGAAGAAGAAAAGAAGGTGTTACGTGACACAATAGACAGAATGAAAGGCGCCGCCAACGCTGGTAAAGGTGTTGCATTTTTTGCCAATAGCCAAGACCAACTACCAAAAATTGAAAGCATACCAGTAAACCAAAACGACAAATTGTTTCAAGAGGCTAGCGCTTTAAACACAGAACAAATTTGCTTTGCCCATACAATTGACCCTATATTAATGGGCGTTCGTACTACGGGGTCTTTGGGTGGTGGCGCTGACATTAAACAAGCCTACGTAATCTTTGAAAAGAACGTTGTTATTCCATTGCGTGAACAAGTAACCGAAATATTTCAAGAACTATTGAACGTTTCAAGAATTAGCGCTGCGTTTTCTATTAAGAATTTCCAGATTATTAACGAAACAATTGTAGAAGTTGAGGGCGACGCTAGTAAAACGCAAGACGCACTTAACGCAATGTCGCCGTTAGTAGCTACAAAAGTCCTAGATACCATGACACCTAACGAAGTTCGAGCGCTTGCAAGCTTACCACCCGTTGAAGGTGGCGACGTCGTAGCACAACCAGAACCCGCCCAAACATTTAAGAAATGATTTACTTCATAACCGAAAACTACCTAAAGACGAACACGCCAATTACGGCGAACGTAGACGTTACAGACGTAACCCCGTACATTAAAACGCAGTCAGACCTTAGGGTACAACCTATTTTGGGTTCGGTGTTTTACAACGACCTTTTAGAAAAGTACAATGACCAAACGTTAACCAACGACGAAGAAGACCTAGTAACTTTCATTCAGCCCGTGGTAGCGTGGCGCTCGGCAGAGGATGCTGTTTTCGGGCTATCTTACCAACTTAAAAACAAAGGTATTCAAACACAAAACGGCGACTATTCAAATAGTGTAAGCCGTGCCGAGGTTGCCTTTTCAATGGAGCATTACGCACAAAAAGCCAGTTTCTTTGAAGCTCGTTTGTCTAGATGGTTACTAGCTAACAAAAATTTGTTTCCGTTATTCACTAGCTTACAGAACCGCGACACAGATTTACGCCCCATGATTGACGCGTGCGATTGCGTAGGAACTTGTTACGGACGTTGTGGGCAACGTTACAACGACAACGGGTACAACAACGCTATAATGGTTTTCTAATGACAACGAAACTACAAATTTTCGCCTTTGCCGTGTTGTCGGTTTTAGCACCCGTTACACCGCTTGTTTTGGTAGCTATACTTTCAATAGTTTTAGATACGTGTTTTGGTATTTGGCGCAGCGTTAAAAAGGGCGGCTGGGTTTCCATAAGATCGCGACGCCTAAGCCATACGATTAGCAAAAGCCTTCTTTACTCGGGCGCTATTGTGTTTATTTTCCTACTCGAAAAATTTGTAGTTTCCGACATTCTAGGCCAATTCATTGCTATTGACCTAGTGTTAACAAAAATGTTTACTTTCTTTTGCGTAGTTACTGAGGTTAAAAGCATTAACGAAAGCTACTTTTCGGTAACTGGTGTCAATGTTTGGGACAAGTTCAAAGCTTTTGCCCTACGTAGCAAAGAACAATTAGAAGACTTGAAATAAAGTCCACTTTATAGCGCAAAAAACTGGACATTTGCGCCTTTAAAAACACGTTATGCTAACAACTGCCCAAGCCCTAGCTAAATACGGAACGCCAAACGAGCGCGGAACGTACCTAACTACTATTAATTTGCCTTACCCTATGCGCATAGCATGGGACACAGACACGAAAGTAACAAAGATGCGTTGCCACAAAGACGTAGCTAAGGCCTTTTTAAGCGTGTTTAACGAACTTTTAGCCGTCTATGGGTACGAACGTATAGTAGAACTAGGTATAGACCTTTACGGGGGTTGTTTCAACTTTCGCAAAATGCGTGGCGGTTCTAGTTGGTCAAAGCACGCCTGGGGTATTGCCATAGATTTAGACCCCGTTCGTAACACCTTAAAGGAAACCAGTAAAACGGCACGCTTTGCCAGACCCGAATACAAACAAATGCTAGACATTTTCGAAAAACACGGGTTCTTGTCTTTAGGTAGGGCCAAGAACTACGACTGGATGCACTTCGAAATTTCAGCTTAAAACCTTACAGAAATGAAAAAACTTTCAGCTTATAGCCTTATATTTTTGTCACTTATTTTAGCAATAATTGTGACAAGTTGCTCGGCAAATTACCACGTAACTAAGGCAATGAAAAAAGGTTACCGCTGCGACACTATCGAAGACACAATTACGGTATATTCTATTGACTCGATTCCGTACGTTTTAAGGGACTCAATTGCATGGGAAAGGGTAGTATACCAAAAAGATACAATAGTGCGTTACAAGCGTTCTTTTGTGCCTAAAACGCGACTTGAAACACGTATTGAATACAGACTAAAACGCGACACTATTAAAATGCTAGAAAAAGTTGAGGTTGTTAAGTGGAAAACCGAACGTAATAAGAAAACAAAAGCTAACTTGTGGCTTTTTATTATAGGTTTCGGTGCTGGTTTCCTTACAAATTGGCTGCTTAAGTTTTCTAAATACACTTTATGATAGTAAAAAAACACGCAAAGAACATTCACGAAATACAGTTACAAGGTAAGCAAATAAAAATAGCTATGCTTTCCGACATACATTGGGACAACCCAAAAAGTGACTGGCAAAGACTAAAAAAAGACTTAGACTATTGTAAAGAAAACGACATTCCCGTAATGATTAACGGCGACTTTTTTTGTTTGATGCAAGGCAAAGGCGATCGCCGCGGTAATAAGTCGGACATTCGCCCCGAACATAACAACTCAAAGTATTTGGATAGTATAGTGGAAACCGCCGTAGAATGGTGGTCACCTTACGCCCATATACTTACGGTAATTGGTTACGGAAACCACGAAACCGCTATAATAAAATACCAAGAAACAGACCTTTTGCAACGCTTTGTAGACTTACTTAACTATAAGAATGGTGCTAACGTGTTTACGGGTGGTTACGGCGGTTGGTTAATTGTTCGTCAATTGGTGGAAAGTAACATAGAAACTTCATTTAAAGTGAAATACTTTCATGGTTCTGGCGGTGGTGGTGTAGTTACTAAAGGTGCTTTGAACCTTACTAG
>Ga0214163_1001358_pt1 | contig 10599 bp, 4 predicted proteins | sample LakMenepilimnion_2_FD_153001 | JGI IMG/M metagenome (GOLD analysis project Ga0214163, IMG submission 153001) | Freshwater microbial communities from Lake Mendota, WI - Practice 15JUN2010 epilimnion v4 | ecosystem: Environmental > Aquatic > Freshwater > Lake > Epilimnion/Euphotic zone | place... | reverse complement strand
CTAATAAAGGCCAATATTGAAACTGTTAGGCTGATATGTACGATGGATCGTAACTATCGAGCCGGATTGAATAGTGCACCTAGATTAAAAGGTCACTTTGCATCCACTAGTCAAATTAATAGTTCAACTAGAAATTTGCCTATTCCTTGCGACCTAATTAGAGAAATCAATGATCTTAATTATGGTGGCCCGCGGAAAACAATTCCGTCGTCTGAACATAGTTTTAGACCTATGAGCATGGACGAAATAAATGAAATTATTTCGAATACTGCCAAACATTTCGATGATACTTCTCATGGTATCAATCAAGATGACTCCACTAAATCTGAATTGTTCATTTACCAAATTAATGACCCTTCAGAGACGAATATGGTATTTAAGGAAGAACATCCTTTAATCACCAATGACGTCAGATGGTCAGACGCTGCTATAAGTACAGTTAATGACATTGATTGCCCAGTTATCAATCAACACGATAACCTGAGTAATTCAGAGTTCTTCAATATTGTAATTTCTACTCCTAATAATTATAAAAGAGATGAAATACAAACTTATTTGAATACTCTTAATAAAACGGAATCTGTTAGTGAACAGAATTACGTTTCTGAAATCATGTGGTAAATAATGGATTATAAAGTCTTAATTGTTTGCATGATTTGCTGGAAGGCCTATGTAGCCGAAAAGCCAGCCAGTCCTCCTGAATTATTTGGAAAGGACGAAAAACCTGATAAATTGGTAATCAAAAACCAAATTGCTTACCATTTTAAGAAAGTCGTACGAGAAGTTAACCAAGAACTTTTTGTTTCTCGACGAATTGATGTATCTCTGCTTTTCGCAGGCATACAAGTCTTGAAAAAGACCGAAGCTGAGGTTAGGAGATTATGTGTAAATCTTCCGGCCCATGCTCCGTCTGAGGCAAATGCGCCTAGACTTATTTCGGAAACCAAGGTTGTACATGTAGACCAATCTGGTAGTCCGATTAATAAGGAACCATTTACTTTAATAAGTAATCCTCCTTATTCTAGCTACAAGGAAGCTAAGGCAAGATGTCAAGCTCTAGGCATGCAACTCCCAGAGATTTATGACAACAATAGGCTTAACGCGCTAACTGAATTTATGAAACTAAATTCTGTAGCCCTATGTTTTGCCGGCATTGAACCTGATTTATCGGATAGTATACCCCGACATGTCAGTACTCAATATCCCATATGGAAAACGGCTTACACCAAATTCCGTAGTTGTGGAACTGGTCAAGACCTAGACATCGGTTGGTCTATCGATGATGGTCATGCAAAATTTATGTATAGCGTGAATGATTCTATTTGCGTGTCACATGACTTTGAGCATAATCCAATCCACCTTAAATTGTACGCTGACCATACAAACCGTGAGCAGTACAAAACTCTTACTCAACTAATGGGTCGAGTAATTTGCACCCCTAAGTGGGATGGCAGGACAGATATAAACATAGCTACCGATAACTTGAAAACCGGTGGTCTTGCTGTCAAAAATCGATTTACTCGAGGTACTTTCTTAGGACGAAATCGTGCTAAATTGAAAGTCAAACATATTCGTAGAAGTGTTAATGAAGACCCTTCTTCTGATATGAAAAATGTACAGACTCTTTGCTTCGGTGTAGCCGATCATGCAAATGAATCGTACCAAGATATTCAATCTAAATTGGTTGATCTTCTTGCACTCGTTGATATCACTGTTCATTCAGAGATAATTAACAATAATCGCCAGAAAAGAGTACCACTTTTTCTTGCGAAATTTATATTTGTCACAGGTGTAAAACTATTGTGGCAATTGTTTGGCTTTGTTCAGAAAGTAAAAATGAATAAACGCCTTAAAAACATAGAATCTATGTTAAAGGTAATTGACAGTCGATCTCTGCAAAACAGTGATGCGATTGCAAATATGACTAATTTAATTGCTAGTAACGCTTTTGCTATTAGTCAACTTAGCATACGAGTCGATGGACTTGAAGCTAGGCTTAGTCTTGTAGAAAGTCAAGTATACAAGCTACAGCAAGGTCTTAATAGTCTTACTTATAAATTTGAGACTGTTACAGCCCTAATGACCATAGATAATCTAATTGCCAGAACTAGAAGATCTATGGAAAGTGGATATGAAATTTTGAAAGAAATAATTCATAGTACGAAGTTAAAACAAACTTCTCCACTGATTTTGCCTCTTGACCAAATTGAATTGGTCCAGAACGAAATTTCAAAAGTCTCGACTGCAGTTATCGATCCAGACTTTTCCAAAATGCAATCTATTGTTGTATCGGACCCAGCCGATCCTACAAAATTGTTAGTTGTCGTAAATGTGGCAGCTTTAGGTAGAAGAAATCTCGAACTTGTTCGAATGATTCCTGTACCTTATTTCGAGTCCGGAACGGCCTACGAAATTATTTTGGACTATCATACTATTGTATTAGACCAAAATGCACATACGTTTTCTATCCTAACAGAACAGGAAGAATACGATTGTTTGTTCAATAGATGCTACGTTGGTAGTTCTGAGCAATCATATTTTGAGAAATCCTGTGGAATTCCTCAATTTTATGACCGTCATAACGATGGATGTGTTTCAGAAAATGTCATGTCAAATGGCGTTTATCTAAAACCAATGTTGCCAGATGGTGTTATTTTTGCATTTCAACATCAGGTACAAACGCAAGTCTTTTGTAAAGACAAGCTTATGAGCAAATCCCAGAAATTAAATGGAACTGGTATTTTGCAACTGCCTAATGGTTGTACGTTGTCTGTTATTGATAGTAACGGCCGGATAACCCGAATTAAGGGGCAGCCTCAATACACCATGATTAATGCTGGTGATATTGACCTTATGCCAAATGGCCCACTCAGCGCAATTCAAGCTGATGTGAGCGGCAACTCTACGAAGAAAGCGGCATCAATTAACGCTTTTGTAGAATCTAGAGTTTCATCTGTGATTAAGCAGGTTGAACTTGTAGATGGTAAAATAAGTGGACAACATACCCACGTATGGGCCCTTACAGGAACTATTTTTATGTTTCTGTTTGTCATAATGTTGGTCATTTATTTGTTGTATCGTTATTCGACTAGAGCACGTCGAAAGATTCAACATGTTAGGGATAATTTTAATGAATTATCTCGAAAAATCTTTGAGCCAGAATCTGACAATCCTGTGCCTCAAGATTTACTCGGTGCTGAAGGAGGAGATATTTTCAATCCCCCTCCCCATCGCAAGCGAGACAAATGGCTCGCTCACTTACGAGAAGGTCGACAGAAAGCCCATCTCGCAAGAATGCATTTTCACTCAATTCATCACGGTAAAGATCAACCGAATGAAACTGAGCTCACTGAGCGCACATATGTAAGTATGAGCGATGCAGATGAGAGAGAAATAGAGGAACGATATATTGCACGCCCTCTATCTCGCCCTAGTACGTTTAAACCACTAGGCGAAATTTACAATAGGGAATATCCTAGGATATCCACCCCTAGTGTGCGAGAAGCCCAGGAAGGTGAACTCGTGCGTTTAAGAGAAGAAACTGATTTGTCAGACCAACTCAGTATTTCGCTCTCTCCTAGTATCTCTAGGAAAAACGTCAGTTAAAGTTTGACCATGGCCCAAGACACTCGTCAAACTCCTTCTGTGCGTACGCAACCTGTGCCGACGTTTCAACCTCGTCGTCCGATTGCTGACATCAGCTTACTGAAAAATGCAGTAAGTGAATTTATTCGTGTAACTGACGAATACAACTTTGAATTTCTGGTTAAAACAGAACTTCGAAGACAAGTGCAATCCTCATATTGGACCACAATAATGAGTATTTGCAATCTACAGTCAAAGTTAGATTTGATACCTGTAGAAAATAAGGGTGTTAACCCACCATTGGAGAACGGTCCCTGTGATAAACAAGGCCCTAGTCTTCAGGCACCTAGTGCCCCAACTGTCGTTAGAAAAGCTGACAACTTTTCTGGCCAGTCTGAAACCGCTACTGAAGAATTGCAAACAATTCCCGCAGTGCGATTAACTAGATCGAGTATGCGATTGAAGCCTACTTGCGCTAGCAATGATAGCAATGAAGCCAAAGAGGCTGCTAACACACTGTTGCAATTGAAAATCAATTGTGCGACAGGCCCTGAGTGTCGAATACACACTACAGGCATTAATGTCAATCCATTACATTATGCGATTGGTAGTGCGTCGTTAGGCCCAAATAAAGCCGAACAGACTGCTATAGGAATAATTGGAAACAAACTCCGATTAGATCCTAGAACTGTGATGCTGGAAAGCGTTTCACCATACAATAATATGAGTGAAAGAGAAGCCAAGCTTCACAGGTTGAAAAGAGCAATTGATAATGAACTTGACTCTAATCAGCCCCCAACTAAAGTCGTTATCCGAGACGGCGTTAGGATGGATTATGTCCGAAAATGGATAAAAGCCAAAGGTTTTGAATCTTTGCCATATCCGCCGACTGTAGGTGACCCTGTATACTTACCTCGGTTAGGACCAATGAAGACTTATCAAGTCACTCGAGGCCTATTTTTAGATATGCTGGCGAGCGGTTCGGTCAAAGTCACGAGTAAGAATCAATGGCGAAAAGCCATGCAATCTTACCCACCAATTTCATCAACATTGCACGAGCAATTGCTGGATGATAAAGAGTTGGTGTTCAAACTTGGCAACCTTGCATATGTTGTTACCAAGTCTGATGCAGGTCATGTTCAAATGACCCCCTCTGCAATTAATATCTTTTTCGATGACAGATTCTAATGTCGGAGAAATTGGCACCTTACATTCAGAAATTGGAACGTCTGAATTTAAGATGGAAACCCCCGATCTAATTATTGTTGATGGAACAACAAATAATTTAGATTCTGATGATATCATTGAGGTATCTGACCCTCCAATGCCTGATTTTTATAACTCTAATGAAAGTGAAATAAAAATTACCGGCATTAAACGAATTAAGCCTTCGGAAGGGCCTAAATTTGTTAACCTTGTTACTTATAGAAACAAGATAATCAAAATGTTAAGGACAATTGAAAACCTTACATTAGTTGCACCAATACAGGACTCCTATAAAAAGTTTTTACTTGAAAACTATAAACATGGAGAAGGAAGGTTAAAAAGAACCCTTTCTTATAATGTAGAGCAACTCACAGAAATTATGAGATATGACACTAACTCTCGACACCATAGGCGTCGCCAGTTAAGATATAAGATGATGCTACAAGAGCAATCACTTATGCGTCCTATCTATTCAGAAAGTGCTTATACCCAAACGGCACCAACTGAACATTTTAATTTAGAAGAAAATAATTCTAATATTAAACATGAATATAATTACCCTGAAGTAATTATAACTGAATATCCCAATATAGAGGAAAGCAACTCTAATATTGAGATGAAATTTATGCCTAAAAATGGAAATTGATAAAATTCTCGTTTTTGTCATGATCTGTGTTCTTTTTCCACCCCCATGGGAATTGACATATTTATTACCTTTCGCAGCCGTCGGCTCTCTTCTTGTCTTAATAATCTTGTTATTATTGACACTTTAAGAGCCATAAAGGAAGCTAATCAAATTTCGCGGTCAACCAATCGCTGAAATTCATTTCACACTTGCAGGGATGTTGTACCTACCCCTACGAGTCTGAAATTCTGTTCCGCTCAATAGGTATTTCACCTTAAGCGTAACTTTTATCCTAGCAAAGTGCTAATAAATTGCACCTAGCAACGGATTGAAAAATACTCTTTTCGTTGGCCACCCCTGTTCGAAAAGATACTGTTCCCACGCGAACAACCCTGATGTACTATCCTGGTGCGCTCAGGTCATAAATTTTGTTCTTTTTCGTTGGTCACCCCTGTTCGAAAAAGAGAGAGAGAGTAATTGAGAAATCACCGCTAATGATCTTTCAATTCTCATGGCAACAATTCTATTCATTCATGAATAGGTGTTGTACCCTTGGCGACAGGTCATAAAAATTTCTGTCGGTCAAGATCAGGACAATCAACGCGTTGATTCTCCTATATAAAGGAGGTAATTTTGAGATCAAGTATCAGTTCAATCCAATCCATTGACCGGATAACTTCTCATCTCCTTGAGATCCAAACCCCAATCGCTAAAGGTAACAGATCTTAACAATTTTAATTCTTTTTCGAATATGGTACATTCGACTAAAAGACTTAAACATTTTTTCTTCTAGAAAAACTTAGAAACTTTTTCTAGGATTGGCTCTTCTTTATAAAGTGAAATAAAACTTTGTCAAAGATTGAAGCTTAATTAAGGACAAGAACAAAAACTTAGAATAATTTTTAAACTTAAATGCAATGAAAATTTTCTAAAAAGTAATCTTCACCTTAAGAAGTTTTAGCAAATAATTTCTTTGAACATTTTTATTATTTTGCAAAACTACTGAAAAAATTATTTTAGCAATTACTGGTAAAGAAATTCTTTTAACTCTTTCAAGATAAATTTTTGTGTGATTCTATCACACCCTGGTATCCTGGTAACTTAAAATCTTTAAAACATTTTAATAATTACCCTAATTTCCCTTAATCATAATTTTTTTTAGAACATATTTCATATATGAGAAATAGTAGGATTGGCATTTGACCAATAGGTAACAGTAAACTTTCTGAAATTTCCACAAGTAACTACGACTGTGAACTTGAATCTGTAATGCAATTTTTATTATTTTGAGATCGTTTTTATGTCTTTGTAAGTCAAGAAAGAAAAGAATTTATGAAACAAGAAGAATAGGCTATAATATAATTTTTTCTGTCATGCAAAGTGTGACAATGTCCCGTAGTCGTCACCAGCAACAAGCACAGCCTCAGCAAGGTTCGAACCCCGCTAACGAGGTCATGGAGGTTGTCACCATAAACAACGTCCCCGTGGAGAACGCCCCTCATCACAGCTATCGTCAACCGGAGCCGACTGAGGAAGCCTACTCTGCTCACCCCGCTCACTCTGCCCATAGTGCTGATGGGTTGTCGGATGCGTTTCAGCAACTTAAGCTGAAACCCAAAGAATTCGTGTGTGAATTCTACGACATCGAGCTGGTGTCGAGGAATGGAATCGTGCTGCAGTACATCAACACGAACAGCCCGAACTCGACTTGCATGATTGGTGCGACTCGCATCAACATCACGGATCCGCGCCGGATTCCACTCTACCTGTCCAGACATATGAGTGTCATCCGCCAACACGCCGTCGCTACGCTTCAGACCCATTTACGTCTGACGCTATGCTCAACCGGATGCCTGGAGAGATTGACCCCGGAGGACTATTCAATCTCCTTTTCGTGGGCCACCGTCTCCGAACTTGGTCGACAAGTTCATCCGTGGGGAAGGTCCGATCTGCCGTTATCCTACGCGGCCTTCGACAACCTGATTGCCCCCATGTGGCTATCGAAGTCTGACACGCTTCCAACATACATTGTAAACGTGTATATCCAGCTTCAGGAGCCATCCCGTCGCGCCCCGATCGTGATCCAAAAAGCGAAAGAGGAGGACGAGAAACGAGCTGAAATCGCCGCCAGACCCCAGAAGGCCGCCGTCAGCCGAAACAACTCCTTTAATGGAGGAGGTAATATGAATGCCAAAAATGTTGCCAAAATCGCCGCAGAGGCCGCCGCACAATCCACAAAAAGTGTGATGGAGTCTCTCAAACGCCCTGCGCCACCAGAGCCAGTCTATCCGCCCTTGCCCGTTGGAGCCCCTCCAGAATGGAACAAGACCGGACGTACACCGATCCCTGAAGGATTTTAAAATTCAGTGAGTGTCAGTGAAAAGTGAGGTGTGAGAGATTTATCCTGTAAAAATAAATTTCGAAAACCTAAATACCCAAATGTTGAACGTTATGCTTTGTTAAACCAGAAAAAATGAGTAATGCCTACCGAAATAAAAATATGAAACGGACTATATGAAACTGCCTAACGAAGAAATGTGTGTGTGAATGTGTGAGTGAAATTATTATTATTATGACATCTTATATGTGTTTAGTTTGTAAGAATTAATTTTTTTTGGTCATGTATTATTTTGCAGAAATATGTAATTTTTAGTAATTTGTTACGACTTATATAATTGATAATTAATAATTAATAATTAAATAACTTGTAATTTAAGACTAATCATATTCCATTTTTCGTATGTTCTAATTTTTTAATATGCATTTTTATCATTTCACAGTAACTAATTTCATGTGTTCACAGTTTCGTAGTATCATGTTCCATTGTCCAAGTAGTTTTTTTTATGTTTTCATTTCAAAAGTAACATCTCATTCGATATCAATATCCATAGTCTTATCCACTGTTATACATTCTTTCTTGCTGTCATTTCATTCATGTAAACATTCTTGTCAAAATTTCGCAATAAACCTATTTAGCACTTTATATTTGTAACCATTTGTATTATGAAAAACAGATATTTTTATCATAAGTAAAATTTTGCCCTGTCTTGTAATGTAGAAATATTACTTAATATTTCATCCCCTGTAATTAATTGTAAAAGACCCTGGTTGCACAATGACTTGTTCATTGTAATATCCTGGTCGGCCTGGTACAAATACTTTGTTTGTATCATGGTTTAATTTTAATTGTAACCGTGGACGGTAACATGTCTTCGGCGGCAATTTGGAGGTTCGAAATAACCCTCTTTCAAAGTAGCAAAAAAGTAAATCGTAAATCGTAAAATGTAAAAGTAATATAAAATTTCTTTAATTCATTTATTTTTAAATCTGTTCAAATAAAAATTCATTCATTCGACAATTCCCCTTTTTGCCCTTTCCGTGTTTTTAATTGTTGGTGAGGCGACAAACAACTTCACAGGAAATTACAAAAAGACCCCTGCCTTCAGCAGAATTACAAAAATGAGTAATTAATCATTTTCCCCTTCATTCATTTAAATTTTCCCACATTTCCTTTTTGTCTCAGGCTTCACCTGTAGCAGAAAAACAAGTAAATAAGCAGTTCATTGCAACAGCTCGAGGAGTCGAGACGTGTTGAGTTTGGTCTCTTGAGGAGTCAATTTGACCAACGTGCCCCCTATAAATTGTCGAAAGTTTGAAGGTGAGTAGAACGAGTAAGAATTTATTTGTACCCCCCCGTCAACGTATTAGGTAACGCGAAAGTGGACGCGGTGGTAGTGAAGCAGTAGTAACTAGTCTCGTGAGGCCATAAGTAGGTTAGGCTGTTTACGTTGGGCCCCCCTTGTTGTCCCCCACAGGTTGCATCCACCCTGGATCTCTAGCCAAAGGACCTCCATACCTCTTGCAGGTTAATGTGGTCGGCGAAGCTCTGTCGGTTACTTTTACAGTTATGACAACTAGCCCCTTGGCTGGGAATAACTAGAGATCAAATTAGGCTAGGTAAAGCTAGGCATTGCCCAAGAGTTTACCGAAACCCCAGGTTAGTTAAGTTAGTATTTCGTAGAAACCCTTATTTAGTCATAAATATTCAATAACCCAAAATGGATAATCGAATGAGATAAAATGTAATGTTGTCACGTCATTTGTGAATAGCCCTTTTAATTCAATATATTGTTTGTCACGTCATTTATGAATGATCCTTAATACAATTGCACCGAAAATAAATATTATTTAAACTTTGCCATTGTGTTTATGTTCAACACGGATTATGAGTCCTCATACTCATTAATTTCGAAAGGTCAGAAACCTAAACTTTATCTATAGTTTTTTGGAAGATTTAAGGTTAGATAAATAGCTCCATAGAAAAATAAAACACAACGAAGAACATTAAATTTTAGCAATAGCACAGAAAGCTAGGCTATTTTTACAAAACAGATTTTTGCACATTCTGATTTAGAAGCAAACGTAAACGTTTTCCTTTTTTCCACTCACAGAGTGTGTCACTGATTTTCGAAGCAAACGTAAAGTTTTTCCTTTCATTACATGCAGAGTGTGTCAAGATTTAAAATATCGAGTAACTCGCAAAACATTTTTTTAAGAATCTATAAACAGAAATAGTATTTTAAGGTAGAAAAATAGCGTTTTAAAACCCCTGGTCCCAAACCTTCCAAAAGTGGTGCCGGTAACGTCAGGATTTGAATACCTTTAAGTTAACATAAACATAATATTAAAACTAATTAGTAACTTTAATTTTCCAGACTCATTCGAATATTCATTACGTCTATTGTAAAATTGTGTACCAAAAAAGGATCTCTCTTCGAAAGTCGATAGAAGATCTGGTCAGATTGAGGTAATATTAAAAACATTAACTCAATCCACCAAACATATTCTGAAAGTATTCGTCTGATAACGTATACTGAACAGAAATATAACTAGAGTGTAAACTGTCCTCACAACGGTTAAAACTCTTTGTTATAACACAACTTAATTTGTATTGAAACAAAAGATACAAATTCTTATCCATTTTTACATATACTCTGTAAAAGTATTTTGTAAAACATGGCTGCGATCCCTCCAGCATTTGGCGGAGATCGACAATTTCTGGATGACCCAGAAAATGCTGGATTACCGACCGCAATCGGTGATCTTGCAGCATTGCTTCTCCGGAACTTGCACGTTCAGAGAGAAGCGGCTGACAACGATGCTGATCGAGCTCGGTTTGAAGC
>Ga0214163_1001357_pt1 | contig 10599 bp, 7 predicted proteins | sample LakMenepilimnion_2_FD_153001 | JGI IMG/M metagenome (GOLD analysis project Ga0214163, IMG submission 153001) | Freshwater microbial communities from Lake Mendota, WI - Practice 15JUN2010 epilimnion v4 | ecosystem: Environmental > Aquatic > Freshwater > Lake > Epilimnion/Euphotic zone | place... | reverse complement strand
CAGGCGACTGGTCGGAGAGCATCTGGTGGGAACGTATGGAATTGTAAAAGGTTTCGATAAGCTTGAACATCGAAACCTAGGCCTTATCGAAGTGTTCGTGGTTCGAAAATCCGGTCCAATCATGCCTCATGGTCCCTAAGCACCGATCATCAACCGCATTGTCGTTGCTGCACTTAGTTCGGCTCATCAAGCAGGTGGTCTGCAATGCGAGCTTGATGAACTGGGTATCGATTGCGTTGCGGATGGAGTTGGATGTGTATCGAGAGCATCATCACCTATCGATTACGTGGAACTGCAATAGCCAAAGACCGGCGGACACCGGCGGCATCTGCTACTGAAGAATACACCGCGAATTACAACCGCGCAGCCCATCAAGCTACTGGTTGTGATGGACGCTTACAGTAAAACAGAGTTAATTCACATTCCTCGATCCTCTCGAAGAATCTATCATCGTGCAGCTAAAACCCTTCAGCCTCCCTCCATGATCAATCCAGAGCGCGCTCATGCAAGAACTGCGAAGAATGCTTAAGATGGTCAACCCCTATCCTAAGGGGATGATGCCGATCCCGACGGCCATTTCGGGAACCGCTTTTTTTCCTGGCGGAACGGGGCTTTGGCAAACCGAATCTTCTCGATCGCGTGCGACCAGTCATCGTCAAGTCATGATCTTGGGCCATGACTTCGATTCTGAGGCAGCATACAACCGGTCGTTCTAGCGTGGTGATGAGACGTCAGGACCAACGTGGCGTAACCTTCTGTCCCTGCTTCGTGAAGTTGGTATTTCTCCGACGGAATGCTTCTTCACGAATTACTTCATGGGTATGAGAAGGGGAGCGATAAGCATTGGTCCGAGTCCAGCGTCCGCTGATTTGGAATTCATCGAACGGTGCGGAGCATTCTTCATCGAGCAACTCAAGTTTATTCGGCCGAAGCTTCTTTTGACGCTCGGGACTGTCGTTCCACGCACCATCGCGTTTCGTTCAGGAGATTTAAGCGATTGGCAGACAGCGAAGCAGTTCGCGGACTTGGATCGTTTAGGTCCTGTCCGGCTCGGCGTTCGATTCGAAGGGTATCGAGGTCGTATGAACTTGGTCGCTTTGACGCATCCCAGCATCCGCGGCCCGAATGTCCTCCGACGGCGCTTCCGATCCCATCGCGGCCACAAAGCGGAAATCGCGATGCTAAAAGAGGCGATACGTGTGTAGGTTCAAAGCCGAAAGGGGACGAAGATTCGCTATAAGTAGGAGTTTTTAGGCAGAAACGATCGATACGGGCCCATCTCAATATCCTACCGACCTCGGCGTCCGGTCGCCCGACTCACAAGTTACATGGATTCACTTACAAATAAAGTAACTCGAAGGGGGCGTAGCGACACAATACGGGATATTAACCGAACGGATCATGGTGCAAGCAGGGTCGTGTCATGGTTGAAGGGGTCGTCGAGATCCGGAACCACGTTTTGGTAGAAGGGGTCTTCATTCCCTCTAAAAGGATCGTCATTCAAGGGTAGAAAGAATGGAATGGAGTCAATGTAACTTCTATCATTGGCTGAGAGGTTCGAATACTCGATTTTATGGTATTTGTTCTCGTGCGAAAAAAGAATTATCGTAGTTCCGGACTTCGCAAATAATTTCGCCGTACGACTATAATTTAGCGTTCTGTCCCACCAAGTCCTTTCTCGGTCGATGAAGTGAATCGGCACCTGAAAGCCTATCGACTTTGCATTGTATTTACTCATCAAATGCGAAAAATCATTAACACTTAATCCAATGATTGGATAACGTCTTCCGTCAGATAGAACAATAGATCCATTATCGACACGCACTAGGCGAGCTTGGCCTCTCTCGTTTCCTCCAAATAACGGTTTCACCTCCGTACGAACTGATTCGGCAAGTTCTTTGCTCTCATTTTTCTTGGGGATGAATGTACCTTTTGCTTCTGGCAATACGACACTATCTTGTGGATTCTGACTGCTCATTTTCTTTTGCGGTAAATCGTTATGCAAAGCAGTGGAATCCGGAGATGTGTTTTTAGGAAAATCCATCACGCTATTGCCAGTATCCCCCCCCGTCTTTCTTGAATTGCTTTCTAGCTTTCTGGACGCCAAGACTGGATCACTTTTCGCGTTGTTAATACTTGAAACAATGCTATAAAAAAGACCTACAGTAAACAACAAAGCAAATATCAACACAAATGGATTATATTCCTTAATACGCTCGCTCTCACCGCGGTATGGTTGTCTCACTGCATCCTGCGTAGGTAATGCTGGGCTTGGATCGATGGAAACCCCAGCACTCTGCGACGCTTCACGAGACTCCTTTTTCACGTCGCTATCTTTGATAGCCTTCTCTTTCGGTTCCGACCTTATGGGTTCACATACATCGCTGACTTCGACAGCCTCTTCTTTTGGTTCCGGCTTTATAGTTTCATTGATTTCACTGATCGTGGACGCCAGGTCTAAAAGGCCAGAAAAGCCTTTCTTATCCTTATCACCAGCCATGGTATTAGCTCCCTTCCGCTTCGCACAAATATTTCATGCCGGGGTCCCTCATCTCACCGTCAGCCTCAGTCGCCAGTACACCCACCACCAATGTACAACAGTATCACCAGAGCACAACCAGAGTTTTTCTTGTTAGCTCCGAGTCTTCCGGAACCGAGATGCGTTCGACGAGTTCTTGTTGGAGTATTCGGGATAGGTGATGACCAACTGCTATTAAGGACACATTGGTGTTATTCTGGCACCGGGGTCCAAGATTACTGAGTTGTTCATTGGGGGCGTTCGAGCGGAGATTCGTAATGCGTGAGTAATAGGCGTCCTTGCCAACACGTAGGGTCAGAAGATCGATATTGGATGTACCTGGAGATTGCGATCATGCACCTGCTGCGTGGTAAGGTGCGTCCCGAGGAGTTCTGGCCGGATCGTTGGAAAACACCGCCGCCAAAACGTCCGTAACTCTCGCGAGCAGGATCGCCGGGACAAAAGGGCACAGCCATAATGACTGCAGCCAAGCGAAGAGCACGCCAGTAGTTGAAAAAACTGGTTGGTACCGAAGGATGTCTGCGGTGGCAGCGCCCATTCAGATCGAGAGTGGACGGCACACAGTAAAGCTAATGTGTTACATACACATATTTCGAAGCGTCGTGTGTAATGAATCGACAAGCTAATTCAGTCTAAAACTCCGACTCGTCGATTGTCTGAGTATTCATGTTTCCGTTAGCGACCTTGTAAAGCGTTAGGCTCAGATTGCTGAATTCGGTTCCCGAAAATGTTTTGATCTCTTCGAGTGTGAATGGCTCGGTCTTCGAATAGCCGCCCGACTCAAGGTCACGATAACGGACATAGTAAGTGCCAGCGGCGACTTTCTGAAAAGTGAATTGCGAATATGCCGGGATGAAGCATAAACGAACTGGATATGCCGTCACTTGGTTGAGTGATACGAGCTTGAGAAAAACGTCCGAGCTATTCCGTCTGTTGTCAACGGTGACGGAAGAGAGGCCTCCTCCTGCCAATTGCGGATATCCGGGGATGTAACTCGCGCGGACTGGCCAAGCGCGTCCATTAGGCGCGGTCGATGGGCGAACATAGGTATAGCGTCTCGGCGTGGAAGATGTCGACGCGAAGTTTTTCGATTGGTTTGAAGGGTTTGCTGTATAAGGTTGTATGGGTTGCTGTTTTTCAAATAGAGAGGTAATGAAAACAGCTACAACACACGATACCATCAAAGTGATGCGTAGGTCCCAGAAGAGAATCCGGAGAAGGATTCGCCAAAATGAGAGATGGGGCCGCGTGGAAGTAGGCGGATAGACTGGCAACGATTCTGATTCCTGTCGCGAAGTGGCGGGGGGCGATAGATTGGGGTTGGTCTGACGAGGTTGAGTCTGGGGATTCCCTAAGGAACGATTTAATAATTCTCCGTGGGTTGTCGATTTGTCGGAAGGTCTGGTTGATGATTCGGATTGCTGTCCTTTTTTGCTTCTCCAAAAATCAATCGCTTCTTGTGGCGTAAAATTGGTCCTTCCACTTCTTACATTTTCCAGGTAGGCATCTATTTCCGGTTGCGGAATTCCAGCTCTAAGCATGCTTCGGATTGCCGCTACCTCTTGAAGAGCCTTCGCATCATCGGCAAGGCGATCAGAAATTTCACCAGCATCAACAAACACTTTCAAAAGTGCACTTGTGAGCTTTTGAGCAAAATCCAGCTTGTCATGCTTGTTGAACATATGAATCGCTAAATTCCGAACAACGCATGCGGTGTGTTGACTCGCATCATGCTCGGGATCGATTTTCCAATTCAAGACAAGCTGGCAAAGCTGATATATTTTTGGCGATAGAAATGTATCTGGTCGCCCACCATCAACCTCGGCTTTAATCTGGGTCGTGAGTTCTTCGACTTCTGAAACTTTTGAATGAAGAACCCTTTGCGCCGCTATCCCACCAAGAGTATCTGCATCTTCAGCGGTGCGTTCGGCAACCTTGCCAACCTCCTTGAACACGTCCTGCAGCATATTGGTAAGCTGCTGCGAGAAATCGAGCTTGTCGTGCGCGTTGAACATATGAATCGCCAGACCTCGAACCAGACTTGCAACGCGGTGACTCGCGTCGTGATCGAGCCCTCGGCTCTTCGCGCTAACCTGAATCGGCTGGGCAACGGTATCCCAGTTCTTCACCACTTGGATTAGCTGGTTCACCACGGGGGACAATGTAGAATCGGAACGCTTTGCATCGACGGCGGCTTGCAGTTTTTCGACGAGGGCTTTTATGTTCCCTTCTTCCTTATTAAGGAATCCCTGCGCTTCAACCTCATACGAATCGACCAGGTCGGCTATGATGACAGGTCCGAGTTCTTCGCCATCCTCAGTAGCGGAAGCAACCGAAGCGGTAACTGCTGCCACGAGTTCTTTTGGGGAAAGGTGGTCCAGAGCCGATTTGATGATCTGGCGATAGTGTCTCCGCCGTTCCTGAATTTCAGCTTCAACTGCTGAGAGGTCCGACACCTCCCGAAAACCGGAAACAGTCCGTTCCTCGTTGATGATCTCGCACAGTTCATCAGCGTCGAGGTCCTCAAACGCCCAGGCAAGTTCAAGAATCCACTTCGTAACGTCTTTGCTATTGTGGTCCGGCAAACGAGCGAGGCCTGCCGCAAGCAGGTTTGCCCGAGCAATTGACGACAGGTTATCGACCGCAAGCAAATCCGTTGGAGAAGACTCGAGAAGCGACAAAACTTCTCCCACACGTTTTGGCCCTATGCCTGGCAGCCAGGCGACTTCAGCGGAGAGCCTTTTCCGGGGGATCGTTAACTCCGAACACGCCGCCGTGCACTGACTTGAGTCAAGTAGAAGACTTCGTTCATCAGCCAGTTCCATGATCCGCCGACTGTTATCATGCGGGCTGGCTTGTAGCATGTAAAAAGGATTTTGTAAAAGGTCCATACTCCCCCCGGTTACTTCTCATCCCGGACGAATCCGATGTGGCTGCTCTTTATCTCTCGGTCTTTCGGAAGACTATTCAATGCAGCCTCAATGCTCGTTTGGTCGAGCTCTGTCTTTCCGGCCTTGGCAGCAAGCCGCGCGGCCTCGCGTATTACAAAAGACGAATCGGAGAGTGCCTTATTCGTAAGCGCATCTAGCAGCTTTTCAACGTTTAGGTCCTCGGATTTCGGCAGCTTGGTCAAGAGTGAGTCCACCAGGGATGCCACCTCTTCCCTTGATGGCATGCTTACTTTGATGATGTGGTCGAAGCGGCCGCGGCGAAGAATGGCTGGATCAATCATCTCGATCAGGTTCGTCATGGCGATTATCAGAACCTTGTTCTTGATGGCCTCCGGAATCCGACGTAGGAATTCCGCGACCTCCTCGACGTGATGCAAACCGGACGAGCTGCCGGAACGCCGATCCGAAAGGAAAGATTCCATCTCGTCGATGACGACAACGGAAGGAGCGCCATCAATCGCCTTGTCAAAAACCTCGGAGATCTTCTTGCTGGTTTCGTGGATGTAGGGGCTACCGACGCTGTTGGAATCAATCGAATAGCAGGGCCAGTCGATAAACTCGACAAGGCGTTCCACGGCAAAGGTCTTGCCACAGCCCGGTGGACCGTGAAGGACGATGGCGGATGGGAACTCGATTCCCAAGACTTGGTATTTCTCGGGATTGAAGATAATGTCGATGACGTGTTCGTTGAAAAACTCTTCGAGCTGAGGTCGCCCTGGAAGTTTGAAAACTTTGGCATCTGTCGGTTTATCGAGCGATTGCACTTGTTCAAGTTCGGTTGCCACCCTTGTAATCGCTGCTTTCGCGTCGCTCTTGGCTTGAGATTCGCGTTTGCGCTTGGCCAGTAGGCCCGCATCCGCAGGTACGCTAAATCCGGCCGCCTTCACAATCTCAGCCAGGTCACCAGCAGGCATCCAACCGGTCAGGTTAGCCAAACGCCGGAAGGATTCCGTGGAGATGACAACCCCACCGGTGATCCAGGTTCCCAAAACGACCTCATCATCGACGTTGGGCGTCAGCGTCCAAGTCGGGAGCAGTCTGGAATACTGCTCCACATAAACTGCATCATGGAAAGAGGCATCCTCAGATATCTTTCGGGACTCTTTGAGGGCGAAGGCAAAAGCCAGTGCATCGACCTTGCTTTCCGGGGACTTTAAATATTCGACTCCCGCCAGTATGTATTTTTTATGGCTGCTCAAGCTCCGGAATGATTTACTTCCGAATGCGACTTCCCCGAACAGTGATTCGTTGAGAAAGCCGAGATCGTCCCATTTCCTTGCCAGTTCCGGACGCGTGAACAGGATGTTGTTCGAGCCATTGGTATCGAAAATCTGCCACTCTTCACCTGAATAGAGGAGCGAGCGGATTTTCGATCCGTCCGGTAACTCAAACCCGTATGGCAGCCATAAATCCGTCGCCATAAATCATCCCTTGATAATGTTGACTACATCGAACATCTCGTCGTCTGGCCCCCGGCCGATCTGAAGCCTCGAAAGCTGGGCGACAACGGCGCGAAGTTTCTCAATGTCATCCGAGCGCATAAGCTGTGTGCCGACCTGGGTGAGTTCTGCGAAACGGTGCTTATCGGCAAACATATGAGGTGAGCGGACCATCGATTTGAACCGCTCGACCACAAACCAATCCTGCCGCCATAGGATCTCGAAGTTTTTGCCTTTCAGCTCATCTAGGTGGTTTTCGAAGTCATTGTCATTTTGGTCGATTGATCGCTGTGCAGTCTTCGCCAGATTGTCAAACGCCAATGCCTCGGATGGACGGGCATGCGCTCGGATACGTTTGTTGAAGAAGTGCATCAGACCGTCAAGGTCAATTTGGCGAATCTCCTTGAGGTGTTCTTTTCGGACTTGGGCGAGAAGAGTTCTGGCCTCAAGGACCCTTTCATGGGCTTCTTTGGCGGTTTCCGGGTCAGATTCATTAGGATCAAGCTTCGAGGCTGACTCAAGTTTCCTTCTGGCTAAATCTAGTTTAGGGTTCTGAACCACTTCTTCAATTTCATCAATACGCTCTATCGTTTCCTCCCCTTCCTCCACGATATGATTCCGCGCTCTTTCCGATGAATAGTCAAACCCTCCCATGCCTTGCCATGAATAGAAGTTGCCAGAACGTATACCCTGGATATCCGGTATAGTAACTTCCAAGAGTACATTTCCTGAATCCAGGATCTCAAAATCACATTCCAGATTCCCACCTGCCGGAATGACTCCAGAATCAAAGTCTTTGCCAGAAATTTTAAGAGCACCTATAAAACGATTGTCTTGGATTGGATCATCAATCTCACCTTCCCATAATTTAAAATTCAGTGAATTAGGAGTACCGGCTTTCAGACATTCAGCAGCTTTAAACAGAATTTTACCTTTGCGAGGTAATGTATCCCCAGCCTTGACTAGGTAGTGAAGTAAGGGGCGTCCACCTAGTTTCTCCAACACCTCAATGCCAACAGAGTGAGAGGCCGGAATGGCATCGACTGTAGCAGCGGTTCGGGTTATGACGATCTTGTCCTTCTCCAAGGCAATGGGGCCGCCGACAGCGTCGAACACAAATATCTTGAACGTGTTATCACCGGCTTTTGCCAGAGTGACATCGATGGTTGCGCCATGTTTGAGAACCAGGCGGCCGGAGGTCCAAGCAGTATCGACACTGTCGATCTGGAACTCGGAGCCAGCGGTAGCCTGCCCTTCCAAAAGAACAGCAATCTTGGCTTTCATTTCCGGTGTTCGGGCAATGTAGTTAAAAGACAGCGCCAATCCACCACCAGAGGAAATTTGTCCACGGGGGTTTTTGCGTGACCGGTTCTGGGAGCTCCAATCGATGGATTCTGCAAACAGGCTTGCACCTTCGGCCACGGCCGTCATGGGATTTACATCGGTGTTTCCATCAATACCCAGCTCAAAGGCAACTTTGTCTCGGAGGGGTTTGTAATTGGTCGGTCCACCGACGAACACAATGTGTTGCAGGTCGTGCGGAGAGAGATGAGCATTACTGAGCGCTTCCCGGGCAGACTCGATTGATTCATCAACGCGTTTGGCAATGAGTTTGTCGTAGGTGTCACGCTGCAGAGGAATATCGAGATAGATTTCCTTGCCGTTCAGATCCCTTACCCGGGCCTCGATTTCCGAGAGGCTGATGACGGAATCCTCGCGGGCAGAGAGTTCAAACTTGGCGCGTTCGGTGGCCCAGATGGCCAGACGAAGCAGCGACTTGAAGCTCGGATTCACAGCAAAATCCTCTGGGAGGTCGAAGTTCTCCAGCAGCCAGGGGAGGACAACGTTATCGACAAGGACGCGGTCGAAATCCCGGCCGCCACACATAGCGATACCGCCGTGGGCGAGGAGGTTGACCCGCCCTCCAATGCTTTGGGCAATGGCGATATCCAGTGTGCCGCCACCCAGGTCATAGATCAAAAACATGCCATCGGTTTTACGTGTACGCATCACACTCATTACTGCCGCCACCGGTTCCTGCATGAGTGCGACCTTGCCGATACCTGCCATGCTGGCGGCCTGCATGGTGGCATCCTTCTGCATCTGGTTAAATACAGCAGGAACCGTGATCACAGTTCCAGTGTCGGGATCATTCCTGATTTCCTCCGGCAGGTAACCGAATAAAACCTTTAGAATTTCCGCTGAGCACTCTTCTGGAGTCATCGTAATATTGACCGCCGGAAGATTGATGGGCGTACTGGTACCCATCAATCGCTTGAACAGTATCGCGGAGTTATCCGGGCTGTGCGGAGCCATGTTGTAAGCAGTATAACCAATCTGCTTGTTTCCACGCCTGTCGATATAGATCGCCGATGGAGTCACATCATTCTGTTCAGGACTCTTCCAGATGCGGGTTTCGGTACCGTCATACGAACAGATCGCGCTGTTCGTTGTACCCAAGTCAATGCCGACGTAATTCCTCATCGTAACACCTTCCTCAAAGTGACGGTTCCGGTCTTAACCAAACCTTCTGTTCCCATAATGATAGGCTCAAGCATCTGATCGACTATCAAGATATCCTTCGAATCGAATTCATCGATATTTAGCGGGGTGGCGGCCATGCCGGGATCAAAAGGCTGACCCTCTACGTTGACGATCCTCAGTTCCGCATTCTCCAAAGCCTCATCGACTTTTTTGATGAACCAACGGAACTGGCTTTTGTATCGGCTTTGTTCTCCGGCATCGAGCTTGGTGAGCAGACGGTCGAATACTCGTCCAAATCGCCAGGATTCAACCGCCATGCTGATCACCGAATCCCTCATCGCCTCGGGATGCGAAGTGGTTTGTTTAGTGTCCGCCATATGAATCTCCGTTTTGTATTCTAAATACTTGATTCACCGTCATTTCACCACCAGTTCGAATTCTTCGTTGTTTTCAAAAAGATCAGGCCGTTAACGATGGACGCCGATGCTGTGTTCCATAAGAGACGGCCTTACCGCTTTCGTAAGTAGAAACTCCACGGAATAGGTTAGCAAGAACAAAAAAACAACCTTAATATTACCATGGGTATCTGCGCTGGTAGAGTACCCTTTTGAACACGCAAGTTGGAAGCAACTTGCAATTCAGTTGGGAATCCAGCGATTCGCATCTTTAAAAAAGGTTGTTTTGTGAACTTTTGGGATCCGACTCGGCAATCCACACAAATACCTGAATTGCCCGGTGTCAGAGCATTTGAAAGCGCACACCACAGGGAGGGGTGCTGGGTGAGCTGATTGCGCTAGGATTTCTGTCGTTTGAGCTTTGCTACAACGATTCCGCGGGCTTAAGTAACTTGCTTCCCGTCCGTTTCGTAACGAATCTTTTCTTCCCGATACTCTCGGACCGTGTCTGGATGCTATTGCTTTCAGACGTTTTATGAAGGTAGTCAATCGATCTTTAACCCTCTGGAAGATTTTGATCCGCTCATGACACCGATTGATGAATATGAAGTAATCACCGAGTCGGAAGTCACGTGTGAATTTGGATTGAACTATCGCGTGCAAGCCATCGTACGATCGACGCATATCGACGGCTTGCATTTACGGTATACCCGAGCGGTGGAGGCGACGGAAAGCATAGAGCATCCACTCAGTCACGAACGATCAATTGCTGGAACGCAGACGACTGCTGG
>Ga0214163_1001356_pt1 | contig 10601 bp, 13 predicted proteins | sample LakMenepilimnion_2_FD_153001 | JGI IMG/M metagenome (GOLD analysis project Ga0214163, IMG submission 153001) | Freshwater microbial communities from Lake Mendota, WI - Practice 15JUN2010 epilimnion v4 | ecosystem: Environmental > Aquatic > Freshwater > Lake > Epilimnion/Euphotic zone | place... | reverse complement strand
ACCTTGCGCACTAGGCGCTGATGCCAAGGCGGCGGCGGTTCATGTGGGTTAGATTGTGGTTTTAGGCACATTTTGGGCAATTCTCTCAATGACTTTGGGCCTTAATCGGGCCCATACATCTCCCTCAATCCACTGCTCCAGTCGATCCTTCCAGTCACCTGGGTAATATTGCCACCAGACAGAATCGAGTGGGTGCTGTCCACTTCATCTTTTCTATAGCCATGGTCATCAACTCTGCGATCTGAAATGATCACTTGGAATTTGATGGAGGATTTGTCATGCATAGTTTCGTGGTCGGCGCTCATTGTATTCTTCCCTCATTATTTACATCCCACATGAAAAGCAGCTCTTCCGGTGAAACGATCTCAGGCCGTTTCGCATGGATGTATGCGAGTGCCTGACGCAGATCCCAGGCGTTCTGTCGCACCAGATGACTGGCTACTACCATGACAGAACGACTTCTCCCCGCATGGCAGTGGACCAGAAGTTTGGGATGTTGCAGTGCATAGTGACCGACGATCCTTACGGCACGATCGAAGATCCATGGGTCGTTGCCCGAACCATCGGTGAGATCGAAACAGGTCAGCGCCTCAACACCACAGTCTGACGGCTTGCAGCCTTGGAGCAGGCCATTGAGACAGAGGATGGAGCGTATGCCCGCAGATTCTCGGGTGACCCGGTCCTCAGCGTCGATGAAATTGCCAATAGCAATGGTGTCGGTGATGAACGTCATGTGGATCAATCGGGTTTTGCTTCCTCCTCTTTGACGATGTCATTCATTGACTTGGCATCGTCCTGCATGGCTTGGGCATCCATGATGCCACCGCTCTTCATGCGCATGCTGCGCACTTTGCGAGCCATGGCTTTTCCGGTGGATCTTACACCTTCGAAACTGAAGCTAACATTGGCACTGAGCGAGGCGTCCATGCACATGGATGTACCGCTGGCGATGGCATCCTGATTGGCTGCGAGGAAGAGAAATTCCCAGCCTTTCGCGCGATGAATTGCGATCAGATCGGTGATGTGGGATTTTGTGTATTCGCGACTAGCGTTCTCCATGCCATCGGTGAAAATGGTCACAATAACTTTACCAGGTCTTTGGGCCTCCGTCATAGCGTTGATTCGCTCGTTGATCTCCTTGATGGTGCGGCCAATGGCATCGAGCAACGCGGTGCTGCCGCGTGGCGTGTAGGTGGTCGCAGTGAGCTGTGGCACGTCCTGGATGCGCTTGGCAGAGACATGGACTTCGTAGGCGTCATCAAACTGCACGAGCGTGAGCCTTGCCTCGCCAGGGACATCGAGTTGGGACTTGATGAAGTCATTGTAGGCTGCGACGGCGGGTTCTTGCATGGGCTGCATGGAGCCCGAGCGGTCGAGAATGTAAGCGATTTCGGTGAATTGTGGATTCATGATCACCTCTAACTTCTCACAGGGGGTAGGACATTTGCAGGGTGACAGACCAACTTTCTGCATTAATTTCATTAAGATGTCCAAAGATTCCGCCTCCCGACGATCACAGTCAAAGACAGTCCCATTTACATCTTCACTCCGTTCAGGAGCCAGCCGCCCGGCTATGTGGCGTGTGCTGGAGATTCACAAGATCATCCGCACTGGTAAACATCCCAACTGCTCCACTCTCTCAAAGGAGATTGAGGTAACGCCGAAAACGATCCAGCGGGACATCAGTTTCATGAGAGACCAGCTTGGGTTGCCTCTGGAGTATGATCAGCTCAAGCATGGCTACTTTTATACGGAAGAGGTGCATGAATTCCCCATCCTGCACCTCTCGCGCAATGACCTAGTGGCCCTGTTTTTAGCACGTCATGCTTTGGAACCGCTGCGTGGTACAAAGCTTGAGCGCATGCTGAGCGAAAGCTTTAGCAAGATCGCTGAGGCATGCCCTGGTGAGATTTCTATCGAATGGCATGATCTTGATGAGGCTTTCTCCGTGAAGGCTTCGGGTGTACTACCGGCAGATGTGACGCTGTTTGGCGATCTACTCGATGCGGTGCGTGCCCGTAGGGAGGTAACTTTTGATTATCACAAGCTGACTGGCAGCAAACCGGAGCAGCGCACAGTGCATCCTTATCACGTTGGACAGATCGAGCACGGCTGGTATTTGCTGGCGTATGATCCAGCACGGAAAGCAGTGCGCACCTTTGCCCTGCAACGCATCACCAAACTGAGCATGCTCAAAACGAAATTCGCGCGTGATCCGCGCTTCAATGCACGAGAACATCTGGGCGGAGGGTTTGGCGTCTGGAGCTACGCCGGGGAAGAAAGGCGCACGCATGAAGTGCATATTCGTTTTGAAGGTTACGCCGCGCGCGTGGTCGGGGAACGCCAATGGCATTCGACCCAAGTCATACGCAAGCTTAAGTCCGACGGCAGTGTCGTCGAGTTTCAGGCGGACTTATCAGGCCTAGAGGAAATCACCCGCTGGGTGCTTAGCTGGGGCAGCAAGGCCAAGGTACTCGGACCACCTGAACTGAAGAAGCGTGTGCAGGAAGAGTTGAAGAAGGCCATAAAGCTAAACTCATGAAATCAGGATTCCACAACCTCAACCACAGCATCCATCCGTTTCTCGATCTCACCTGCTAGTGTATCGAGCAGGTTATGCTGTTCTTCCTGCGTGAGCGTGGCAAGGACATGATCGAGTAGGGTCGTGGTGGAGCGGATGAACTCGTATGCGTTTTGTTTCATGGGCAGATTATTACCATATTGCCACAAGCTGGGACATTTATGGGGTAGGGGGAAAATCGCAGTGGAGACGATTCTCTAAATCAAGGCTTCCAGCTCGTCATTCCTCTCTCTCTCGGATGCTGATTCATGAAACTCAAATTATTTCCTAAGACTATTTCGGCATTTGTTAAATTGCTCATCACTTAAAATGCAATGCTATCTTCAAAATTGATATCCTGAAATGACTCATCATCTTTGGCTGATCAAGTTTTCGTGAGGCTAATGGAATTAAGCTAAAGCATTGAAAGTAAACGATTTTTCTGAAATTGAGAAATCACGGGTTGAACTGAGAGCCAAGCAGACTTTGCTTTTGGCTGATTCGAGGGCGTAAGGTGAACTTGTTATCTCATCAATGTTATGGCGAATTAGCACTGGCTTCTTTAAATCTACAAAGAACCCTTAATATTTATTAACGTTAGTTTAAAAATTTAATAAAAAAATCGTAAGAAAAAAAGAAAAAACAATTGCTTTTTGTGATTAGTAAGCTATCGTTAATTGTTAAAGTTTTAAACTATTAACTTAATCTATCAAATTAAACTAAGGATAATAAATGACAAACCTAATGGATAACCAATGGATCGTTCCACCCGGACGATATAAAGCTACCTTGACGCAAGTGAAGAAACATGATGACGATTGCATTCGGCTCGTGTTCAAACTTGAGGATGGTAAAAAGGCGGGCAAGCACTACTATACCAAGAAATCTTATTGGCTTGAAAAAGATCTCTGTTCCTGGTTGGGTCTGGATCGCCTTCAAAAATTGGCCGTAAATGGCACCTTGAGCCCCGAAGAACTCAAGAAACTGATTGGGAAGGAGGCCGTTCTCGTCATTACCAACGAAAACCTCGGTAAAGAGGTTCCTCTCGTTGTGATTCGTGAGATTCTTCCTCATACATCGCAGAACCTCAGATGGGTCAATGCTAATGAACCCAAATTTCGCATGTCCTTTGCACCCAATGCAGAAGACATCGCAATAGCGGCCTAAACTGCGTTATATGAAATTGCTGAACTGAAGATTCGCTGTTCAAAAAACTCCTGAGTTTTCAGCCCAACGCAATTCCAAATACCCACCCATCCGGCCCGGTCTGACTTATTCAGGCCGGGCCGATTTGTTTGGTGAACTCATTCAACCTCAATCCATGTCACGAGCCAAACATTACTCACCTACGATCTCTAGGTTTGTTGTTTCCATCCTTTACCATGAAGCCAAGCACCGCAGGATTCCGATGACCAAACTCACGGATGATCTGCTGCTAAAAGCGCTTCGTGCCACACCGGGATGGCATACAGCCACCAGCCTACAGATTTCAGATCCATCTACTGCTAATCCTCAAGCTCCCAAAATCGCGCAAGCGGCCTAGGAGCATTTATTCCTTTCACCGAAAACCCATGAGCTCTCACCGGCCCATGGGTTTTTTGTGTTCACACACCCAAGACAAAACAAAACCACACCACATACACATCTGATTATGGCCATCAAACTCAGCGCCAATTACTCAAAGAAGCTCGGTCTGCCTCAATACAGCAGTCACAGCTTCTCCGCCTCCATCGAAACTGAACTCTCCGACATCACCCAAGCAGAGGCTGAAATCGCCAGGCTTTACAGTCTGCTCCAGCAGTCGGTTGATCAGGAGATCCAGCATCCCGGTTTTGTGCCGGAAAATGCTGGAGCCAATGGCAGCCACGGCAGTCATGGTCTCCATGTTGTGCCAAACGGACGCACCTATCCAGTGAACAGCAACGGTAACAGTAACGGTCACCGTGCTCCGCTCAAACCTGCTGGTGATCGCTGGAACTGCACGGAGGGACAGCGCGGGTTCATCCTGCGTATCGTCAACGAGAATCAGCTCTCTAAGCCAGAGGCGGAAGACCTGTCGCAGCAGCTCTTCGGCATTGGCGTCAAGGAGTTGAACAAAATGCAGGCCAGCCAACTCATCGAGGAACTCCTCGCGAAGGTTGGTAAGCCTGCTCCACGCCAGGTGCGCTGGCAGCAACAACGTCCTACTGCCCAAGCCGCATGAACACCGAAGCCTGCTCCATCCCCAAGGAGCCAGGCGAGAAGGACATCCTCAGCGATCTGCAACGAACCGTCTCGGCCTCACGGCTGGGTCTGTTCTTGCAGTGTCGTCTGAAGTTCTACTTCCGCTATGTGCTTCGTCTCAACAAGCCTAAGACTCCTTCACTCCATGTCGGCAGCTCGGTTCACACCTTGCTCAAGGCATGGAACAAGGCGCGATGGCTACAAAAGCCGCTCACGCTTAAGCAGGCACACGATGCCTACATCACTGCTTGGGAGGATACCTCCGAAGGTTCCATCACCTGGGAACCGGGTGAGGAAGATCACGAAAAAACCACCGGCTGGCGTCTGATCGATACCTACCTGCGAGAATCCCATGTTCCCGCTGAGTTGAAACCCGATGCCGTCGAGGTGCCTATCGAAGCGGATCTACACCAGCACGGCCTACCGAAACTCATTGGCGTGCTCGACCTGGTTCAGCAAAAACAAATCATCGACTACAAGACAAGCGCCACGACTCCAAACGCGGAGAAAGTCGTTCACACCACGGAAATCCAGACCAGTGCTTATGCCATCCTCTACCGGCACAACACCGGTCAGCAGGAAAACGGCCTACAGCTGCACCACCTGGTCAAGCTGAAGAACCCCAAGGTCGTCATCACCGCCATGCCTCCCATGAGCCAGCAGCAGGAATCACGGCTGTATCGGCAAATGGAATCCTACCTCAACGGACTTCAACACGGGCAGTTCGTTCCCTCACCAGGGATGCACTGCGCGAGCTGCGAGTTCTTTAACGAGTGCCGTCAATGGCACTAAACCCCATCAACCCTTCAATCATCATTATCACTATGTTCCAATCCATCGTTACCACCTTCTTTGACATCATCGGCACAACCATCTGGGTCTTGTGCGCGGCCATCGCACGCATTGCTCAATGCCTCATGAAGTAAACCCTCATCTCCAACCTCAACCCGCTAGGAGCCGGATCATCGCAGAATGGTCCGGCTCTTTGCATTTCCCCTTCATTAATCACATGGAATCTATCACCCTCTATTACCGCGAGGGATCATCCGACAAGGTGTATCAGACCAGCATTCAATCCGAAGGCAGCGGCTACATGGTTCACTTTGCGTATGGCCGTCGCGGCTCCACTCTCACCACCGGCACGAAGACGCAGACACCCGTGGATTACCCGCAGGCGAAGATCCTCTTCGACAAGCTTGTGCGCGAAAAGACCGCCAAAGGCTATACACCGGGAGAAGACGGCACGCGCTACCAGCACACGGAGAACGCGTCTAAAACCACCGGTATTCACTGCCAGCTCCTCAATCCTGTAATTGAAGCACGCATCGAGGAACTCATCCAAGACCACGAATATTGGATGCAGGAAAAAATGGACGGCCGTCGTCTGCTTATTCGCAAGGCAGGCAACAGCATCACCGGCATTAACCGGCTGGGCTTGTTGGTGGCTTTGCCGGAACCTCTCGCCAAAGAAGCCGCAACCTCTGATGAGGATTTTCTCATCGATGGTGAGGCTGTGGGAGACACGCTTTATGCCTTCGATCTCCTGTCCTTGGGGAACGAAGATCTGCGTGGTCGGCGTTATGCCGAAAGGCTCGTGCTGCTCATGAATCTGCTGGCCGCCTTTCAACACCCCCATCTTCAAATGGTGGATACGTTGTTCACGGCAGCCGAGAAAAAAGCGCACTTCCAACTGCTCCAGAAGCGTCATGCCGAAGGAGTCGTCTTCAAGCACCGCGACTCTCCTTATCAAGCCGGACGTCCACACACTGGAGGAACACAGCTCAAGCACAAGTTCCACGAGACGGCCTCATTCATTGTCACCAAACCCAACGACCAACGCAGCGTGTCACTCATGCTGTGGGAAAACGGCAAGGTGCGGCCTTCGGGCAATGTCACCATTCCGCCTAACCACGAAATCCCCAAACCCGGCGAAGTTGTGGAATGCCGGTATCTTTACGCTTTCAAGGAATCCGGCTCGATCTACCAGCCGGTTTATCTCGGCAAGCGTGACGACATCTTCCACCAAGAGTGCACCACCGCACAGCTCAAATACAAGGCCGAGTCCATGAAGCTCGCCGCCTGATCTGAGTCACCTCCCAACCACGAAGTTACGGCGTCTCACGCAATGGCGCTTCTTCATTCAAACCCTAGAAAAACAACAACCTCATGAAACCCATCATACTTCCCGTCGCGGAACTCAAATCCGCCCTCACCGGTTTGGGTAAAGTCCTCTCTGGACGCTCTACCCTGGCTATTCTTAACAACATCAAAGTCGAGCGCACTCATGATGGCTGGATCGCGCTCACTAGCACCGATCTCGACCGCTGGGCCACCGTCCGTCTGGAACATCCTTCCGAAGGTCCACCAACCAAACTACTCCTACCTTTTGACCAGCTCTCACAACTCGTGAAAAGCTGCGGCAAAGGCGAGAGTCTTGAGGTGATGTCCACCGGGGATCAAAATCTGATCCGCTTCCCGCTGGGTGATACTCTGGGTGAATCCAAGCTGCCGTTCATCTCCCCCGATGAATTTCCAGCGCATCCCAGCATCAAGTGCGAAGCTATTCCACTGCCATCCAGTCTGCGGGAATCCATTCTGGAAGCAATGAAATGTGCGAGTGAGGACAGCACACGCCACATCCTTAACGGCACTCTCATTGATGCCAAAGACAGTAAGGCGAACTACATCGTCGCCACCGACGGCAAACATTTATATTCTGCCAACTCGTTCACCCTACCGCTCAAAGAATCCGTCATCATCCCGACGCACAAGTTCTTGGAGTGGAAGGAATTCGGCACAGATGGCGAATGGCAAATGCGCCTTGGCGACCAGCACATTCAGCTCAGTTCCCGCCGCTGGCGCTTCATCACGAAGACCCCGGATGGTAACTACCCTGATTGGCGTGCTCCCATCCCCAATCCGATAGATGCAAAAACAGTCATTTCATTCGACCCGGCTAAACTGGAAACGCTCATCAAGCTCATCCAGCGAATGCCCTGTCATGATGATCGTTATCAAACTCTCGGACTGGAGTGGAAAGGCGGACAGTTCATGCTCATGGGCAAGAACTTTCCACACGAAGACTGGCTGCGTGTGCCCTTGCCTGACATTCAAGGATCTGGCCCCGATATAACGGTGTTCCTTGACCGCGACTACCTCATCAAAGGTTTGTCTTACGGTTTGAACACCCTCAGCCTCATTAATGGGATGACTCCCATCCGTCTGCATAACGGCGGAAAGCAGCTCATCATCATGCCAGTGCGCAATAACGACACAGAACCCGCACTACAGAAAACCGAACCAACTCAATCTGCAGCGGTCACGAAGGTAGTCTCCTCACCTCAACACCGCAACGAGGTCGAATCATCCACCCCGACAACAACACCACCACCCATGCAAATCCATCCACCATCCATCGACAAGAGCGAAACCAAATCCACTCTCGAAAGCACACTCGTGCAGGTCGAAGGCATCAAGTTGGGTCTCCGAGAGACGCTTCATCAACTCTCAAAAATCGGTGACTCCATTCGCGCTTCCATGCGCGAGCAAAAGGCCAGTGAAAAAGAAATCCACGGTGTCCGCCAGACTCTGCGCTCGCTGCAAAGCGTGCGCATCTAACGGCACTCCTCCTCACATCCATCCACTCAAGGTTTGGGCCTGGATCATCCTCATGATGCCCGGGCCCGCCTTGTTTTAAATCAACAACCCATTTTCAAATCATTAAACATCATGATCGCCGACTTAGACCAACTCGCTCCTGCTACCAGCCCAAGACTGAAACCCAACTTAGTGCTCCATTGCGGAGCTTCTCATGTTGAGTTGCCCGAAGTGCGGCGCATTCCCACTCCTGCACCGACTGATACTTGGTGCCCGATTCCCCATCATCAGCTGATCCACACCGTTCAACAGGCACTACAAACCACCAGCCTACGCATTGGCACTCAGTCACATTCCTTGTCACATGAGGGCCAGCGCTACTTTGGGTTGATGGAGGTGCATACCACCCGTGCAAACACTGACTATGCTTGGGTTCTTGGCATTCGGAACTCACACGATAAGACCTTTCCTGCTGGCATTGTTGCCGGCGCGCAGGTCTTTGTGTGCGACAACCTGTCGTTCTCCGGCGAGATTCAGTTCGCCCGGAAACACACTCGTTACATCCTGCGTGACTTGCCTCAACTTGTCAGCCGTTCCATCGGACTGCTGCTGGCCAAATGGCATCATCAAGACAAACGCATCGCCGCTTATAAGGATAGTGAGATTACGGACACCAACGCCCACGATCTCATCATCCGGGCCACCGATGTGGGTGTGTGCAGCAACCGTCTCATTCCTTCCATCCTCCAAGAATGGCGTGAACCACGGCATTCAGCCTTTGATGGTCGAAGTGTCTGGAGTCTGTTCAACGCGTTCACGGAGTCACTCAAGGAAGGTAACTTGGCCGAACTCCCGAAACGCACTCAGGCCCTGCACGGCTTGATGGACACTTACGTGGGACTGGCCGCATAGCTGCCCATCGAATAATCCCCGCCAGTTCATCACTGGTGCGGGATTTTTTAGCTATCATGACTTCATGACGGCAGAGGGGGCTGTTCTCCGATCAATATTGAACTGAGGGGTGTTTCTTGCTGACCCGTCAGAACACCTCACTGGAGGGGACATTCTCAACATTTGCGTGAATGCGATTGATGCGGGAAGCACGGATGCAAATCCGGAGCGGTGGATGGTGACGCAGGGGATGTTGGAGCGCGAGATTGCGAAGGCGAAGAAGGCGAAGGCGGAGCACTCGGGGGAGAAAGCAGGGCAGAAGCGGAGGATTGGTTTTCAGCCGAGTTGATCAAAGACGATGTTGCCTTTGATAGGGCCGTGCCGAGTTCACTATTTAGCTTAGCCGAGTAATCGATCTGACACGAAGTAGAAAATCACCATTGGGGCTATATGAACAGGCTCACACTTCTATTGCAAGGAACTCCCGATTCAATTCTCATGCTATTGCGGTGGTAGCTTCCTTGCTTGTTTGAGCAAGACCGGGTGCTTCGCGGCCAAGTGCTTTGGCTTCTCGGCCATTTCATCGTCTTCGAACTTCGTGATGATCTTGTTGTGCTGCAAAATCTGTGAAATCTCCTCTGGCTTGAGAGATTCCCCCTTCTTGCTGCAAAAAATTCGATAGACCGCCAACCGGGAAAAAGGATCTTCACCACTCCATATCCCGCAGAGCACTTGTTTCCGAGATCCTTCGCCTATGCAAGCCAGATGCGAAAACGTGGCCACAAACGCATCTGCTCGATTCTTGTGCGCAGCGAGAATCGCGAATGACTTGTTTCGAACCAGGCAAGCTTGCACCACAAAAACCCCATGCTTTTCATTCTTGATCGAACCTGTGAACCAGACCCAATTCGAATCTGGTCCTTCGACTCGTTCCAATTTGATGGTCTCAGGATGCCATTGCGTTTTCCCATCCTCTGGAGTGCGGGCGTGATCAATAAAATAACCAAACTCCAGATCCTCATAAAAGGATGGGTCATGGGGTAGACTTGCCACGTTCGTCGCTACAATGACCTGCTGGGGGCTCATTCCTAGCTTTTCAGCCACCTTCTTAATGGTGTCTAGCTTCACTGGTTTTCCAGCAATCAGTGCTTTCCTAGTTTGACTGGTGACACCCCAAAAAGCGTCAATAGCTTTGGGCGGCCAATTCAACAAGGCGAGCTTTTCATAGTGCTTTTTGAATGCGGCGGCGTTGGGCGTGACGGTAGACATGGCAAGCAAAAAAACGCAAATCAACAAGGATTCAGATTTAACGGGCGGTCTTTGCCGAACC
>Ga0214163_1001355_pt1 | contig 10601 bp, 11 predicted proteins | sample LakMenepilimnion_2_FD_153001 | JGI IMG/M metagenome (GOLD analysis project Ga0214163, IMG submission 153001) | Freshwater microbial communities from Lake Mendota, WI - Practice 15JUN2010 epilimnion v4 | ecosystem: Environmental > Aquatic > Freshwater > Lake > Epilimnion/Euphotic zone | place... | reverse complement strand
TGTTGGCGATTATCTGGCTTCCCGATAAATAACTACATGCGTCGATTGGGTCCGTGCCGTCAGTGCGCTCCTGTGTGTCGGTTACGCCGTCGCCATCGGTGTCGAGAATAATTGTAGCATTTGACGGTGAGCTAGAAGGCCCGGAGCCTTGGGTATTTTGAGCTGCTACCGTAAAAGTATAACTTACATTAATAGATAGACCTGTAAATTGAATGGGGCTTGAAGTTCCCGAAACCGTCATGCCTCCAGGTGAGGCGGTCACAATATAATTAGTAATTGCACTTGCCCCTGTAATCACTGGTGGTGTAAATGAAATTAATGACACATTTTCATTTAATGTAGCTGATACTCCTGTCGGCGCTCCTGGTACATCTTGATAAATAGTTAGATTCAATGCATCGCTGGATGCCAAAGTGGCCTCACTAGCTGTCGGGGTCAATATGATGGTTTCGTCACTTTCAGTAATACCATCAACAATCGCTGAAATAGTCAAAGTGCCACTGGTCTGACCAGAAGGAATAACAATTTGAGGAGTATTATTGGTAAATTTTTGAACTCGATTGTTATTATAATCAGAAACGTAAATTACCCCTAAAGCATCTACAAAAACTGCATCTGGTCCTCTAAGTTGGTTGGCATTAGAACCTGCAATACCTGTGCCAGCTACAGTTAGACCAGTTGACGCATTTATAAGCCATTTCTGAATTCGGTTATTACCCCAATCTGCTATATATAAATCGCCTCCACCATCAAGACAGATTTGTCCCATACCAGAACCTACCTGATTAGCGTTTGATCCACTCACTCCAGTTCCAGCAACAGTAATTCCAACATTGGAGCCACTTGTAAACTTTTGAACCCGATTATTATTTGAATCAGAAACATAAACATCCCCTGAACTGTTAACAGCAACACCTTGTGGATAATTTAACTGATTTGGTCCATTGCCCCCGATACCTGTTCCCGCTACGGTAATACCAACAGTAGCACCAGGTGCCCACTTTTGAATACGATGATTATAGAAATCTACAATATAAAGATTTCCTGAAGAATCAAATGTTATTTGACGCGGATAATTTAACTGATTTGGTTCATTGCCCCTGATACCTGTCCCTGCTATCATTATTCCTGAAGTTGCTCCAGGCGCCCATTTCATAACTCTATGATTATTATAATCTGCAACATAAATATTGCCTAAATTATCAAAAGCAAGGGAAAGTGGATTATTCAATTGGTCAGGATTTGAACCTGCTATTCCAGTTCCTGCTATCATTATTCCTGAAGTTGCTCCAGGCGCCCATTTCATAACTCTATGATTACGACTATCTGCTACATAAATATTGCCTTCTGAGTCAACTATAGCAATAGGTCTATTTAATTGATTCAATGCATTACCACTGATACCTGTTCCTGCCACGGTTGTAGCAAAAGAATTAACCCCCAATAAACTAAAATTATAATCCGTGTTATTCGTAGCCGTACCTGTTGGCACAAAATTAACAACTGCTCTAGAACCACTTGTCGCTGAAAGATTGGCAGTCACCGTTACGGTTTCTCCTTCCTTAAAACTAGTTTTATCCGTAGTGAGGGTAACGGTTTGACCCAAACTATACATGGATAAGCCAAGCAAAATGAATTGACTTAAAATTACTTTTTTTATCATAGAACTAGGTTTTAACTAATCATTGGAAATTCCTTCCAGGAATTTAAAAAATCAGTTTAAGTGTTGATATATATAATTGCAGTAAAAGACGGGAACATTTACTTTTACATGAACAGATTCATTAGCAGAATTCGCTAACTCATATGAATATGTGTTATAAGAAATATAGAAAGGTCTTTGCTTGATATTTTTAAAGGGCTCAGTGAGCGAACTGAGAAACAAAGTCTCACTGATTGGGAGTCTAAATCCCCAATGACTAATAACTGAATATTGATTTATTAAAAAGGCGTTTTGATTTCCTAAAGAACGCAAAAATTTAATCCCATGAAAATGGAATTCAGATTGTGTATTTAGGAAAAAATTCAAACGAAGTAAATTGCTTTTTTGTATAAAGCGCTTCGCCAGGCTAATCAATAACACTATGATGGTAAGTTTTTAGAACTAATTTTTACTATAACGAATATAAGTAAAATGTTAAACTATTCAAAAATGTCTATGATATGAAATTATTGTTAATGCCTTAGATTTAAGTCATGAAAATCAAACACTTAGACTAGAATCATAAAAATCATCCTAGGATTTTTATCCTCCAGACCATGATCTACTCATACCTTTTTAAATAAACAAAAAACAAAATTTTGACTCGTGCCCATCGGTGTCATGTGGTTTTCTCGCTTGCATAGAATGTTTTTGAATGCCTTGGATTCAAACTTACTCTTCATTCCAGTTTCATCATATTGCTTGACGTCCAGGCCGCTGCATTTGGTGGGGCCATCGGTAGAAAAAGTACCCACAATCACATTTCCCGTAACCGCGTTTGACACTAGATTTAAATAGGAGCTAATGGTTTTTTCTTCCGTTTGAAAATGAAATGCGGCCCGATCGTACCAAATCGTAAATTTTTCTTTTGGCTTAAAATCCAACTCACCTCATTAGGTTGTTTTGTTCGGCAAATAGTTTCCCAATGCTGTTTGATGTTTGCGTTTATAGGGCAAATTAAGACCTATATAAACGAAAAATAGTAACCCCATTCACTAAGCGAGTATACCTTATAGGGAGCAAACAAAACAGGCTGAAATTTAATTATTTCTTTTTAGGAGCCCTATTTTTGATGTATTCCGTCGGGGTTTGATTCATCTCCACTAAAAACGCCTTATTGAAATTAGCCCGAGAAGCAAAGCCAGAGGAAGAAGCCAAACTTTCTAAGGTGAAATTTTTATGCTTCCCTTGATTAATTTCTGAAACAACATATTCAATTCTCAAATGGTTTTTCCAATCATTAAAATTCGTTTTTAAATGATCGTTGAAATAATAAGATAGTTGATGTGATGGAATACCTGTGTTTTGCGAAATACTCGTCAACGAAAAACCTTGAACCAAATAGGGCTTTTCTTCGCTCACATATTCCTGAATTTGTCCCTCGATTTCATTAAGCCTATCCACCGAGAGGGTGCTTTCAGATTTTATGAATGGATCCTTTTTACTCTTTCCTAGATTTTTACTATAGATATGCTCTTGGAATAAAATCTGAGGGAAAAAGAGTAACAATAAATTTTGACACGCAAATAAATAATTGACGACTGTATTTATTGTCACAAAGGATACATTCGTTAAGATCCCAAAGTCAAAAGTAGAGATGAGCAGTTTATTAACGATAAAAATAAAGGAAAGGCTATTCAACAAGCCAGTAATGAGTAAAATTACCCATAAGAAATAACGCTCGTTGAATTTCGACTTCTTAAATTCAAATAAATGCTGATTTTTATAAAAAGTAAAGCAGGTAAAAATTAGGAGAACCAAGTTGAATACCGGCCTAAAAAGTGATTGATAATAATAGGGCAAGAATAATAATTTAGCCTGGTAGAGGACCTCCGCATTTTGTAAAAATGCCGCCGCAAAAACTCTTTTTTCTGCTAATGGAAGCCCTATGTAAGGAGATATATTAATTAAGGTAATTAAAAAAGGAAGAAAAAGAAGTAAATAACTTGACTTAAACTTGAAATCCTTTCGGTAACTATAGATATATAAATGAAGGAAAGGCTGCGTCAGCAAATAAAAAGGGGTAAAATGAAGCGTAAAAATGGCGGCTAAGTCCACGTCCTCCGTTTCAAAAATGATGTAATAAATCAGCGAAAATAAATTGGAAAATAATAAATAGGCGGCCAAATATGCATTCTTGCTTTTTCGATAGGAAGAAAAGAGTAAAATAATTCCTGCAAGAAAAAAGCCTAAAAAGGAAACATTTAAAAGCATAATAATAATTTAGAAGCAACAACCTTTAAATACATGTTTTCTTATTTAAAAGCTTAAATGTTAATGTTAATGTTAATGTTAATGTTAATGTTAATGTTAATGTTAATTAATTATTTAATTAACATTTGCTGAATAAATAATTGACCAAAAACGATTATTATGCGACAAACTTATTTAAAGGTCTATAAATTAGCTGAGACTTCAAAAGATTATATATCATGCGATGCCCAAGATGAATTCTATCTTCATTAAATGACACATCATCATTTTTTCCCTTAATTTGCAACATGGAAAATTCCTACATCGACGAACAAACTTTTGAAAAAGTCTCCGTGATTCATGCCAACGAATACGAGAATTGTATATTCAAAAACTGTGATTTTGAATCGGCCAATTTCAAAAATATTAAATTCCTGGATTGCCAATTTGAGTCATGTAACTTGAGTTTAATCCAGTTGGCCAGTACTAGTTTGCAAAAAGTTCATTTTGTCGACTGCAAAATGCAAGGACTCCATTTTGAGGCCTGTAATCCATTTCTTTTTGAAGTAAGCTTCGAACGATGCAGCTTGAATCTGTCCTCTTTTTATCAAGTGAAAACGAAGGGAACTACGTTTCTACATTGCCAGTTACAGGAAGTTGATTTTACAGAGGCCGTGTTTACTAAAGCGGTATTCGACGAATGCGATCTTTCTGGAGCACTATTTGATCATACGAATTTAATCGAGGCAGATTTTACAACCGCACATTCCTACGAGATTAATCCCAGCATCAACCAATTAAAAAAAGCAAAGTTTTCAAGGGATGGCTTAACAGGTTTGGTCCAAAGTTTTGGAATAACGATAACTTAATTACAAATTCCGCTTTTTCTTTTCCCTGATGGCATAATCCACAGCCCTCGCGGTTAAAGCCATATAGGTAAGAGACGGATTCTGAGTGGATGTCGAAGTCATACAAGATCCATCCGTAACAAACACATTTTGACAATGATGCATTTGGTTAAAGGCATTCAACATGGAGGTCTTTGGATCTTTTCCCATGCGCACTCCTCCCATTTCATGATTCTCATTTCCTGGTAAACGCTTGGTGTCAATCGGCTGAATATTGGTAAATCCTGCCGCCGCATACATTTCGGTAAATTGCTGATGAAAATCTTTCAACATCTTCTCATCATTCTCATCATAGGCCACCGAAACTCTGAGTTGGGGTATTCCATATTTATCCTTCAATTGTTCATCCAAACGAACGGTCGAATGTGCTTTAGGGATCGTTTCTCCCATCATGCCTACATTGATCTGCCAGTTGCCTAGTTTTCGGGCCAACAATGAATTCTTTAATGATTCGCCTACCAAGTCTTTGGCATTTAATATGGACCGACTCGCGGAAAGGTTGCTCGCATAGCCTCTCAAAAAATCCGTTTCTTGCTTGTACACATTCCTAAAGCGCGGAATGTACCCGGACGTTGGTCTCTTCCCCTCCGTTTTATATTCCAAATCCCCATCGTACTCGGCCGTAATTCGACCCCGATAACTATGAAAAGCCATGTGAGTACCCAAAATTCCTGAATCATTTCCTAACCCATTAGGGAAACGGGAAGAAATGGAATTCAACAAAATTAAATTCGTCGCTAAAGGCGAGGCGTTCACAAAAATAATCGCGGCATAATACTCCTCCATTTCTTGTGTTAGGGCATTCACCACGCGAACTCCGATCGCCTTATTTTTCTTCTCATCATAAATAATGGAATGAGCGACTGAATAAGCTTTCAACGTTAAATTACCCGTGTTATAGGCCGCAGGCAAGGTGGCGGAATTGCTACTAAAATAACCCCCATAAGGACAGCCTCGTTCACATAATGTTCTATTTTGACATTGACTTCTCCCCACATCCCGATGGATTTTATCGGCCTGACTTAAATTCGCTGTGCGCGCAATAATCACATGCCGATCAGCATATTTATTTTTTAATACTTGGCCGAAATGCTTCTCCACACAAGACAACTCATAAGGCTTAATAAAATCACCGTCGGGCAATGTTTCCAAACCATCTTTATTGCCCGAAATGCCCACAAACTTTTCCACATAACTGTACCAGGGCGCTATGTCTTTATACCGAATAGGCCAGTCGACGGCATAGCCATCACGCGCCGGTCCCGAAAAATCAAAATCACTCCATCGCTGAGTATGGCGACCCCATAAAAGGGAGCGACCCCCTACGTGATAGGCTCGAATCCAATCGTAAGGTTTGTCTTGAATGTAGGCCTGCTCTTCATCTTTGGTCAAAAAATGAGAGGTCGCCTCGGAAAAAATAAAGTTCTTACTCGCAATGCCATATTCTTTTTTTAGGTCTGTTGGCACCTGTCCTCGATGTGGAAATTCCCATGGATTAAGTGAGGTAGTCGGATAATCCGCCACATGTTTCACATCACGACCTCGATCCAAAAGCAATGTTTTCAAGCCTTTTTCGGTCAGCTCTTTGGCCGACCAGCCTCCGCTAATTCCAGAGCCAATCACGATGGCATCAAACGTACGTTTATCTTTAGCGTTCATTTTTTACAGCCAATAATTTGAAAAGTTTTTAGAAAAATGAGGGATCGCTATTTCGGGTTCGGCGATCTCAGGATGCCAAAGCTTCTCCCACTCAAAACTATAATAGCCTGAATAGCCATCGGATTTTAAGGCATGAAGCGCTTCCTTCACCGGAGCATTTCCTTCCCCCAAAAGCGTATATTTTTCTCCGGCCTCAGTGACCATAGCATCTTTGATATGTGTATGCAAAATATATTTTTTCAAGGTCTGATACACCTGCGCTGGGGGCTCTTTTGTGACCGACCACATATTAAAGAAATCCCAAACGAGACCCACATTTTTATGATGGGTTTCTTGCATGATGTGTAGGAGCATGTCGCTTTTAATCACCTTTCCATGCGATTCCAAAAGCACTTTTACCCCGCTGGATTTCGCAAAATTTCCTAATTCAATCAATCCTTGAATGATGGCATTAATTGTTTCATTCTCCGGCTGATCTTTAGGTAAATCATTAGGAAAAACGCGGATAAACGGACAGGCTAATTGGTTCGCTAGATCAATAAATTTCTTTGCCTCATCTAAATTGCTTTGTCGCTTTTTGAGATCCAAGAAATGCATGTTGGCCGATGAGCCCAAATTAATAATTTTCAAACCCGAATCTGCCACTTGCCTCCGCGTACTTGCGAGATTAGTCGGGCTGAAAATCGGAAGCGCGGGAAGGTCTAAATTCCCCTTGATCCCTCTGATTTCAATGCCTGAATACTGATTTTTGTTGGCATGCTGGAGCACTTGAGAAAAGTCCCATCCCGGGCAACCTAAGGTCGAGAAAGACAAAAGGGGTTTATTTGCCCAATTTAATTGCAAGGCTGAAAGACCTAAAAGACCTGAGCTTTGCTTTAAAAATTCCCGGCGATTTTTCATGTGTTTACCTATTATTCTTGTGTGATTTCTCCTAACATGAACAAGAGCCTTTAGGCCCCTGTCCTGTTTAAGGATTCCGTGATAAATGGTGGGGATTAACAAATGGATTCCATGATCCCCATTCATTCGGTTTCAACAATCAATTATTTCAGCAATTTCATTTTAATGGGATCCCAATGAATGATTTTTTTAGCGAAATAACTTTCGTTGCAAGCCAAAGCAGGAGCGGCCGCCCTGAAGCCAAAAGTCGCATCTTCTACGACTGTTTTCCCTGTTCGAATGGCATCAAAGAAATTAGTGAAGTGATCTAAATGTTCGTTATATCCAGTAGGCGGTTTAAACGTTATATCCTCTTTCAATGGACGCTTTTTCTGAGCTTCGGTCCATTTGGCATCGTACTCCTTTTGCATTTCCTCTTGCATGCTTTTGGAAAATGTAAATAGAGAATCATAGCCGCCAAAACCAGGGGCTTCTGGTAAAATACTATGCTTAATGGAAATGTTATTTCCTTTGACATCCATCACTCCTTCGGAGCCAATAAACCGGGTGACTTCTTGGCCACCTGTTCCGCTGATAAAGTTTACTTGTAGGGTGAGTTGGAATGCCGGATGTTCAGCGGTATCTCCATATTGCATCGTTCCTGCCATGACATCTGGAAGATTTCTGCCGTCTTTCCAATGACTGAATTGGCCTGTGCTAACAATGGTTTTAGGACCCAAAGAGTTTGTCACAAAATGGGTTCCACTCAATAAGTGAATAAATAAGTCGCCGGCTACACCCGTTCCCACTTCTTTAAATGCGCGCCACCAAAAGAATTTCTTGGCGTCAAATTCCATTTTGCCTGTCGCTTCTACAAAGCGATCCCAGTCCGTCGACATCGCACTGGCGTCCTTAGGAATGGTATATTGCCAAGCGCCGATGGAGCTTTGTCGGTCATACACGGCATTGACCATGTTTAATTTGCCTATTTCTCCGGAGGCCAACAATTCCTTCGCTTTAGCGAGGCCGATGCTGCTGACGCGCTGGGAACCTACTTGTAAGATTTTATTTGAATTTTTCTGTGCCTGAATGACTTTATATCCTTCGTCTATTTTGTAGACCATGGGCTTTTCCACATACACGTGTTTGCCTTTGGCCAAAGCATCCAAGGTAATTCGGCAATGCCATACGTCGGTCGTCGCAATGATTACTGCATCGATATCCGCACGGTCTAATAATTCCTTATAATTTCGGGTGGTATAGAGTTCCTTGCCATATAATTCTTTGGCATTTTCTAGTCGGCCTGTATAAAGATCACAAATACCGGCTAATTCTACTCCCGGTACTTTAAGGGCAGTCGCTAGATCAAAGTGTCCTTGTACTCCAAAACCAATCACTCCTAATCTGATTTTTTCGCCCACAGAAATACGCTTTTCATAAAGTAAAATACGCTCCTCAGATTTTTGTTGGGCTGCCAAGGAAGTCAATGGAAATGCGGCGCTTGCGACGCTTAAAGCTCCTATTTGTTGCAAAAACTTTTTGCGTGATGATTGATTTTCTTTCATAAGTTTAGATTTGTAGACCAATTTAATATAAAATTTCTAGAGACCATTCATTTACGTTTGTAAAGGTGAATGAAGCCAATAGATAAAGTCAGACGCTCACTCACTTTTTTAGAAAATCAATGAATTGATATTGAGGGAGTTAAGATATGGCGTCCCTTGATATACTTAAAGAGGGGCTTGCACTCCGATTGCATGGTAAAAATCAATGGTTTTTTCCTACTTTAGGCTTTTTAAAAAAGCCCAAACAATATGAAAGTAGACTTCATCCATAAAATCCAACACATCGGCATTCCCGCACATGATTTAGAAATATCCATTCCATTTTATAAACGCCTGGGATTTGAGAATGTGATGGAATCGCCCTTTGAATTTGACGGGGGATATGGAACTTGCGTGATGATGAAAAATCATGAGGTGATCATCGAATTATACCAAATGCCTGAGAAACAATTAGCGGAAATTAAGCAGCGAAAAAATGGGCATATAGACCACTTTGCCATTGACGTAATTGATATCGAAATCGCATTTGAGACCTTGAAAAAAGCGGGCTTTGAAATGTTAGAATCCACGCCTACCTTCTTGCCATTTTGGAAAAATGGAACTCGATTTTTCAATGTAAAAGGTCCGTCAGGGGAGACCATTGAATTCAATCAAATATTGTAATAAAGTCCAATGACCAAGGAGTCTCAGGTAGATTAAAAAATGCATGCTTAGAAAAACCGAGCATGCATTTTTAAGAGAAGAGTATGAAAATTTATTTTGCTGGGATGAGCAATTCAATATTTTCCCAGCCAAATGAAACACCTTTAGCGACCACTTTATATTCCAAGACCTCTTTGAAATCTGACTTTTTGGGCTTCACCTTGACAATGAACACATCTTTCTCAGCATTGCGTGTCGTCTCACCGCCACGCTTAATTCCCCATTGTCCCACTTCCGTATTAAAAATTACTTGCCACTCTCCCTCACTTGGAATCATATAAATGGAGTACTTGCCTTTGGGTAAATTATTCCCGCCAACAGAAATATCGGCATCGGTTTCAATCGTAGTGGCTGAGTTGGCCCCTGCACGCCAAACTTTATCCATGGGAACCAATTCGCCCCACACTTTTCTGCCTTTTACTGAAGGCCCGCTATAAACTAGGGTAACATTTGCTTTGCCGATTAAACCTGTAACCGTCATTTTGGGACTTGCCGGTGCTTGTCCTTGCGCAAAAGTCCATTGAGAGGCCATCATTAAAAGACCTGCCAGGAAGTAGGATTTAATTGAGATCATTGTTTTCATTTTGTTATTTACGTTTAAGTTTAAATGAGTGTTTATAAAAATGCAATGTGGACTAAATTTAAAGTATATTTCTAAGTCGGCAAAACCTAAATACTCTGAATTTAAATTTGTATCAACGGAAGAGGTGTCGGATGCTATTTTGTATTTGATTAAATCCAAAAGGGGAGAAATAGTTTAGCCCGTCAGAACCAAAAGTGATCTTCGTTTATTGATCCATGAAATTGATTTATATTTGCGCCATAAATACCTTTTAATCCATGAATCCTAAAGTTGACGCATTCCTTTTAAACACCAAAAAATGGCGTGAAGAACTCACCATTCTGAGAAGCATTGTGATGGATAGTGGCTTAGGAGAAGAATTAAAATGGGGTGCGCCTTGTTATGTGCATGAAAAGGCCAATGTCATTATG
>Ga0214163_1001354_pt1 | contig 10604 bp, 8 predicted proteins | sample LakMenepilimnion_2_FD_153001 | JGI IMG/M metagenome (GOLD analysis project Ga0214163, IMG submission 153001) | Freshwater microbial communities from Lake Mendota, WI - Practice 15JUN2010 epilimnion v4 | ecosystem: Environmental > Aquatic > Freshwater > Lake > Epilimnion/Euphotic zone | place... | reverse complement strand
TCCCAGTAGGCTAGGAACGGCCAGTGCCAGAGGTAGAGCGAGTAGGAGATGAGCCCCAGTCCCACAAGGAAGCGAGACTCCATCACGCGCCGCAACCAGTGGCTGGGACTGACTGGCTGCGCGGGACCATGCACCCAGATCAAAAGAGCCGCCCCCAAGCAAGGCGGCAGCGCCAGGAGACCGGGGAAAGGAGTCGAGTCGCGCATCTGAACGGCACAGATGATCAGGAGAAAAAAGCCCAGTTCACCCAGTCTCCGACAGGTTTTAGCCGAGCTGAGATGGCAGCAGCTGGGCAAACACGCGAGTGTCGCGCCGACGAGCAGCTCCCAGGCGCGGCTGGGCAGCAAATAAAACGCCATCGTCGGCTCCTGCCCCACCTGATAAATGCTGATACCGAGGCTGATGAGTAAAGCCGCAGCGAAGAGTTTGAGCAGCAGGGGCCGGACGCCTTCCGAGCTGCCACGGCGCAGATACCTCTTCATCACCGCCCAGCAGACAAAGGGAAAGACCAGGTAAAACTGCTCCTCCACCGAGAGAGACCAGGTGTGGAGAAAGGGCTTCTGGTCCGATGCCGCCGCGAAGTAACCGGAGTCCTGCCAGAAGAACACGTTGGAGACCATCAGCGCCTGAGCCATCGCTGACTTGGCCAGGCTGACCAGATCCTCCGGCAGTAAAATGAGGCAGCCCAGCCCCAGTGTCACCACGCTCATGGCCACGGAAGCAGGCATGATGCGGCGGATGCGGCGCACCCAGAAATTCGCCAGATTCAGCTGCCCGCGCTCCATTTCCCGCAACAAAATGCCTGCGATCAGATAGCCGGAGATCACAAAAAACACATCCACACCGATGAAGCCGCCACGCAGCGCCCCGGTGGCATGAAAAAACACCACCGCGAGGATGGAAAGTCCGCGCAGTCCGTCGATGTCGCGACGGTATCCTGAGGAGGCAAGAGAAGACATGCACCTCCCGCATACAGCGGTGGAGTCGGCTTTCAAGCATGGGCATCAGCCGCGACAAATCTGCCGTGCAAGTTGCCAGAGGCGCTCTCGCCTGCCAGACTGGCGGCTCCCCATGGCTCTCCTCGAAGTTCGTAACCTCACCAAACGCTGGCGCAGCGACCGACTGGCGTTGGATGACGTGAGCTTTGAGCTGCGGCAGGGCGAGATCCTGGGCCTGCTGGGTCACAATGGCGCGGGCAAGAGCACCGTGCTCGGCATCACGCTCGGCATGGTGCGGCCAGATGCCGGGGAGGTGCGCATCTGCGGCCACTCCGTGCAGCAGCAAAGGGCACGCGCGCTGAGTCATGTCGGTGCCATTTACGAGGCCGCGCATTTTTATGATTACCTGACCGGCTGGCAAAACCTGCGCGTGCTCTGCTCCCTCTCCGGCTGGTGGGATGAGGAGGAAGCCCGGCGCGTGCTGAAGCTGGTGAATCTCGGCGAGCGTGCGAATCACAAAACCAAGACCTACAGCCATGGCATGAGGCAGCGCCTCGCCCTCGCGCAGGCTTTGCTGCCACTGCCGAAGTGCCTGCTGCTGGACGAGCCCACGGACGGTCTCGATCCTGAAGGCATCCGTGAGTTCCGCGAGTTTGTGCTGAAGCTGCGCTCTGACTTTGGCATGACCATCCTGCTGAACTCCCATCTTTTGGGCGAGGTGGAGCAGATGTGTGACCGCTGTGTCATCCTCAAACAAGGCCGCAAGATGTATGAAGGCCCCGTGCCATCTCAGGAAAAGCGCCAGGGGGCCTTTCAGCTCCAGACGCGTGATCTGGCGAAGGCTCGTGAGGTCATCAGCCGCGCGGCAGCGGTGTGGAATGATGACACGCATATCGTGCAGTTGCCCGCGCACGCGCTCGGTCATGAGCTGCTGAAGCAACTGGTGGACGCCGGCGTGCGTGTCGATGCCTGGCAGCCGCATAAACCCACCCTGGAAGAATTTTACCTCGACCTCACCGGCGCATGATTCTCTTTTTCCGCCAATGGCAGGGTGAACTGCTGAAGCTCTTTGCCCGCCGCCGCACCTACATCGGGTTCGCCGCCTTCTTAGCCCTGGAGATCGTGCTCTTCATCGTCTTCCGCCTGCAAGGCGTGGAGCGCATCTTTGAGCGCATGATCTCACGCCAGGGGCAGGCCTTTGAGCACTACTACTCGGCGCTCACGCTTTCCCAGATCATCCTCGGTTTCTCCGTGGTGCTGCTCGGGGCCATCTACCTGGCGCTCGTGGCTGGTGACATCGTAGCCAAGGAGGGTGAAGATGGTCACTATCGACTCCTTCTCGTGCGGCCCATCAGCCGAGTGCGCCTGCTTTTCATCAAATACCTCACGACCGTCGGCTACACCATCGCGCTCATCCAGTTCATCACCTGGTCGGCCTTTTTGCTCAGCGTCGCCATCAAAGGCTGGGGCGGCGGTTTTTTTGTCATGGTGCCGGACATCGGCCTCATCGCCTTTTACGACTGGCTGCCGGGCCTGCAGCGTTTCGCCCTCGCCTCCGCCTTTCTGGCGCTGAGCATGACCACCATCAGCAGCATCGCCTTCTTTCTCTCCTGCTTTCCCATCAAGCCCGCCGCCGCCACCATCGGTGCCCTTTCCTACATTCTCATCGACCGCATCCTGCGCGAGACGGGTTTCATGGAAAACTACGATCACCTGCTGATCACCAAACACATCGTTAGTTGGGCGCGATTTCTGGCGGAGGATATCCCATGGCCCATCATCGTGCGCGACTACACCGCCCTCATGGCCATCAACGCCACCCTTTTCATCCTCGGTGCCGCTGTCTTTGAAGCTCGCGATTTAAAATCATGACCCTGATCGAAACCGTCTCAGAACTCCGTGCCTGGCGTCGCCGCGCTGGCAAAGTCATCTTTGTGCCCACCATGGGGGCCCTGCATGAAGGCCACGCCACCCTTGTGAAAGAGGCCCGCCAGATGGCCGGAAGCAGCGCCCAGGTCGCCGCCAGCATCTTCGTGAACCCGCTCCAATTCGGGCCTAACGAAGACTTTGATCGTTACCCGCGTACATGGGAGGCTGATCTCGCCCTCTGTGAGGCCAGTGGGGCCGATATGGTTTTCGCGCCAGCCGTGCGGGAGGTCTATCAGGCAGACCGCAGCATCAAGATCCTGGAAACCAGCCTCTCGAACGTGCTCTGCGGAGCCAGTCGCCCCGGTCACTTTGACGGCGTCTGCACTGTGGTGGCGAAGCTCTTCAATCTGGTCCAGCCGGATGAATCCGTGTTTGGTAAAAAAGACTATCAACAGCTCGCGATCATCCGTCGGCTCGTGCGCGATCTCGACATCCCGGTCATCATCCACGGCATCGAAACTGTGCGTGAAGTTGACGGCCTCGCCATGAGCTCGCGCAACCGTTACCTCACTCCCGAAGAACGCGCTCAGGCCCCGGCGCTGCGGGCGGCCCTCGTCACCGCTCGGGATGCCTGGCACAGTGGCGTGACCTGTGGAAATAGCCTGCTAGGACTCATCCATGACCATCTCGCCACACACGCGAAGCTGGGCCGTGAGGACTACGTCGCCCTCGTCGATCAGCAGACTCTGGAATCTCTCGCGCAGGCTCAGCCACGCAGTCTCATCGCGCTCGCTGTCCACTTTGGTAAAGCCCGCCTCATTGATAACATCGAGCTGGAGTAAATCAGTCCACCAACAGGAACTCATTCGAGTTCAGCAAAGCGAGGCAGTAGTCGGCCAAGGCACCTTGGAAGCTGCTGGCGAGCTTGGTTTGCTGTTCGATGAAGGCGACCCCTGTAGCGATTTCAGCCTCGCTGGCAGTTCGGTAAAGGCAGCGGCGGGTTGCGGCAGAAATGAGAGCTCGGGTATCGGAGCCGTGCTTTTCACTCAGGCTCGTGGCGAGCTTCGCGGCGGTGTCATGGGCGAAGCTGGAGTTCAGCAGCGCAAGGGCCTGCGGGGCGGTGGTGGATTCGTTTCGGCGGGCACAGCTGATTTGCGCATCGGGTCGGTCAAAGAGGTCAAAGAGCGGGTGGCGAACGTTGCGCCGGGCGAAGATGTAGATACTGCGGCGGGTGTGCTCCGTGACATCAGGCGTGACTTTGTATTGGTCTCTGAGAAGCGTGTCGCTGACCTCCTTGGGCATGGGCAGACGCACGCCGGGGCCGCCAGCTTTGAGATTGAGCTGACCGGATACCGCCAGCATGGCATCGCGCAACATTTCGCCCGTGAGTCGGCGCTGCGGGAGCTTGGCCTGACGATAGGTGGGCGACATGACGATGAGCTTGTGGAGCTTTTTGAGGCTCCAGTTTTGCCGGGGAAGCTCGGCGGCGAGCCAGTCGAGTAATGCGGGATTCGTGGGGGCTTCCCCCTGATGTCCGAGATCTCCAGGGACGGCAGCGAGCGGTTTGCCAAAATGCTGCTGCCAGATCCGATTCGCCATCGCACGGAGGAAAAGGGCATTGTCCTTGCTGGCGAGCCACTGGGCAAAGGCGGCGCGGTCAGGCTTCTCCAAGCTGCCGAAGAGGCGCGGGATGGCTGGTTTGATCTCGGGGCCGGGTCGTTTGAAGTCGCCACGAACGAAGACGGTGCTGGCAGGCACGCCTTCCGTGAAAACACGCACGCTGGGCCCGAGCGGCTTGCGCTCTTTCGGCAGGACGGTGTTATCAAAAAAGGCCCGCAGGCGGTAAAAGTCGGCCTGGCTGATGGGATCGTAAGGGTGGTCGTGGCACTGCGCGCAGCCGACGGTGAGCCCGAGTCCGATGGCACCGACGGTGCTGGTGATGTCATTCAGCAGCACATGGCGTCGCTCCGACTGATTGTTCAGGTCCGGCATGTCTGGCACGGTGAAAAGGAAGGCGGTGGCTGCTTCATCGCCCATCAAATCACCCGCGATCTGCCGCTGCACGAATTGATCGAAGGGCATGTCGTCATTCAGCGCCTTGATGACCCAGTCCCGATACTGCCAGGCACGAGGGCGCTCGGCGTCATATTCAAAGCCATCCGTCTCCGCGAAGCGAGCGAGATCGAGCCACCACTGCGCCCAGTGCTCCCCATAGCGCGGACTGGCGAGCAGCTCATCCACGAGCGCCTCATAATCTTTCTCCCTGTCTCCCCCTCTTCCAGTTTCCGTGTCTGTATTGAGCGGCGGCAGTCCTGCCAGATCAAAAGTCACCCGCCTGATGAGCGTGGCGTCATCTGCAGGTGGTGACTGCGGCGGCGAGAGCTTCACGAGCGTGGCATCCACCCCGGCCTTCGCCAGCGGCTGAAAGGCCCAGTGCTCTCGATCCTTCGCCGTGATCGGCCGCTCATCCTTCACCGGATCAGCCGAGGCCCGAATCGCGACAGCATGAGCCTGCTGCGAGAGCAGAAAGCAGATGATCAACAGCAGTCCACAAAGTTTCATGTCGTTCAAATCAGTGGGTGAGCTACCTCAGGCCGTGGCTTGCTGGCATCAAGGGCCTGTTGTTTCACATTCATGGCAGGTGTTTTAAAGATTGACCGCGCTCACAGCAAGTCTGTTTATGCTCCTCACCGATCAAGGAAAGGGCGTCATTCGAATGTCTTCGATGAGGTTATTCTTCTGCCTTCATATTTCTGCCAATCCTCATCAAAGGGCGGACAGATTGGCAGGAGGCATTCACGCCAACACACCTTTCACCATATTTCCCTCCACGCCCGTGAGGCGTTGGTCGAGGCCGAATTCATCCGTGGCTCCGTGGACGTTGCCATGCTGCACACCGGCGCCGCGATAAGAGGCCTGTCCAAAGGTGTGAAACTCCTGTTGGGGTTCGGCGATCCTAGTGGCTTACCCATAGTGGAAGCTAGCGGACATCGATGTCTGCCAGGTCTATGCAGCACACCGCGTGGATGATGAGGAGCTGGTGCGTCGCTTGCCATTTCGGCCCCAGTCATCCATGGCGGCGGATATGGGATTCGGATTTTCTTCATTCCTAAAAAGGCACGCTGACAGGCCAAGAATTCTCAGTTTCATGCGTTTAGCCGTTTCTTCCGCTTCTTTTCATGACTTTCTCCACCCACCCTCGTCTGCTTCTGCTGCTGCGCTGGCTGACGTTTGGGTGCATGGCGGCGGGTATTCTCCTGCTGGCTCATCGCGGACACCACGAAGGCCTGGGCCCGCGCCGTGAGCAGGATCTGAGCGCCCTGGAGATGCGCCACTTGGCGCTGGCGGAGGCGATGCGTGAGGATTTCACGCCTGACTTCACCCACAGCATCTCAGAGCCTTTGAAACAGATGCTGCCCCACCGCACCGATGGCGTGGTGCAACCGCTCTGGGGCTGGGTGGTAGCCTGTCTCGATGTCGGTGAAGGACGTGCTGATGTGCTGAGGCGCGCCTTCGTTTTTCAGTTTGGGCTGCTGCTGGCCTTTTGGCTTCTGCTCGGCATCACCTGCGCTCGTAGTTTCACGCTGCCGGCGGCGCTGCTGGTGATGCAGATCAGCTTGTTTCATGGCTTTATGCCGACGCTGGCGGAGATGAGCAGCGGCACGCTTTATCTCGTGCTGTTTTTGCTCAGCTGGGTGGCCTGTGTGTATGCGCTACAGCGGAATTCGCTGTGGATCTACGGTCTCGTGGGAGCCTTCACGGCACTGGCTTACCTCACGGAGGCGCGGGTGCTGCCTCTGCTGCTGGTGTTTGTCTTTATCAGCACGGTGAGGGCGCTATGGGGCTGGCTGGAGGCGCATTGGCGGTCACAGCCCGGCATCAGTCAGTGGTTGAGAAAGAATCACCGCTTTGGTCTCATCGTGCTCGCTGCCAGTTTTGGTTTCATCGCCGGCCCCCGAGTGGTCGAGTCTGGCGAGCTTTTTGGGCAGGGTTTTTACCATCATCTGGAGGCGGTGCGCTGGCTGGACGAGCCGAGCGAGGCTGCGGCATGGATCGAGCGCCAAAGTGAGCCCGGCAGTGTCAAAAAACTGCCGCTGCATGAGCGACTGAACGCGGCCCGCTACCTCCATGAGCACAGCCCGGCGCAGATACGGCAACGTCTCACAGACGGGCTGAACACGCTCTGGCAGCAATACGCCCAGGATGGCGGATGGCCTCTGGCGCTGCTCATGCTGCTGGTGCTCAGCCTCGCGGGTCTCGTCTGCTGGGCGACGCCGCAGGCCAGCCATGCAGGCCAGCGCCTGCATCCTGAAACCAGCACGACGGTGCTCTTCATCCTGGGGGCCAGCCTCGTGATCATCGCCATCGCAGCCTGGGATGTGCGCGTGCTGCCGCAGCAGGATCTGCATGTGCTGTTTCCACCCCTAGCACTCAGTTTTCTCTGGGGCAGCGAGAGCCTGATACGCCGTGCCCGGCGGCGTGGGGCTTCACGCCTCATTTTGGGGGCATATCAAGCGGTGTTGTGGGCGCTCATCCTCTCCGATCTGGTCGCACACAGCCGGTGAATAGGCTCGGTTCCAAGCCTTGACGGGAGCAGCTGCGCTGTCATTCCTTGACTAGCTGCCTGGGCAGGGTGAAAACCAGTCTCCCCACGTTTCCATGGCCGCGCGCAAGCCAACTTTCATCCTCTCGTTCGACTTCGATGGCACCCTGGTGTCTCCCGAGAGCGATCCTGTGTTCCACCCTGTCCTCGGCCAGATGATCCAGCAACTGCGCGGCCAAGGAGCCGCTTGGGTCATCAACACGGGACGCAGCCTCTCACAGACGATTCAGGGGCTCGCGCAGCACGGCATCTACATGGAGCCGGACTACATCATCGCTCAGGAGTGCGATATTTACCGGCCTGGTCTTTTCAAAAAATGGACCGATTTCGGCACCTGGAACCGCCAAGCTCGCCGCGCCCACGACCGCTTCGTCAAAGACCATCGCGCCTCCTTGGATGCCATCCGGCAGATGGTCGAGACCCAGACGCAGGCCGAATTTCTCTCCGGGGACTACGGCGAGCTGGGCATCGTGGCTCGCACGGAAGAAGAGATGGATACCATCGCCACGTTCATCGACACCCATACCCGGCAGTTTCCCGACATCGGCTATCAGCGGAACAGCATCTACCTGCGCTTTTCCCACAGCGGCTACAGCAAGGGCACCGCTCTTGGCGAACTCACTCGTCTGCTCGGTCTGGATGCGGCTCGTTGCTTCGCGGCTGGGGATAATCACAACGATCTCTCCATGCTCGACCCGCGTCATGCCCGCATGATCGCCACCCCCAGTAACGGCCTGCCTCCGGTGAAAGAGCAGGTGCTGAAATACGGTGGTTTTGTCGCTAACAAAGTCGCCAGCGAAGGCATGATCGAGGCCCTAGGTCATTATTTCTCCGGCGCGTCTCGATGAAGCATCCCCTGATCGGGCAGCACTCCCGGCTTGCGCTCATTCTCAACTAAGCTAGCCTCGTCTCAATATGGACCCACGAGTCAAAGAACGGCTGGAAGCCCACCTCGCCAGCACTGGCCTGCGCCGCACCAAGCAACGTGAAGTCATCGTCGAGGCCGCCTTCGCCACCGACGATCATTTCAACGCCGACGAGCTGCTTGAAAAGACCCGCAAGCTGGACCGCACCATCTCCCGCGCGACCATTTATCGCACCCTTCAGCTGCTCGTGGATTGCGATCTGCTGCGCGAGGTCGATCTCGGCAGAGACCAGACTTTTTACGATCCGAACTTCCTGGATAAACCTCAGCACAATCACCTCATCTGCTTGGATTGTGACCGAGTCGTCGAATTTGAAGACGACAATGCGGCCCTGCTTCACGACTGCATCACCCGTCGCCTCGGTTTCCATCCTCAGATGAAATCCATGCGCATCCAAGCCAAATGCGACGAGCTTTCCCGCACCGGCCAGTGCAAATTCAAGCACCAACGCGAAGCCGCGCTGGTGGGATAGGAACGCCCATCATTCCAGACCAAGCAGGCGGCCTGCTGACGATGATTCAGTGCCCTCGTTGCGCAAAACCTCGACTCGCGGAATTCGAGTTGAATCATCTGGTCCGCCTCAGTCTCACCGCCCGTACATCCGCCAGCTCCTGTTTGAGTGCCCCATCCGGCCTCATGAGCAGTTTTTGTACGCCGGCGTTGAGTTTCAGAGTGCCTGCGGATTGTTCGGCAAAGGATTCGTAGCCGCCGGTGGATTTCACGGTGGCTTTGAGGCCCGTGCTTTCGGCTTCGATGACATACGCGTCGCCTGCGGAGGCTTCATCGGCGGCCAAAGTGACGAGGACTTCGTATTCCGCATCCGCAGGGATTTGAAGGGTCCATTCGGCGACGTCGGTTTCGATGCGCCACGGGGCCAACACATTGAGCGAGGGACGATAGGCGAGTTTTTGGCCGTAGGTTTTCGCAGCGCTGGCAGGTAGCATCAAAACACCGTCGGCATCGGGCTGGAGAGCGTTTTCGGCGTGGACATCGACTTTAAGAAGCGTGTCAGCCGTCCAGGGCATTTTGCGGTCTTTGGTTGCCTCGCGCACGTTGGCGGTTTGAGCGGCGGTGATGGGCGCGGCTTCGTTTCCCCAGGCGTTGCGGATGTAGCTGAGCACGTCGGCGAGCTTCGCGTCGTCGAGCAGCGGGTTCATGCCTTGGCCGGGCATGGCGAGGTTCCACTTTTGGCCGTTTACCTCGATCTCGCCATACAAGCCGTGCAACGCGATGCGGATGAGTCGTTCGGGCTCGCCAGTAACCCACGAGCTTTCGGCGAGCGGTGGTGCGACATTCGGCACGCCGTAACCCGTGGGCTGATGACAAAGGCCACAGACACTCTGATACACCGCCGCGCCGCGTTCGATCTGCTGTTTCGCGGCTTCGCTGAGCGGTTGCCTGCGTGCAAAGAGCATCACGTTCTCCGCGCCCGGCCAGTTCAAAGCCATGCGCAGCCGCTGAAGGCGTTCACGGGCCGCGATGTCGCGATTCGCGGCTATTTCGTCCAAAAAGGCTGGTTTTGCCTTCAAGGTCACTTTGGCTTGTGAGGCGAGAAAACCGTCCAACAACGCCTCGCGCTGCCAAATCGCCGTTTCGGCCATTTTCGCGAGAATCGCCTCCGCCTTGCCATCCATGCAGGCGAGTTGCGAGAGCAGTTTGAGCGTCTCGATGCGATGCGCGGTGCTTTGCGGCCATTTCAGCAAAAGATCGAGCAAAGTGATCTCCTGACCCTGAATCGTCGTCATGGCCGCGATGCGGCTCAAATCATCTTCATGACGCGTGAGATGCTCGGCGATGACCGAAAGGGGTTTCGGTGAGAGCAAAGCATGAAGTCGCACGCTGGCATCCGGCTCCTCACTGAGAGCGATTTCGGCTCCCAGCCGTGCTGCGGCGGCTCGCACACGTGGATCAGTATCTTTGACGGCTTTTTGAAGATGCTTTGGAGTGAGCTTGCCCATGCCTTCGAGCGTCCAAAGCGCATGCAGACGATGCATCGGCGTCTCGAAGCGATTCGGATCGCCGATGTCCTGGCCGCGCTCGACGAGCAAACGCTGCGCGGTGTTTCGCTGCCAACCATTCGGATGTCCCAGCATCTTCACCAAGTCTCCATCACTCCCTTTCTCCCGCTGCACCCCTTTCTCGTGCACGATGCGCCAGATGCGGCCGTGGTCGTTGCCTTCGTAGAGTTTGCGCTGCTCGATCTGCTTCGTGAGCCAGGGGACGATGAAGATGACGTGCTCGATGATGCCGTGATACATGTCGGCGAGG
>Ga0214163_1001351_pt1 | contig 10617 bp, 5 predicted proteins | sample LakMenepilimnion_2_FD_153001 | JGI IMG/M metagenome (GOLD analysis project Ga0214163, IMG submission 153001) | Freshwater microbial communities from Lake Mendota, WI - Practice 15JUN2010 epilimnion v4 | ecosystem: Environmental > Aquatic > Freshwater > Lake > Epilimnion/Euphotic zone | place... | reverse complement strand
AAGTGGGATTCAAGGATTATACCGAGGTAGCATTGACTATCGGACATCGGTGGCAGTTTGGTCGATGGGGGATTTTGGCTGATGCGGGATTCTACTTATACCGTCCGAAAGACATCAAACGCGCCTATTACGAAGGCGTTGGATTGAGCTACCACATAAATCCGCGGTTGCAAGCTATCGCTCGGTTAAAAGCCCATTTGTCTACGGCTGATTACATGGAATGGGGTTTTTCTTATACACTTTGATTGTATCGCGCTGATTGAAGCAGCGGAATCAGATGGCGTATTTTAAATACAAACCCAGCGAATACAACAAGAATTTCTCGTCCAAATCAAAAATGGGTTCTAGTCGGCTTTCTAATTGGAATCGTTGAGAAACCAAATGAAACCGTTGAATGAATCTTGCGGCAACGATGTTTCTTGTATCGCTGAAATAGATGGGGTTACTTTCGTTGACGCACTGATAGAATTGGGCGCCCAAAGGGGTGGTAAATTTATTGGCTTGGTAACCGGTAAATATCAATTGTTGGCTTCGATTCAATCGAATACCCACATTCACCATCAGTGCGGTCCCTTCACGCATGGGCTGAGACAATTGCGGTGAAAAATCCTTCTGATAAAAGGCCCAAGCATTGAGGGTGAATTTGGGGATGTTGCAATATTTGACTTTTCTGCGATCAGAAAATAAAGTGAATCCTGCAGAATATGTCCCGCGATTCATCAATGGCAAAAAGTATCGGAAGCCTTCGCCACCTCGATGTAACAACATCAAATAGCCCTGCATTTTGGCATTTAGGGCGTGTTTGTGCGATTCGAATAATTGATACTCCAAACGCGTTCCAAAAGAGATGATTTCTTGTCGGAACGTATGCGTATCAATCAATTGTCGCCAATCTAGCCAAGCTTCAGTATCCCAATGTTTTGTTTTCTTGAAAACCTGGGTGCCATATTCTACCGGGCGTTTGAAGGCCAAGTCATAGTTGATCATGGGCTCTGGCATGTTGTGTTGGGTTTGGGAGATCAAATTCCCTGCGATTAGGGTGCCTTTTTTGGTTTGCAGTTTGATTTGCATGATGGGACTGAATCTCATTTTGGATTCGTATCCCCCGAAATCGTACTTAACCAACCCCCCCAAGGAGAGTTGAATGGTTTCGGTTTGATCATCAGATTTCCCCAAGGTAAATGTATTAAATCCCCACAATTGATTGCCAAAAAAGGTTTCGCCTGGATTGATGCGCTGCAGGTATTCGTTGTCTTTGTTATAGTGAAGAAAGCCCCAATGTAGATTCCTACGAAGCGGTGACATGCCTCGTGCTGATTCTTCAAATTCCTCTTCCTCCTTGGTGATGAAATAATCATTCTTAACACTATCCAGTTGTTTGGTGTTGGCAGAGTCCAGCCCTTGAACCATATTATCAAGAGACTGAAATTTCTTTTTACCAAAAGAATCATAAGAATAATAGCGCTTTGGAGTGAGGCTAAAAATATCGTTGTTGATCTGAGCGGTAACCGTAGGTGCAACAAAGAAGGCGAAAAGACCCAATATTGCCAGAGGAATGGACTTTGATGTTGGGCGGGTGAAATTCATGCTGCAATTAACTCAATAGCCACGAATTTTTCGGTATTCTCGCCGGGCATCCACAATATAAACCGAGCTACTGTATTTTTCGATGAGTTTTTCGAATGTGGCTTGGGCTTTTTCCGGCTGATTGAGTTGATAGGCATATAGCATCCCCAACTGATACAGAGCATTGTCGGCCAAAATATCAAAATTGAAAGCCAAAGACAAAGTTTCCAATAGCTCAGCGGCCTCGGCGAATTTACCTTGGTTTTTTTTCATTCGGGCTTTTACGAAAAGCACTTCATCAGACAATGCATGACCCGGAAATTCCTGAACGATACTGTCTAAAAATAGCCAAGCCTGTTGATGGTGTTGTTGTTTCTCTGCCAATAATGCCCGACTGTACCATTGAAGCGCTCTGTAATTGCTATCTATTCCTAGGTTGTCGATGATCACCAAAGCCAATTCCATGGCATCGTTACTGATGAGTTGTGTGGTTGCGCTTTTCAAAACGTCTAACTGCATGCTCGCCCAATCGAAATCGCCTCGAAAGAAACTGAGCTCTGCTCGCTTGAATTTGGCAAATTGTCCCATTTCCTCCTCTTTGAAATCCTTTTCTACCTGTGCATATAGCAGTTCCGACGACCAAACATCGCCACCTGCCAGTAGCACATCTCCGAGTGCAATTTTCACTTTGGCCAAGGAGGTTTTTTTGATGTAGCTGCCTTCGTTTAGGTATTTTCTGAGTAGGTTTTCGGCCTCCTTCAATGGAGTTTCTGGGAATTTAGTGAGATTGGATTCGGGTTTTTGATTTCGCTCTTTTGTGAATAAGCTATCGTATTGCACCAACAACTGCGCATATCGCAAAGCGTTGTTAAGTGCCGATTCTTGCAAGCCATATTGGTTTTCAAATGCTTGCATTCGATTTTTCAGGGCGATGATTTCTTCGTTGCTGGGATTGCCGAGGAGCGTTTTTTCGTAGTTTACATCGATCCATGCCGATTGCGATTGGATCAAATCAAAACAGGTTTCTTTCAGGTTGATGCAATATTCAAAACACTGAATGGCAACGGTGAAATTCTTGTTAGATTGGCATAGCTGTCCCAATTCAAAAACCCGCTCACCATTTTCTTTGAGACGTTTATCGAGCGATTTGGTATACAAAAATGCGGCGCCCCAGTTTTCCTGTTTGATGAACGTCCATTTGAGGCCTTCGGAGAGGGCTGTGATTTCTGGGTATTCTTGAATTTTTTTGAGCAACAATCTTTGCATGATTGCATAATCGAGGCTATCGGTTATATGGCTTTCAAAAACGGGTTTGATGGATTCAAAAGGCATGCCCATGAGCATCATGTTCGTATATTTTTCAAGTCCTTTTTCGCGGTTGCCGGTTTCCATGTAAAGCATGGCCAGTTCGTTGGAAATTTCCGGTATTTCGCCCAGAGTGTTTTCTGCGGCTTGAAGCACACTGATGGAAAAATTCTTCAATCCATGTTGTTCGAACCGATTGGCGACATAAAAATGAGAGGCACCCATTTGTTCTTGTGCGCGATTTTCCAACTGATCGATGATGAGTTGTAGTAATTCTTCAGCGCGTTGGGAATGCTTGATTTTGTCCGGGGAATCGGGGTACGTGGTGTTGATCCAGCATTCATCTACCACATAACTCAGCGGATTTTCTGCTTTTTTGATTCGTTTTTTGATCCATTTGATGGCTTTGTCTTGTTCGCCAAGTTTCACCAAGCAAATCATGTATCTGTTGTAGCTCAATTCGTCTGAAGGGTCAGCATTTACGATGTCTTCCAGTAATATGTTGGCTTTGGCAAATTCATTTTGTTCGAACAGAATATGGGCAATTTGTTTGTTCGGGTCTTCGATTTGGGTGGCTGATGGAGACCGTTTGGGTTGTGCTATTGTGACATTGGTGATGCAAGAGACGAAGATCAAACACAAAACCCATTTGAGTGCGAGGGCCATGTTGGGCAAACGAAATCGCCGACAAGGCATTGCGAATAAAGGGTTTGAAAATCTGGTCTTCATGGCATGCGTTTAAGACTGTTGGAAGAAATCGCTGGGGTCTATTTGTTGTTCTACCATTCTGCGATACTGTCCGCCTGAAATACCCATGAGTTCTTCGTGGCTGCCTTTTTCGATGATTTCTCCGTGTTTAATCAATGCGATGACATTGGCATGGCGGATTGTGCTTAGGCGATGGGCAATCACAATGGATGTTCGGTTGTGCATGAGGGTTTTGAGGGCGGTTTGCACTTGAATTTCACTGTCAGAATCCAAAGCGCTGGTGGCCTCATCGAGGATCAGGACTTTTGGATTTCTTAACATGGCCCTTGCGATGGCGATTCTTTGTTTTTGTCCGCCAGACAGCCGCATTCCGCGATCACCCACTAAGGTATTGTATTTATCGGGGAAGGATTCGATGAATTCAGCTGCGTTTGCATTTTGGGCCGCTTCGTATATTTCTTCGTTTGATGCTGTGGGTTTGCCGTAGCGGATATTATCGTAAATGCTCCCGCCAAAGAGCATCACTTCCTGGGGAACCAAGGCGAAACCATGGCGATAGTCTGTGATATCAAAATTTGTGATGGGTGTACCGCTGAGCTGGATATTGCCTTGGGTGGGTTGATAAAATTGGTAGAGCAATGCGGCGAGGGTAGATTTTCCAGAACCGGAAGGGCCAACGAGGGCTAGCATTTCACCTTGTTTGATGGTGAGATCTATGTTTTTAATGACGGGGCTATCGTTTCTGGATGGGTATGAAAAAGACAGGTTTTGGAAATGTATGGCTCCATCCCAGTTGGGTGAAAGTGCTTTGAGAGATTGGGGATTGTTCGGAGAAGTTTGTTTTTCTTGAATTTCGGTGGGTGTATCGATGAGTTCGAGTACGCGTTCGATTGAGCCCAGCGTTTTTTGAATTTGCACAAATTGTTCGGCCATGCCCCCAATACTACTACCAACGAAAGCGGTGAGCATCATAAAGTTAAACAATTCTCCAACACCCATTTCACCCGCTTGAACGAGACCAAGTCCTTGATAAATGAGCCATACAATGGCGCCAAACATACAAATGATGATGAAGGAGCTGAAGGTGCCACGCCAGTATCCTCTGAGGATAGAATCTTTTTTTAATTGGAGGGCCGAGGCTTGGTATCTTTCGTTTTCGAAAACTTCGTTGGTGAAAGATTTAACAGACATGATGCCGCTGAGAGATTCTTCTACGATGACGTTGTTGGCTGCAGTGGTGTCTTGGAGTTCTTTGGATTTTTTTCTCAAGAATCGACCAAAAATGAGCGCTACGATGATGATTGCTGGCAAGGTGGCGAGCATCAAAACGGCCAATTTAGATGATGTATAAAACAGAACAACCACCCCACCCAATAGAACCAAAATTTGTCTTAAGAACATCGCCAAATTGGTGGTGAATGCGTCTTGAATTTGGGCGATATCTGCTGAGAATCGGCTGAGGAGTTCACCCACTCTGTGATTGGTGTGAAAGGTCATGTTTTGGCCGATGACACTTTTGAATAAATCGGTTCGCAAACCGTAGGTCATGTCTTCGGTTACTCGTACGTAGATGGCAATCCTGCCGAAGCTGAATACGGCTTGAATGATGAATAGATATACGAAGTAAACAGCAACTTCCCTTAGGGCTTCGGTGTTGGGTGCTTTGGAGATACTATCGCCATTGTAAACGAAGGCACCGTCCATGAGTTCACCAAGTAATTTGGGGAACATGAGAGAGGCTGCGGCGCTGATGGCAAGGAAAATCGTGCCGAGTAAAAACCACCAACGATTGCGAGCAGACATGTATCTGAACAGGCGCAGCGAGTGTTTAAAGGATTGGATGGAAATTTTGGCTTTGGGTATGTCGCGATCTTGAGAGTGGGGTCCTGCCATATTACAAAGTTCTGCGTTTTTTGCAACAATGGTAGGGGTGATTGAAGAAAATGGGGTTGATGTGCTATGTTTTGTAGGTTTTGATCATGGGTTTTGTAAAAGTTGCATTGGAAGATTGGCTGGATTTTGCATTTCCTAGGCTATGTGCGTGTTGTTCAGACAATTTGTTGAGGTCTGAAATGGAAATATGTTGGAGTTGTTATGCAAACTTGCCATTTTCTGTTCATGGTTATGGGATGGAGAATCCGGTGGCAAAATCGCTGTGGGGCAGAACGCCATTGGTGGGAGGTTATTTTCTATTGAATTACAAGGCGAAGTCTGAAGCGTCGAAGATGATGAAGGCATTAAAATATGACGGTGGTGTGATGATGGCTGAAAAATTGGGTGAATTGATGGGGGAAGAATTGCTCAAAGACCCTAATTATAGGCCATTTTCACACTTGGTTCCGGTGCCGATGCATCCCAAAAAGGAGAAGAAAAGGGGCTATAATCCAGCATATTTGATTGCTTTGGGTATGTCGAAATCGCTGAAGGTACCTGTGAATGAAAAGGTGCTTGTTAAGTCGAAGATGACAGCAACGCAAACCAAAAAAAATCGATTGGATCGATGGTATCAGACGAAACATTCCTTTGAATTTGTTGGGTGTAACGATCATTGGGACCATGTGGCATTGGTGGATGATGTTGTGACCACCGGGGCCACGGCGGAGAGGTGTTTGAGGAGTATGTATGTAAATGGTGTGGTGAGTGCTTCTTTGGTGAGCTTGGCGTATACGATCTAGTGGGATTTTTGATTGGCGAGGAAATTGTGTAAATTTGTTAAAAACTGAATAAAATGAAGAAAATATTACTGCTTTTGGGTGTTGTAATGATGGGTCAGGCGATGGCTCAGGTTACATCAACACAAATTGGACCGATTTTGGTGCCGAAGTTTGCGGGTGCAACCAAAGCTTCTACTGGTGACACAACACGTACTCCCATTATTTTTAGGATTCGAATCAATGGATTGAAGCCCAATGAGAAGTACAAATACATTACCAAGGGCTCTGATACTACTGATCTAAAGACGCGTTCGTTATCAACTGGAGGTGCTGGTAATATGATTACCTTCAATAGTAATGGTACGTTCAAATACATTTCCAGTCAGTCATTGTCTACCGCCGGAAAGAACGATACGTTTGAAACCAACATGATGGGTGAGTATGAAGGTTGGTTTGGATTAATAAATACCTCTAATGCTCGATTTGCAGCAGGAAAAACCATTTATCCTTTGTTTGTGGCCTTGAGTTTAAGCAGTAATGATACTTTGATTGGTTATTGTGCTGATGGAATCACATTTTTGGATTTTGGAACAGCATCTACCAATGCTACATTGGTTTGGGGTGCTTCTCAAGCTGTGGGCAAAAGCTTCGTGGCCTTGTACGATGTGACCAATTCTGCAGGTGTCCGTCCATTGTCGATCGGTATGGTTGAGAATTCTGTGGTGAGTGCAGGATGGAAATCCTTAACGCCAACTGCGGTGAAAAATAAAGTTATTGGTGTAACGGGCATGTGGTCTGCATTTATTCCCAATAATTTGTCTGGTGGATTAAAGCGTATTGAAAATTTGAATTTGTCGAATGGATTTTTGGCTTATGCCAACAACGATGGCGACGGAGTATGGGGTCCATCAAAAAAATCAACCGTAAATGCTTCGGGTGGTGCGGGTAGCCATATTTATTTGGATAATGACGATGCGGCTTTGGTGCCAACAAAAGTTGAGTTTTGGACTAGAACATCTTCAACCAAGGAAGATATTGGTAAATACAATGTATTCGTTACAAGAAAATTTAGTGATGAGAAAGATCAGACAGTAAGATTTTTTGTTGCCGGTGGTACATCTGTAAAGGGTGCGGGTAACGATTACACGGTGAGTGAGAGAACAATCACTTTCAAAGGATCTGGCGCGGCCATTTCAGATACTACGGTGATTACTATCAATGATGATAATTCGGCTGAAGGACCTGAAACCATTGTTTTGGGTGTAGATCAACCAAACAATTGTGTAATTGGTACTGAAAAGGCACATACAGTTACGGTTGCCGACAATGACATTGCGAACATTGAAATTCCAAAAAGACTGATTGTTGTAAAGGAGAGTGCTGGTAAAATTGGTATCGCCTTGAAAATGGATAAGTTGGTTGCCAATGCCTCAAAAATGACTTTGTTCGTGAAGAGCAAGGGCGATAGTACATACATCCCTTCAGAGTTTCAGTTGGGAAAATCTGGAAACGACTCTACTTTCAATTTGGGATCTTCTACCAAGGCTGATTCTATCATGATTTTCGCCAAGGTGAATGATGATTTTAACATCGACCCCAATGATACGGTGACTTTGATTTTACGTCAAGTCTCTGGAAATGCTTTCTTGAAAGATTCTATCATCACTTTGGTAATGACTGACAACGACGGACCAGCTACAGTTGAATTGATCGACAGTAAATTGACCATCACTGAGAACATTGGCAATTTGGCGGTGAAGATTCGTGTTGCCTCTCGTTCGGATGCTGATGCCGATTTCACCTTGCGTTGCTACACTGCTTTGAGCACAGCCACCGAGGGTGTTGATTTCAAATTCAATCCAACGTCTAAAATCATCAATATCACCTCTAATACACCTGATACCATTACGGTGAATGTGCCTTTCTATGACGACAAGAACTTTGAATTGACCAAGAAAATTTACTTTGGTTTGGGCAACTTATCGAACTCAAAAATCACGAAAGGTAAGGACACTTTGATTGTGACTTTGTTGAATGATGATTTGCCAATTTATAAGATTGGAACCATCAACAAGCAAACGAGTGCAAGTAAAACCGCCGATAGTTTGAATGTTCGTTGCAGGGTGTTTGGAACGGTGCATGGTGTGAACATGCGAGTGGCTGGAATGAACTTTACCATTATGGATGGAACAGGTGGAATGGGTGTATTTACAAACCCCAAGACATTTGGTTACACTGTAACTGAAGGTGACAGTATCATGATTCAAGGTACGGTGAGTCAGTTTCAAGGGTTGGTTCAGTTAGACAAATTGGATACAATCATTAAAATTGCCACTGCTCAACCATTGAAGAAGGCCAAGGTTGTGAGCGGAGTGGATGAAAGCACAGAATCTGTTTTGGTTCAAATGCGCCGAGTTAAAATGGTGGATCCAGCAGAATGGCCATCGGCTGCATTGGCAGCAAACGGATTTAAAAACGTGCGTGTGATGAATACTTCAGGTAGAGTTGATACATTGAACATCGATGCGGAAACAGATATCGATGGTTCAACAGCTCCTGTGGGTTATTTTGATGTAACGGGTATTGGCGGACAGTTTGACAACAGTACTCCATACTTGTCAAGATATGTATTGTCGCCACGTTCTATCAATGATTTCAAGGCATCTACATTGCCAACGGTGAACTTCGCTAAGAGCAAGGATTCAATATTTGAGCCTGCGGATTCATTCCGTATGGATTTCAGTGTGATTCCAGCCGATGAGAATTTCTCATTTGACGTAGCGATTGCGGGTGGTACAGCAGTTTCACCAACAGATTATGATTTTGCGACGCGTAAGATCAATGTATTGAAAAACGTAAGTAGCTTCTTCATCCGTGCCAACATTTCAGATGATGGTGATCCTGATGGAGATAAGATTTTGATCTTCGCGATTCGCAATGCCCAAGGTCCATGTTTCATTGGTAAAGACTCTTTGTTGACATTGAAGATCAAGGACAATGAAGCCAGTGTTGTGAAGGGATTTGCAGCTGCCTCAATTAAGATGTATCCAAACCCAAGTACTGGAACAGTACAAATCAACAGTGTTGAGGACATGAAAATGGTGAGAGTTTACACCATGGGAGGTCAGTTGGTTCGTGAGGTAAGCATGAACAACTTGATGAAATCCAATGCATTGACCATGGAGTTGAATGTGGGTGCAGGTTTGTATCGTGTACAGGTTGTTACTGTGGGTGGCGACATGTACAGTGATTTCTTGAGTATTCAGTAATCAATTTGATAAATATCGAACAAAAAAGGGGGGCATTGCCCCCCTTTTTTGTTGCGGTTGTATTGATTTCATTAATTTCGCCCAGATTTGAAAGCAGTATTAAAGTTTTTGCATTACGCGGGCAACCACAAGCGATTGATTTTCGCCAATTTCTTTTTCAATTTATTGTATGTGGTGTTTCAGCTGGTTACATTGATGATGATCATGCCAGTTTTGAGATTTTTGTTCTCAAAGGATTCAGCCAATGCACAAGCGCTTTCAAGTAAGAATTACGGTGTTGGACAGTGGTTTAGTGATCAGTATCAGTCATTTATTTCATGGTTTGGTGCTTTGGCAAAGGGCGAACCGTTTACGGCCTTGGCATATTTATGTATTGCATTGGTGATCATAACGGTGATGAAAAATGGTTTTCGATTTTTGGCCATGAATTTCATGGTTTTGATTAGAAATCGTAGCATTCAGGAAATCAGGCAGGGCGTTTACCAGAAATGTTTGGATTTGCCCATCGCCTATTTCAACAATGAGCGAAAGGGTGATTTGATGTCGCGAATGAGCAATGATATCAAGGAAATTGAGTTTGCATTGATGGTGTCTTTGGAGGCTTTGTATTTTCAACCATTGAATATCTTGTTGTTTTTGGTGGCATTGGTAGTACTCTCTGCCAAACTCACGCTCTACATATTGTTATTTTTACCCATTACTGCATTGATCATTGGGTTGATCGGTCGGTCTTTGAGGAAGCGTAGTGCATTGAACCAGCAATTGTTGGGAAAAGTGATGAGTGCATATGAGGAAACCTTGGGCGGAATCCGAATTATCAAGGCGTTCAACGCGAGCAGTTTTTTTGCCAAAAAGTATAATGAGCAAGATGAAATGTACACCAAAAACAACATTGGAGTGCAACGCCGTTACGATTTGTCGTCGCCCATGAGCGAAACCATAGGTATCAGCGTGAGTGCCTTGTTGCTGTGGTTGGGAGGTAGTATGGTATTTCGCCACGAATTGGACCCTGAATTTTTTCTTACCTACTTTGCGATTTTCTCTCAGCTGATTCCTCCGTTTAAGGCGTTTTCTAATGCGTTGTACGCAGCCCAGAAAGGGATGGCAAGCCTTGA
>Ga0214163_1001348_pt1 | contig 10631 bp, 8 predicted proteins | sample LakMenepilimnion_2_FD_153001 | JGI IMG/M metagenome (GOLD analysis project Ga0214163, IMG submission 153001) | Freshwater microbial communities from Lake Mendota, WI - Practice 15JUN2010 epilimnion v4 | ecosystem: Environmental > Aquatic > Freshwater > Lake > Epilimnion/Euphotic zone | place... | reverse complement strand
GACACACGGCGCTTGTTACCTGTGCAGCTGGGTACTTTGGATTTTGCGCAAACCGAAAGTTTGATCACGCAGCTGATGGGCAAAGGCGAGGCTGCAGCCCGTCGCGAACTCATGGAATTGCATGGCGATGCCATTGAGGTGGACATTTAATCATGAACGATCAACCAACTTTAGACCTTCAAAACAGCGAGTCAGATGACTCGCTGAATTTGGCCACGTATGCGCAGCGCGCCTACCTTGAATATGCCTTGAGTGTAGTGAAAGGCCGCGCCTTGCCCGATGTGTGCGATGGCCAAAAACCTGTTCAGCGACGCATTTTGTATTCCATGTCCCGCATGGGCTTGGGCTTCTCGGGTGCTACTGGCGCCAAGCCCGTTAAAAGTGCCCGCGTGGTGGGCGATGTGCTGGGTCGCTTTCACCCCCACGGCGACCAAGCGGCCTACGACGCACTGGTGCGCATGGCCCAAGACTTTAGCCAACGTTATCCGCTGATTGATGGCCAAGGCAACTTTGGCAGCCGTGATGGCGATGGTGCTGCGGCCATGCGTTACACAGAAGCGCGCCTCTCCAAAATTACCACTTTGTTGCTGGATGAAATTGACCAAGGCACGGTTGACTTTATTCCCAACTACGACGGCTCTACCGAAGAGCCTCGCCAATTACCAGCGCGCCTGCCGTTCGTATTGATGAATGGCGCCAGCGGTATTGCGGTGGGTTTGGCTACCGAAATCCCGAGCCACAATTTGCGTGAAGTGGCCGATGCATGTGTGGCGCTCATCAAGTCCCCCAAGCTTACCGATGATGAGTTGTTTGCATTGGTGCCAGGCCCCGACTATCCGGGCGGCGGTCAAATTATCAGCCCATCTTCAGACATTGCTGATGCGTATCGCACAGGCCGTGGCTCATTGAAGGTTCGCGCACGCTGGAAGATAGAAGACATGGCGCGCGGTCAGTGGCAATTGGTAGTGACCGAGTTGCCCATAGGTGTGAGCTCGCAAAAAGTTTTGGAAGAAATTGAAGAGCTCACCAATCCCAAAGTGAAGGCTGGCAAAAAAGCCTTGAGTGCAGATCAAATGCAACTCAAGGCCAGCATCTTGTCGGTGCTCGATGTGGTGCGCGATGAGTCTAGCAAAGATGCCGCAGTGCGCTTGGTGTTTGAGCCCAAAACCAGTCGCATTGAACAGCAAGAACTCATCACTGCATTGCTGGCGCATACCAGCTTGGAAACATCTGCTCCCATCAACATGACTTCGGTGGGCATTGATGGCAAGCCAGTGCAAAAGTCCTTGCGCCAAATGATTTCGGAATGGATTACGTTCCGCCAGCAAACCATTGTGCGCCGCTCCGAGCATCGCTTGGGCAAAGTGATGGACCGTATCCATATTTTGGAAGGTCGTCAGTTGGTGTTGCTTAACATCGACGAAGTAATTGCCATCATTCGCCAAAGCGATGAGCCTAAGCAAGCTTTGATGGATCGCTTTAAATTGAGCGAAAGACAAGCCGAAGACATTCTTGATATTCGCCTGCGCCAATTGGCGCGTTTGGAAGGCATCAAGATAGAGCAAGAGCTCAAAGAGTTGCGCACAGAGCAAACTCAGCTCGAAGAAATTTTGGCCAATCCAGCTTCGCTCAAACGCTTGATGGTGAAAGAGATTGAGCAAGACGCCAAAACATTTGCCGATCCACGCCGCACGCTCATTCAAGAAGAGAAGAAGGCAGTGGCCGAAGTGAAGGTGGTGGACGAGCCGGTTACGGTGGTGGTCTCGCAAAAAGGCTGGGTGCGTGCACGTCAAGGTCATGGCCACGATGCCAGCAGCTTTGCTTTTAAAGCCGGTGATGGTTTGTATGGCACCTTTGAATGCCGCACCATTGACACACTGCTGGCCTTTGGTACAGCGCAAAAAGGCAGTGGCCGGGTTTACTCTGTGCCTGTAGCGTCATTGCCTGGTGCAAGGGGCGATGGCCAGCCTGTGACCACTCTCATTGAACTGGAAGCTGGAACTCAAATTGCCCATTTTTTTGCAGGTCCATCACACGCCACGCTTTTGCTGTCCAGTTCGGGGGGCTATGGATTCATGGCCACTGTTGACAATATGATTTCACGCCAAAAAGGCGGCAAAGCTTTTATCACGGTGGGTGAAGGTGAATCGGTGTGTGCACCTTCTCACGTTTCGGGCTCGAACGCCACGCTTCAGCCTGGCGCCACCAGCATGCCAGCGGCAACGCATGTGGCGTGTGCCTCTACCGGCGGGCGTATTCTGACCTTTGAAATCAGCGAGCTCAAGTTGATGGAGAAGGGCGGACGTGGCTTGATGCTGCTTGATTTGGAAGCCAAGGATGCGTTGGCAGGTGCTGCAGCCTACACGCGCAGTGTGAAACTGATCGGCATTGGCCGTGGCGGTAAAGACCGCGAAGAAACTTTGGAGATCAGGAGCCTGAACAATGCCCGCGCTGCCAGAGCACGCAAGGGCAAGGCCGCAGATTTGGGCTTCAAGCCAACTCACATTGTGCGAGTCGAATAACGCTTGCTGATGAACTGTCTACTCATTCAAGCACCTGCCAAGGTGCTTGAATCTTAGGAGTGATGGTTCTTATCTTTTGGGCGCAAAGTGCATGCGCGGTACAAATTGATAAGTTGATCGCCAGCATGTGGCGAGCAATTCTTCAGTGCCGTGCCTTTTCGTCAGCTTCTTGCGAAGCCTCGACACACAAACTTGCAAACGTTTGTTGTTGTAAAAATCGGAAAGCCCCCAAATTGCAAGCTCCAGTGCGTCGCTGCGAAGCGCTTGTTCTGGTGCCATGGCCAATTGGGTGAGCAGCACAGTTTCCATGGCAGTCAAGTCAATGGCGTTGTTGGAAGGGCCCGTGAGCAATGCCCTGACTGGATCGATGGTCCAACCTGTTTTGAGAGCTCTGGGCATTCTGGCGGCCAATCTTTCGATGATGGCAATCAATTCACTTGGGTTAAACGGCTTGCTGATGCAAACATCTGCACCTGCAGCAATGGCCGCAATGCGCACTTGTGGTTCGGTGGCTGGGGCAATCATGACAACTCGAACTTCTGGGTGCTTGGCCAGCTTGGCGGTGTAAGCTAAGCGTTGCTCGCCCAAAGTGTGTGCGTCCAAAACCACCACATCGCTGGTGGGATGGCTGCACTGAGCGCTGAGATCGTGGGCATCCATGAAGTGATGCGCCTGCATACCAGCAGTTTGCAGGTGGGCAAGGACTTGTTCCGCCAAAATTGAGTCTTGTTCGACGAAGCTGACACAGAGGGGTTTCATGGCGGTTGTCCTTTATAAATGTTTACTTAAGAATTCATAGTAATTCTTTTTGTATACACTTATTAATAAAATTTGATCATTTTTGTAGTTAAAAGTGATTCAAATTCAATGTATTTTTAGATTTCTCCTCTCAAAACTAGCATTATTTGCATTGCCTTTCCTTGAACTTGCAAAGAAAGGCAGTGTGGCAATTTTGTTGAATTAGGCTACTTCAGCGATCAATTCGATCTCTACACAGGCACCCAATGGCAGTTGAGCAACACCAAAGGCACTGCGAGCATGCACGCCAGATGCGCCAAAAACTTGGCCCAACAACTCGCTACAACCATTGGTTACCACATGTTGCTCCGTAAAGTTGGAAGTTGAATTCACCAGACTCATGACCTTCACGATGCGCTTGACCTTGTTCAAATCACCGACGGCGGCATGAAGCGTACCGAGTAGATCAATGGCCACTGCGCGGGCAGCGGCTTTGCCTTCCTCTGTTTGAATATTCTTTCCCAGTTGACCCGTCCATGCTTGCCCGTCTTTCTTGGCAATATGGCCGCTGATAAAAACCAAATTGCCTGTTTGAACGAATGGAACATAGGCTGCTGCAGGTGTTGCAACGGGGGGCAAGGTTATTTGAAGTTCTTCTAAGCGTTTGTAGATGGACATGGTGTCAGGCCTTGTGAAAGTTAAATGGATTGCAAAGGATAAGGTTAAGAGGCTGAAGATCTGTGACCTCTTTTCAAAATGCCTGAATTGTACGAACTGCAATGCAAGTCAGCGTAAGAGCGGCTGCATCGACATGGCAGCTTAAGCCTTCTAAACTGTCCAAAGCCAAGCCATGCTGGGCATACTGAAAGGTTTTACATGCTCAAGGCAGCGCCTTGGTGTTTGGCTGGCTGGCTGGTGGGCACGGCATGTCAGTTGCAACAGGCAAGTCTTTGGTCGCTTGATTTTATCTTGGCAGCTTGTGGTTTGTCATTGTTACTTGGCCTGCTTGCTAGGGTGCTACAAACCCGAATTACTCACGTTTCTAAATTTTCTGAATTTGCCAAATGGCTAATTGCTAGTTTGGTCTTTTTCGGACTGGCTTTGTCTTGCGTCAATGCCCGTGCTCTTTGGCAGGCGCAACACAGACTGAATCCGCTGCTGGAGGGGCAAGAAATTTTGCTGCTGGGTGTGATTGCATCTTTGCCGCAGCAAACAGATATGAGCGTGCGATTTAGATTTCAAGTTCAATCTGCATCCAAATTGAATCAAGCTTCAAGTGTTGTGGTGCCTGAATGGATTGATTTGGTCTGGTACGACAGAGAGTCAGCAGAGATGATGAAGGGAAACCTTTGGGCCGATCTCAAAGCAGGAGATACATGGCAATTCAGCGCTCGTCTCAAAGCCCCTCATGGCACGCTCAATCCGGGTGGCTTTGATGAAGCTTTGTGGCGCTGGGAGCAGGGTGTCATGGCCACAGGCGCTGTGACTACAAGTAAACGCGCTGCAGTGCCACAAAAAATAAAGTCTTCATGGCTGTATCCCATTGCACAGGCGCGCCAATACGTTCGATCTGAAATTGAGAGAAAGCTATTGCAAGGTGATGCGCAGAGTCGTTCTTTGGCGGGCGTGATCGCCGCCTTAGTCATGGGCGATCAGGCGGCCATTCAAGCTGCTGATTGGGACCTTTTCAGAGCGACTGGTGTTGCCCATTTGATGAGTATTTCTGGTTTGCACATTACTTTGTTTGCTTGGGTCATGGCAGCTGCAATTCGAAGCATGTGGCGTGCGTCTGCCCTTGGCGGAAGTCGCCTTTGTTTGCGTTGGCCAGCCCCACATGTGGCCCTCCTAGCAGGGACCTTGATGGCCACACTTTATGCCTTGTTCAGTGGCTGGGGCTTGCCATCTCAGCGCACAGTCATCATGCTTTGGGTGGTTTGCTTGCTTCGGCTCGTGGGCACAAGATGGCCCATTTTTTGGAGTCTGGGTTTGGCTTTGTGGGTAGTTGTTGCGTTGGACCCTTGGGCAATGCTTCAGCCAGGTTTTTGGTTGAGCTTTGTGGCGGTGGGTGTCTTGATGCTCAATGAACCAGTGCAATCTCCAGATCGCACCCAATTGGAGGATGGGGGCTCCGGCATGTTGATCAAGATGGTGGGCCAGGCATTTCGGACCTTGAGGAACTTGTTGCGAGAACAATGGGTGATTACGCTGGCTCTAACGCCGCTGGCAGTTTTATTCTTTGGGCAGCTTTCTTGGGTTGGCTTGTTGGCCAATTTGGTCGCCATTCCATGGGTTACATGGCTGGTCACTCCGCTAGCTCTTTTGGGCGTGTTAGCCCCGCCGCTTTGGCTTGTGGCATCTTGGGCTTTGCAGCCTCTTATGACCCTGTTGACGTGGATGGCCAGTTTGCCAGGCAGTGTCTGGTTTTTGCCAACCCCGCCACTTGTTCTGGCGATATTGGCAATGGGGGGTGGCTTGTTGCTCTTGCAGCAATGGCCTTGGGTCCTGCGAAGCTGGGGGCTATTGTTTATGTTGCCCATCTTCCTATGGCAAGTGCCTAAACCTTCGCCAGGTCAGTTCGATCTTTGGTTTGCCGATGTGGGACAAGGCAATGCAGTGTTAATCAGAACCACCCACCATGCTTTGCTTTATGACGCTGGGCCCCTCTACTCAGAAACTTCAGATGCTGGTCAAAGGATTGTGGTGCCGCTGCTTCATCGCTTGGGGGTGAAGTTGGACAGAGTCATGTTGAGCCACCGCGATGCCGATCACACAGGGGGAGCGCCAGCAGTGTTGCGCGCTCACCCCCAAGCAGACTTATGGAGCTCCCTGGAAGAAGGGCACCCCTTGTCGACCCTTCGGCCTGTCAAGGTTTGTATGGCTGGTCAAAAATGGGAATGGGATGGTGTGCAATTTGAATTGCTACACCCTTTAGCTTCTGATTACGCCAAGTTGGCTGGCTCCAATGCTTTGAGCTGTGTTTTGAGAGTGGATGCTAGTCAACAGGCCTCTTCAAAGAAGAGCCATGAGAGCCAAAAAGCCAGCGCCTTGTTGGTGGGTGACATCGAGGCAGCACAAGAATTGGCCATGCTTCAACGGCTGGCATTGCAGCCTGTTGGCGTCTTGTTGGTGCCGCACCATGGTAGTCAAACGTCGTCTACCAATGGTTTCATTGAGGCTCTTAAACCACATTGGGCGGTGGTTCAGGCGGGTTATCTAAATCGATATGGTCACCCGTCCCCTCGCGTTGTTCAGCGCTATGAAACTCAAGACGTGCCCTTGTCGATCTCCTCGGAATGTGGCGCTGCCTACTGGCAAAGTACGCAACCGCAGGAGCTCAGTTGTGAACGTGAAGTACGCCGACGATATTGGCATACCCCCAAAAGAACGGAGTCCAGAAGCCCTGAGTAGCCAACTGTGCAGGTATGGGCAGAACCACTAAGCGTCTACTGACGTTCTAGCGCTCTATAGCTCTATAGCTCTATAGCTCAGTAAATACCCTCTGTGTTTTTTCCTTGAAAATGATTCAATCATTTTGTTATTTTTCGTACCAATGATTAACTCAAGGAATATTCAAACATGACCACACGTCGCCAATTGATGCAAGGTGCTGCAGTTAGCTTGCTGGGACTGTCCCACTTACCCAACTTTGCGCAAACACGCGTAGAAAATTTGCGCATCATTGTGGGTTTTCCACCCGGTGGCACCACCGATGCTTTTTCCCGCCGCATTGCTGAAAAAATGCGTGGTACTTACGCCACTAACGTCATTGTGGACAACAAGCCAGGCGCAGGTGGCCAGATCGGTGTGACCACACTCAAGGCTGCTCCAGCTGATGGGGCTCACATTTTGTATTCGCCCGCATCGATGTTGACCATTTACCCTCACTCATACTCTAAGCTGAGTTATGCCCAATCCGATGTCACTCCTATTGGCATTGGACATTCCACCGACCACGCTTTCGTGGTGGGGCCAGCTGTTCCCGAGTCGGTTAAAAACATCAGGGACTTTGTCGAATGGGCCAAGGCCAATCCAGGCAAAGCCAGCATTGGCAATCCCGCAGCGGGCTCCATGCCGCACTTGCTGGCAGGCCGCTTGGCCATGTTGGGTGGATTTCAAATTACCAATGTTCCTTTTGCGGGATCTGGCCCTGCCATTCCTCAAGTCATGGGTGGCCAACTTGCGGGCATGTCATCACCTTTGGGCGATTGGGTGCAGCACCACAAATCTGGCAAGATTCGAATTCTGGCCACCTCCGGCCCCGATCGCGCCATTTTCACCCCCGATGTCGCCACTTTCCGTGAGCAAGGCTTTGGTGAATTGATGGTTCGCGAATGGTTTGGCTTCTTTGCACCTGCAGGCATCAGTGATGCAGTCAGACAAAATCTGAATACGGCACTGCGCCAGGCCATGGGCCAGCAAGACGTCCGAGACTTTGTGACTCCGTTGGCGGCTAACTTGGAAGCCAGTACCGCTGCCGAACACACACGTCGTCTTGGCGAAGACTCAGAAATGGCGCGACGTTTGGTGACGGCCCTTGGTTTCAAGGCCGACTCCTAATGTAATGGTCTATGCGTGAATGTTGGATGAAGACTCACGCATATTCAAACCCAACCTTGTCGCCAAACACTCGCATCCTGCAACTCACGCCAGTTGATGATGCGAGTGGCTTTTGAGAAAACTGCCTCTATCTCCACCAGTTCAATGGGGTCGGTAGGCTGTTCGGGTTGAACCACCCGACTGACCAAAAAGTGCTTTTGCTTAGCAATGGGTGTGACCGCAGTCCACTTGGTCAGCAGCAGTTTTTTGGGGTTCAAAGGGTTCATGCGTGAACGCTCTCAGGGCTTGCTAGGCATTTCTCGCCCTACAGCCTGTCCAAGCTCAATGACCGCCATGGCGTAGTAGCTGCTCCAGTTGTAGCGTGTGATGGCGTAGAAGTTTTCCGTGCCGGCCACATAGCTAGGTGGGGCATTGCCATTGAGCAGTTCTATCAAAGCCAAGGGTCCCGTGTGCAGCAACGCATCGCCCTCGATCACCGCACCTTTTGCCAGAAAACTGTTGACGCTGAAAGTTGGCAAGATATCGGGCGCCATGAGGGCATCCATGTCGAGCAGATCACGGTTGAACGAGACGGGGTAATGTGTGGGCATTCCGGTTTGCCATTGAAACGCTTTGAAATAGTTAGCCACAGAACCAATGACATCGGCAGGGTTGTTGAACAAATCAATGTGTTTGTCGCCATCAAAATCGACAGCAAAGTTGACCCAGCTTGAAGGCATGAATTGGGGCAGTCCCATGGCACCCGCGTAGCTACCTTTGAGGTTGGCAGGCTTGATATTTTCTTTGGATGTGATGACCAAAAACTGCGCCAGTTCTTTGGAGAAAAAAGCCTGACGTTCTGTGGCTCTAGGATGTTCTTTGGGAAAGTCAAAGGTGAGGGTGCTCAAGGCGTCTAAGACTCTGAAATTACCAGTGTGTTGGCCATAAAAAGTTTCAACACCGATGACCCCCACAATGAGCCATTGCGGAACACCAAAGGCTTGCTCCGCCTGGTTGAGAAGAGTTTGATGACGCTGCCAAAACTGAACGCCTGCTTGAATGCGCTTGGGTTCGATGAATCGGGCTCGGTAGGCGGCCCAGTTTTTTTGACTGACCTGCGCGGGCGGCAAAATGAGCTTGGGAATGCTGGGAATCAACTTGGCTTGTGCCACCTGGGCTTTAACCCACTGGGGGTCAAGCTGATTTTCTTGAGCCATTCGCTCAGCCCAAGCCATGGCATCTGATCTTTGGGCATAGGAGACACCCGCAGTTTGAGTAGTCGCCTTGTTTTTTGATTTTGACTTCGATTTTTTGGCGCCTTCAGCAGCCTGTGTACTTGCTGAAAATAAAAGCGCCAAACTGATCAAGATCAAGGACAAATTTCGCATGCCTTGAGTTTAGCCTTTGTAATGGGTACAGGTGTCGTGATAAGCTGGAAACCTCACGATTTTTTCCTTCTCTTTCATCACACACTCATGGGCGCTACTGGTTATTTCACGCACTCCGATTGCCGCTTGCACGAAATGGGCGCAGGACATCCCGAGTGCCCTCAGCGTTTAGACGCCATTGAGGATCGCCTGCTTATCACGGGTCTTGATCATGCCCTTGAACGCAGAGAGCCTGCTCCTGCGGCTTTGGCCGACATTGAGTTGGCGCATGATCGGATGTACGTTGCCTCGCTCAGAGGTTTGAGTGAGGCACTGATTGAAGACATGCAAGCCGGTGGGCCTTCGCACACTGCGCTAGACCCAGACACCACCATGAATGTCCATACATGGCAAGCTGCATTGCGCTCGGCGGGTGCTGCCTTGGATGCCACCGATGCCGTGATGGCGGGTGAATTAGAAAATGCTTTCTGCGCCATTCGTCCTCCGGGCCACCATGCCTGCCACGACAAGGCCATGGGTTTTTGTTTTTTCAACAATGTGGCCATCGCTGCCAAATATGCCTTAGAGCGCCACGGCCTTCAACGTGTGGCCATCGTTGACTTTGATGTTCACCATGGCAATGGTACCGAAGACATTGTGGCAGGTGATGATCGAATTTTGATGGTCAGTTTCTATCAGCACCCCTTCTACCCTGAAGGAGGCGCACGCAAGCACGACGCCAATTTGGTCAATTTGCCGGTGCCCGCTTACACCAAGGGCATGGACATTCGGGAATTGATCGACACCATGTGGATGCCGCGCTTAGAAGCTCACCGACCTGAACTCATTTTTATCAGTGCAGGATTTGACGCTCACCGGGAAGATGATTTGGGCCAACTGGGCTTGGTCGAGCAAGACTATGTGTGGATGACCCAGCGCATCAAAGACGTTGCGCAAAAACATGCCCATGGCCGCATCGTGAGTTGCTTGGAGGGGGGCTACAACCTCAGTGCTTTGTCCCGAAGTGTTGAAGCGCATCTGCGGGTTTTGGCCAATGTTTGAAATATATCGAAGGAATCAACTTTGACTTCTGCGCCTATCATGATGCACGACCCCGCGCTTTGGTGGTCTCGCATGAATTCCCAAGAAGCTTTGATAGAGCTGGCTTTGTTTTTGGCTTGCATTGCATTGGCTTGGCTGGTGGTCTGGGGTGTGCGACGCGCCACAAGCCAATGGGAATTGTCTGTTTTATTGGGTAAAAAATTAATCGACGGTGTTTTGTTTCCCGTGCTTTTGCTCGGCATGGTGTTTGTTGTTCGGGCAGTTTGGGCGCGATCACATCCCCTCTGGATTTTTGACTTTCTGGTGCCTGTCTGTTTGTCTTTGGCAGGTATCCGATTGGGCGTGAAAGTGTTGCAGGTCACCTTCAAATCTGCCGCGTGGGTTCGGCCCATCGAAACCAGCTTAT
>Ga0214163_1001347_pt1 | contig 10636 bp, 11 predicted proteins | sample LakMenepilimnion_2_FD_153001 | JGI IMG/M metagenome (GOLD analysis project Ga0214163, IMG submission 153001) | Freshwater microbial communities from Lake Mendota, WI - Practice 15JUN2010 epilimnion v4 | ecosystem: Environmental > Aquatic > Freshwater > Lake > Epilimnion/Euphotic zone | place... | reverse complement strand
ATTTGGTACTAGTAGCGGAGGCGGGATTTGAACCCACGACACAGCGATTATGAGCCGCTTGCTCTACCAAGCTGAGCTACCCCGCCAAGGGCGTGCATATTAAGTTGTGTCGAACTTTTCTTTCGAGCCCCCCACCAGAATCGAACTGGTGACCTTTTCCTTACCATGGAAACGCTCTACCGACTGAGCTAGGGGGGCAGTGGTAGAGGCAGAAGTCTAGGGCTTAAGGCTCAAAGTGAAAAATTCGAACCCAATTACCGCGCAGGATCTAAGGCTATTTTGCCCACTGATTCACGAGCGAGCATTGATTTGTGGGCATCGACTGCTTGGCTCAGAGGAAATGTTGCACCAATAACAGGCTTTAGCTTTCCATCAGTAATCAATTGAAAGAGTTCTTCAATCACATCGTTGAGTAGCTCTTTCTTTCCAAAGCAATTCGCGAGCCAGAACCCTGAAATTGTTTTTGATCCATGCATCAACACGCCAGGATGAATTGGTGTCGGCGCTGTTCGTGATGCCATTCCGAATGTAATGAGTTTGCCGAAAGTGGCGAGTGCAAGAAGGCTCTGATCAAAAGTCTTTCCGCCGACCATCTCGAGAACGAGATCGACGCCACGACCACCATTGGCATCTCTAAGTGCCTTTGGTAAATCTTCACTCGCTGCATCGACAACCTGATCAGCGCCTAACTTCTTTGCAAGCTCTGCCTTTGCATCTGATGATGTGACTGCGATGACTTTTGCGCCCCAAAGTTTCGCAAGTTGTATTGCAATTGTTCCAACGCCACCAGCTGCAGCATGGATAACGACGGACTGACCTTTATCGAGATGACCCATGGTCTTGAGTAAATGCCAAGCAGTAGATCCCTGAACCAACATGCAGAGCGCATCTTGATCTGAAACTGAATCTGGAATAGGAATCATGGCGCTCTTATGTGCAACGGCCTTCTGAGCGTATCCCCCTGATGAAACGCTGGCTAGATATCGCTCACCGCCATGTGTTCCAACAACTTCAATTCCAGGAATCATCGGCAGGGTTTGCGGTGAGAGATAACTATTCTCTGTTTGATGGGTATCTGCGTAATTGATACCCACAGATGTGACATCTAGCAGTGCTTCATCAGCACCTGCAACCGGATCCGGTAAATCCCAATACTTCATTACCTCTGGACCACCGAATTCGGTTATCTGAATAGCTTTCATTTCTAAACCTTATCCCAGAAGCATTTAGGCGAGAACTTTTCTACTTCTTGCTAAACAACCTGCTGAATAAACCAGGCTCTTTTGGGTCATTCTGGTGACCCTGGCAACGATCTGCCTTGCTGACTCCTTTAAGTGCAATCTCGACATGGTTTCCACATCCAGACCAAGTTGGCTTTCCGCATTTACGGCACGTTGTCTTATGACACATATTCCTTCTCCTTTGTAATTGTTGCTGCAGGCGAATTGCTCCAGGTTAGGTAGCCACCATCAAGATTTACCGCATTAAAGCCAAGTTCCTTAAGCAACATCGTTGCAGTATGTCCTCGCTGACCAACTTGGCAATTAACCAGCACATCTTTATTTGTGAGTTCAGCAATCCGAGCTCGAATTTCATCTACTGGCATTGACATGGCGCCCGGAATATTTCCAGCCGCATACTCTGATGCTGTACGTACATCCAAAAGTTGGAACCCACGATCAGCGAATTCATCAATCTGTGACCACTGAGCAGTCTCGAGAAGTCCACTCATGATGTTCTCAGAGACATATCCGAGCATATTGATCGCATCTTTTGCGGAACCAAATGGTGGCGCATAGGCAAGTTCAAGATCAGCCAGCTCTGGTGCTGTGATTCCACCACGAATAGCAGTAGCAATCACATCAATTCTCTTATCGACTCCCTCTTTACCAATTCCTTGTGCTCCAAGAATCTCGCCACTCTTTGCATCAAAGATCAACTTCAGTGACATCTGTTGGGCACCTGGGTAATACCCAGCATGTGAGTTTGGATGTGTGTGAATAACTTTGTATTCACGTCCAGATGCCGCAAGTCTCTTTTCATTCCAACCTGTAGCCGCAATCATCAACTCGAAGACTTTAACTATTGCTGTTCCAATAGTTTTGACTGGTCGAGTTGAGCGGCCAGCAATATGGTCTGCAACTACTCGGCCATGGCGATTGGCAAGATTTGCAAGCGGCACAAGTGTTGAGCTTCCGTCGATTGCATCAGTTTTCTCTGCGACATCTCCGACAGCATAAATATCCAGGTTACTAGTGCGGTTGAAATCATCGACTTGGATTCCGCCACGTGAACCGATTGTCAGGCCAGCTTCTTTAGCTAGCTTGATATCTGGCCTCACTCCGATTGCCAAGATGATCATCTCTGCAGAGATTTCAGTTCCGTCAGAAAGCTTTACTTCTTTCTCGGAAATTTCGGATGCAGATACGCCAAGGTGCAGAGTCACTCCATTGCGCTTCATCTCAGCCGCAACCAGTGTCGCCATCTCTGGATCAAGCGGAGCAAGTAATTGAGGCGAGGCTTCCACAACCGTAGTGGCGATTCCCTTGTGGGTTAGATTCTCTGCAATTTCGACGCCAATGAATCCCCCGCCAATAACAACTGCGCTTTGAGGCTTTTCCAATACGCGATTAAATATCTTTTCAACATCTTCAACTGTGCGCAGAGTCATCGCACGCTCAATTCCAGGAATTGGAGGAACAACGGGTGAAGCTCCTGGACTTAGAACTAACTTGTCATAGCTGATTTGATACTTCTCGCCCGATAGCTCATTGATGACTTCAACACTTTTGCCAACAGGATCGATTGCAAGAACTTCTGATGCGATTCGCACATCTAAACGGAAGCGAGCGTGCAAGCTGGCAGGAGTCTGGAGAAGTAACGCCTCTTCTTCCTCAATGACGCCACCTACGTAATATGGAAGTCCGCAGTTGGCATAGGAAACATGCCCGCTTTTCTCAATGACAATGATTTCAGCATCGGCATCAAGTCTGCGCATTCTTGTTGCCGCGGACATGCCACCAGCAACTCCGCCAATAATTACAATTTTCATTAGTTAGTCACGACGGGTAGACCCGCACCTTGCCAATCTAAAATACCGTTCTTCAGATTGAATAAGTTAGTGAATCCCGCATCTTGTAACTTTTTAATCGCATTTACAGATCTGCGGCCACTTTGGCAGTAGACGGCATACTTTGCGTCCTTATCGAGGCTCTTGATATCGCCATCAAATGTCATTCCTTCGACATCAATATTGATTGCATTTGCAATATGTCCTGCCGCATATTCGCCACCGGTACGTACATCCAGCACGACTACCCCTGGCTCAGATGCCTTTGCCTGGAACTCCTGCGCGCCAAGATTTGTGGAATTGCTAGACCCACACCCGGTTAAGAACAAGGCGGATGCTGCTAGAACTGCTATTACTTTTTTCATGTTTCCCCTTATGCCAAACTTAGAAATAGTTTTTGAAGCTGAGCTGTAACTTGCTCTGAATTATTCTTATCCTCGATGAGGCACTCCTTGAGACTTGAAGAGATGAGCGTGAATGCAGCTGTGTTGACAGCCTTAGAAACCGCAGACATCTGAGTCACGATTTCTTCACAATTTCTGCCTTCTTCAAGCATTCTTGCCACCGCTCCGAGTTGTCCTTGAGCTCTCTTAATTCTTTTAGAGATTGCAATAATCTGTTCTTCGTCGCTTAGAACATGAGCTACTTTCTTGCTGCTCATTGTTTAGGCACACTGACAGATTTGGTCTTGCGGAACCCCGGCTAGAGCTTCATCAATATGTTCGCCACAACCAGACCAGGTGTTCTTCTTGCATGTATTACAAATGACGCGTGAGCACATAACTTTCTCCCCTTATTTAGGCTTATGGAGAGAATTTAGCATACCCCTAGGGGTATATGTCAACTACCGCCTAGAAGTACTTTCTGAAGGGTTTCGTGATTCTCCCCCAGTACTTTGAAGCTTGTTTTGTTGGTGAGACCTTGAGAACTTTGTCCTTGGCAGGCTCATCTGGGGTTATAACATCCGTTAGCGCTGGTGAATTGTGGTCGAGTGAATCAGCAATGATTCCAATATTGGCAACAATCGAGAGTCCGCGAACAATCTGCTCTTGATCTACATCTTTACCATCTTCTATCAGCGTCTCGGCGAGAGCAGATCCGGCCTCTCGAACATCATCTGTTGGAGTCGGCCCGAAATCTGAAATGTCATCAGGTAGATCTATATGGGAGGAAATTGCGTAACTTGCAGCAGAGAGCGCAACAGCAATCTGCTTCTTCGTGGATTCTGCAATTCCACCTTCAACAGCTGAATCAAAGAGGGTGCGGGCAATAGTTCGAACCTGCACCAGTGTATGTTCTGCTGCGACGCCTTCAATATAAATTTCTTCTGCTTCATCTTTCTCAGCAGTTGGAAACCATCGAGCATGGCTACGAGCTTCAACAGATTGTGCGCGGATTGCTGGGACTTCTTCCACAAGAAGTCTGGCGCGAGCAAGCCAGCTTCCGGCATCCTTCTTTGTGTAACCCGCTGCAACTCCTTCAGACATTTCTGCAAGAAGCGCAGCAGCCTTAGTGCTGACATTCTTAATTTGAATACGGGCTCGACCTACAGGTGTATTTGGATGTGAAAAGTACGAGAAGAAAATTGCTACTACTGCACCAATCAGCGTTGAACCCAAGCGGTGCAGAGCGGTGCTCTCAGAGATTCCGGGGCCGATAACAATCAGCGCCGTGACAGGAACGTTGACGGATGCAACTTCACCCAGATGTAAAGCGCGCGCAACTACCGCACAGAGAATGATTGTTGTCGCTACTGCTAGAAAGCCAAAACTAAAGAGTGAAACAGTGAGGAGGGCGATTCCTGCTCCGATTGCGGTTCCGACAAGCTGACCGAAGCCCTCGCGCATTGATTTATGTAGAGAAATGCGGATGCTCAGAGTTGAAACGATTGCCGCGACAACTCCGCCATTTTCTATCAACAGATCACCGATGAACCAAGCAACACCACCGGCGACTCCAGCGACAAGAATCTGGCGTACCCAGTGACGGCGGTTCTTAAAGAGGTTGATAAATTTCCTGAACATTAGGCTGAGTTTACGCCTTTGAAGTCCGATTAGGATGACGCCATGACTGCAACAGGCCCATCTGATGAAGAGATACGTAAACTTTTACTCTCAACAAAAACAATTGCCATAGTTGGGGTTTCGGCAAATACAGATCGAGCTAGTTATCACGTGGCACGGTACCTACAAAAGAAGACACAGTACGAGCTCTTCTTTGTTAACCCTGCGGCCGATGAAATCCTTGGTCAAAAGGTTTACAAATCTCTGAGCGAAATTGAGAAAGAGATTGATCTCGTTGATGTCTTTCGCAAGCCAGATGATTGCTTAACAGTCCTTGAAGAGACAATTGCAATTAAAGCTAAGGCAATTTGGCTGCAACTTGGAATTTCTGTTCCTGAGGTCGCGACACAAGGTGAGGCAGCCGGTTTAACTGTAGTTATGGACCGTTGCATAAAAATAGACCACGCACATTTATTGCCGTGATTATTTAGGTATTCGTAGACCCTGCATTCCACCATCAACAGCTAGTGAAGTTCCGGTAGTTGATCCTTGCAATGGGCTTGCTAAGTAGCACAATGCTCGAGCAACTTCTTCTGCAGTAACGAGACGGCCTAGTGGTTGACGAGCTTCAAGAGCTTTACGTTCTGCAGCTGGATCTGCTGCTTGCGCCAAAAGCCTTTGAACCCACGGAGTATCTGCTGTACCTGGGTTTACGCAATTAACGCGAACGCCATCAACAATATGGTCATTTGCCATCGCCATCGTTAAAGAAAGTACTGCGCCTTTACTTGCGCTGTATAGGGCACGCTTTGGAATACCTGCTGTCGCTGCAACAGTACATACATTTGTCACAGATGCGCTCTTACTCTTGCGAAGCAACGGTAGCGCTTCGCGCACAGTGCGCACGATGCCGACGACGTTGACGTTCATGACCTTAAGCCACTCATCAGATGGATTGGATTCAACTGTTCCAACTGCACTGATAGCTGCGCTATTTATAAGAATGTCTAGCGCGGACATCTTTGCGAACGCTGCTGCGACAGATGCATCATCACCGACATCGCATTGAAGCCATGTTCCGTGCTCTGCGATTCCACCTTCGGCGATATCAAGACCATAGACCGTTGCTCCGCCATCAGCGAGAAGTTTGAGTGTAGCTAGACCGATTCCAGAACCTGCACCTGTAACAGCTGCTGTTAATCCTTTGAACTCTGTTGTCATGCGTTAGCCCACTCTTTTCCTGTTGGGAATGTGAAATCTGCAATTGTCTGAGCGAACATTTCGCCGCCTGCACCTGGTTCAGTTGGTGGCATGTAATGCGCATTCTGAATATTTGTAGGGACTACGAAGTGCTCGTGCAAGTGATCTACAAATTCAACTACGCGATCTGGGTGGTGGCCCGATACAGCAACAGCATCAAACATGGCTAAGTGCTGAACTAGTTCGCAGAGTCCGACGCCACCTGCGTGAGGACAGACGGGAACTCCGAACTTTGCAGCCATCAAGATATTTGCAATGTTCTCGTTGACACCAGCAACGCGGGTCGCATCAATCTGCATAAATGAGAATGACTTCGCCTGAAGCATCTGTTTAAAGAGAATACGGTTCATACCGTGCTCGCCTGTCGCTACGCGAATAGGTGCAATCGCTTTAGCAATGGCTGCGTGACCGATGACATCATCAGGGTTTGTTGGCTCTTCAACCCAGTGAAGATTTACATCTCCAATTCCCTTAATCCATTCAATCGCTTGATTAACATCCCACACCTGGTTTGCATCAATCGAAATTTTGATATCTGGGCCCACTGCTTCGCGGGCTAACTTAAGGCGACGCTTATCGTCTTCAAGAGATCCACCGCACTTGAGTTTGATTAACTTGTAACCGGCTGCAACTGCTTCCTTTGCAAGACGGACCATCTTCTCATCTGTATATCCAAGCCATCCTGGAGTAGTTGTGTAGGCAGGAAGACCTTCTGCGCGAAGTTTTGCTTCATTTGCTGCACGATTAGGCACAACCTTCTTCAACATCTCGAGAGCTTCTTCAGGAGTCAGTGCATCTGTGATGTAACGGAAATCTACGAGTTCAACAATTTCCTCTGGCGACATATCTGAAAGGAATTTCCAGAGAGGCTTCTTAGCATTCTTTGTAACTAAATCCCATGCAGCGGTTATAACTGCACCTGCTGCCATTTGCGTGACGCCTTTTTCAGGCCCTAACCATCGAATCTGTGAATCACGAACAAGGCTTCGTGCGAAATCACCCATGCTCTTTGCAAGGTCATCGACATTGCGACCAACTGCATACGGTGCAAGTTGTTCAATTGTTTGGCATTGCAAATCATTTCCGCGACCACATGTAAATACAAAACCATGTCCCTGAAGTTTCGGGTCATCTGTTTCAAGGATAACAAGAGCTGCTGAATAATCTGGTTCCTTATTCATTGCATCTGATCCATCTAATCCACGTGAAGTCGGAAAGCGGACATCAATAGTTCTGAAGCCAGTTATCTTCGGCATTGTCATCCTTTATATAAAAAAATTAATCAAAATTGACTATTCGTTTGGACTGAAAAATCATATATGATGAATTCATGGCGCGATACAACGAAAAAGTTAAATTAAAAAGGTCAAACCTCGAAGTCACCCGCTTGAGTTTAGGAACTGCCCCACTTGGCGGACTCTTTGCATCTGTTAGCGATAAAGATGGAGATGAACTGCTCAATAGCGCCCTTGATCTCGGAATCAACTACTTCGATACCGCTCCACAATATGGACATGGCGTTGCCGAAATCCGCCTAGGCCGAGCTCTGCAGAATGCAAAGGTTCCATTTGTCGTTGAGACAAAGGTCGGCAGAGTCTTGAAGCGCGTAGAAGGTGTTGAGCCAGAGAAGTGGTTCCCTGATGCACCTCGCGACATCGTTCCAATTTATGATTATTCAAAAGCTGGCATTAGACAATCATTTGAAGAGAGCCTCGAGCGCCTTGGTCTTCCACATATTGATATTGTCTTGATGCATGATGCAGAGGATTACATTCCAGATGCAATTAATAATGCATTTCCTGTATTAGCCGATTTGCGTAGCCAAGGACTTATCAAGGCAATCGGCCTTGGAATGAATTATGTAGAGCCTGCCCTTGAAATCATGAAGAACACTGATTTAGATATTGCACTTATCGCTGGTCGTTACACGCTCTTGGATCAAGTCGCTCAGGAAGAACTCTTTCCTTATGCGCTTGCGCATAATATTGATATCTCTATGGGTGGAGTCCTTAACTCTGGCGTCTTAGCAAACCCGGCACCTGGCGCGACCTATAACTATCTTCCTGCATCTGATGAAATCATTGCTCGCGCAAAGAAGATTTGTGACTTCCTGAAGGAACGTGAGATACCTCTTATCGCGGCAGCTGTTCAATTTCCTATGCGTCACCCTGCTGTGACTTCGATTGTTACTGGCCCAAGAAATGCTAGTGAGTTACAATCCTATATCGATGGTTTTGATTTCCCGATTCCCGAAAGTGTCTGGGTCGACCTTGAGAATTCTGGCTTAGTCGAAAGATTGAGGGGCTGAAAATGAAGCGAATTGGCCAGGTAATCGGAATTAAGCCTGATGAGATAGAAGAGTACGAACGCATTCACGCCGATGCATGGCCATCAATTCTTGCAACAATCAAGAAGGCCAATATTCAGAATTACACAATCTTTAGATATGAACATCTCCTCTTTGCATATATGGAGTACACCGGCGATAACTATGAAGCCGATATGGCGATGATTGCAGCTGACCCAGAAACACAGCGCTGGTGGAAGATCACCGATGCAATGCAGGCCCAAGTTCCCGAAGCTCGCCCAGGTGAGTGGTGGCATACAATTCCCGAAAACTTCCACGTCGACTAATCTGGAGAGAAATGAAATTTTCAATACTTAATACGGCAGATAACGCTTACCGCTTTGCAGTAACTGAAAATGGCAAACATTCATCAGTTGAGGCAATTCCAACGCTGACAGAAGCGCTTCATCTAACTCTTGCAGAGTTGAAGACAGCCGTCTCAAAGACTTCCGGAGAAGTAACTGGTTCATTAGCCGCACCTATCGCGCCAGAGATTGAACTATGGGGTGCGGGCGTTACATACCTTCGCTCTCGCGATGCACGAAAGGAAGAGTCAGGGGTACCTGATGTTTATCAGCGCGTATATGAAGCAGATCGCCCAGAACTCTTCTTTAAATCAACTGCTGTCCGTGCTCGCGGAACAGGTGCGCCAATTGGAATTCGCTACGACTGTGCAGCATCTGTGCCTGAACCAGAGGTTGCTCTCTTTATCAATAAGCATAAAGAGATCATCGGATACGGAATTTGTAACGATGTAACTTCTCGCAGCATTGAAGGTGAAAATCCACTCTACCTTTCACAAGCAAAGATTTATGTTGGTTCCACTTCCTTAGGTCCGGATATCACTCCAGCATGGCTTGCTCCATCAGCAGCTGAAATGACAATTAAGGCGAAGATTCTTCGCGGTGCTTCTACTACTTGGGAGGCGCAGACCTCGCTGGGTCAGCTCAATCGCACACTCGAAGATCTCGTTGATTATCTCTTCCGTTGCCAAGATTTTCCGCATGGCGTGATTCTTTCTACTGGTACCGGAATCGTTCCGCCGATGGATATCGCACTTGCTGCTGGTGACATAGTTGAAATCGATGTTGCCGGCGTGGGCATACTTTCCAATGTCGTTGAAGTAATTCCTGAGAGGGTGAAGTAAATAACAGAGATTAAAGTTTGGACTCAGTGGTCTGATTTATCTGTGCCACCAGGAGTAACTCTTCTCTCCCCCGAGAATTTTCCGCTGGATACGTCAGATCTGTCGCAGGTCGATATCTATGTACCTACTTATATGACGGGTGCTAAAGGCCTTTCCTATGTAGCGAAGATGACTAACCTCAAAGTTCTGCAGATGCCCAATGCGGGATATGAAGATGCACTTGCGCACCTGCGTCCTGGTTTAACGCTCTGCAATGCAACTGGCGTACACGATGCATCAACTGCTGAACTTGCCGTTGGTCTCGCAATTGCATCACGTCGTGGCTTTGCTGAATTTATGAAGGATCAGAACGATGGAGTTTGGAACCATAGAAGATTCCCAGCTCTCTCGGATAGCAAGGTTGGAATCGTTGGCTTTGGTTCAATCGGAAAAGAGATTGCTAGGAAGCTCTCACCATTTGATGTTGAAATCACTGCATTTACACAATCAGGTCGCGATGGTTCGCTCAAGGTTGAAGAACTTGATGCGCATCTTCCAAAGCTCGATATCGTTATTTTGATCCTGCCCCTGACCGACACTTCTCGTCACATGTTCGATGCTGCGCGACTTTCGAAGATGAAGGATGGCGCACTGCTTATCAATATGGCGCGTGGTCCCGTTGTTGTCACCGATGCACTTGTGGCTGAACTAAATTCAAAACGCCTCTTTGCCGCCCTCGATGTAACAGATCCAGAACCGCTGCCAGCAGGGCATCCTCTGTGGAAGGCGCCAAACCTGATTCTTGTTCCGCACGTTGGTGGAAACTCTGC
>Ga0214163_1001345_pt1 | contig 10646 bp, 11 predicted proteins | sample LakMenepilimnion_2_FD_153001 | JGI IMG/M metagenome (GOLD analysis project Ga0214163, IMG submission 153001) | Freshwater microbial communities from Lake Mendota, WI - Practice 15JUN2010 epilimnion v4 | ecosystem: Environmental > Aquatic > Freshwater > Lake > Epilimnion/Euphotic zone | place... | reverse complement strand
AAAAAAGTCTAGCCCGGTGGAGCCGCCGACATTCACCGGCCGCTCGCCAGCGTTTTTGAAGTGACATTTTTCTACCGTGACCTCGCTGGTGCCACCTTTGAGCTGGATGGCGGCGCTGGCCGTGAAGCCGGGTTTGCCGATGAATCGGCAGCCGGTGATCCGTGACTTGTGACAGCCAACGAAGTCGATGCCCTGACCGCCCCAGCCGGTGATGGTGCAGTCTCGGATGGTGAGTTCGTCGAGGCCGCTGCACTTGATGGCGTCATGATTGCCTTTGGGGCCGATGTCGCTGATGTCGAGATGATCAAGCGTGATGCCTTTTACCGGATTCGTTCTCTGACCTCCGTCGTCGAGGTTGATGCCGTTCGTGCTTTGGTCGCTGATTTTCAGGTAGCGGAGAGTGAGACGGTGGCATCGGGAGAATTGGAAGGCAGTTCTATCGCCTTTAAAATGCGGCGGCTGCTTGGGATCGAGAGCTTCCAGCGTGAGGTCGTCGATGCCAGTGATGTGATGACCGCCTGGGTATTCGCCAGGAGCGAGTTTCAAAACGGTGCCGGGTTTGAGGTCTCGAAGCGCAGAGTTGAGCGCAGCCGCATCGCTGATTTCCTGGGGCGCTGCTTGGGCGCTGATGATCAAACTGAGGCAGAGGAGGATGTGACGCATGAACCCATAAACGCACCTCACAGCTAGACTTTGACGGTGGAGCCGGTGACTTCTGCCTCTCCTTATGAACATCCACCATCTGGAACTCTTTTATTATGTCGCCAAGCATCAGGGCGTGAGTGCGGCAGCTCGGCATGTGCCTTATGGGATTCAGCAGCCAGCGATCAGTGCGCAGATTATTCAGCTGGAGGATACTTTGGTCGTGACGCTCTTTCAGCGTCGTCCTTTTGAGCTGACGACAGAAGGGCGCGAGTTTTTTGCTTTCATCGAGCCCTTTGTCTATGGCCTACCCAATCTGGCAGATCGTCTTCGTGGCGGCTGGGAAGTCCGGCTGCGGATCGGTGCTCCGGCGGCGATCCTGCACAGCTATCTGCCGCGCCTGCTGAAGGCCCTGCGCCTGCGGTTTGCCCAGATCTACTTTGCTCGCCTGTCAGGCTGGCAGAACGAGTTAGAAACACGTCTGCTCGCCGATGATCGCATTGATCAGCCCCTGATCTGAGTGGAGGCCATGGATGCGATGTGTCGGAATTTTCAATAGGAGCTACAAAAACGGAAGATCGAGTGTGATCCGACCCTGGAATTGGCCTCCATGGAGCTGGTGGCTGAATATGCAGCGCAGAGCTTTTGGGGGGCATAGATCAGCCTGGAGTCGAGTCTCCCACGGGAACGAGAAAGCTGCCCCTGGCTGATTTTCCCAAGCTGACCTACGCCGCCATGTGGCAGGGAAAACCGACGCCTCTGCTGGAGACCTTTCTTCAAGGTGCCACGGAAATGGTGGCTGAACTGGGCCGAATGACCTCCTGACGCTGCCTCTGCGCGAACTGGGCTGAAGTCGTAGTAGCTTTTAGCGAGAAGTTCTGACTAGATACGTCTCCATCTCACCACCGCCATGATCCAAGACACCCTCGCCAATGCCGCCCGCTATGAAGCTTTGTCACCACGTTTTGCTGGGGCCTTCGCTTTCCTTCGCTCGGTGGATGGCACCCAGGCCATGGGACGGCATGACATTGATGGCGACAACGCTTTTGCTCTTGTCCAGACTTACGCCACCAAGCCTCTGGAAAAAGCCTTGTTTGAGGCGCACCGGAAGTACATCGACATTCAGTTCATCTACAGTGGTCGCGAGACCATTCTGTGGGCACCTCTCGGTAGCATGCTAGAGCAGACCCGGGAATACACAGCGGAAAAAGACGCTGCACTGTGGAAGTTGATTCCTGAAGTGACCGAGCTGCACATGCAGCCGGGGCATATGGCCATTCTTTACCCCGAAGATGCGCATGCTCCTTGTGTGCAGTGGGAAAAGGAGGAGCAGGTGTTTAAGGTCGTTATCAAGGTCGCTGTCGATTAAGCCTTCGTCTCTAATAAACTTGAGCCAGGTGCGTTTCAGGAGGCGCACCGTGTCACCATGTCTCTCCAGCCCCATCCAGATGAAGCCACCCTCCTCGTCAGGCGTGCTCTGGATCAGCATGAGAGCAGCCTCATCGCCTACACGTCCGGTGTCCTTTATGGCGACGTCGAACGGGCGCGTGAAGTGGTGCAGGACGCCATGCTCAAGCTCTACCTCACTGATCCTGAAAAGGTCCGTGACAATCTCAAAGCCTGGCTTTTTACCGTCTGCCGAAACCGCGCTCTGGATGTGCTGCGCAAGGATCAGCGCCTTGATCTCGGCAATGAAGACGCTCTCGGTCTTGCTGTCAGTCATGATCCAGATCCTAGTGAAAACGCCGTCTCCAGTGAGCTTTACGAGCGTATCTGGGATCTTGTGGAAAATCTCCGCCCCAATCAAAAGGAGATCATTCGCCTCAAATTCATGCATGACTGCTCCTACCAGCAGATCGCTGACATCACAGGCCTCAGCGTGGGCAATGTCGGCTTCATCATGCACATGGCGATCAAGAAACTTCGGGAACTGCTGAATCGCGAGCTCGCCCCACATACCATTTAATCACCGCACCTTACTTCTATGACCAGTCCAGCCAGAGACACCTCCGAACTCACCGCCTATACCCTCGGCGAGCTCAATCCCCAGCAGGCCGGCGAGATCCATGAGCTGCTGGCAAACTGCCCTGCGGCGCTTACCGAACTGGAGCAGATCGAGGCTGTCACGGATGCCTTGAGGCAGCATGCACCGCTTTTAAATGACCGTTTAAAACCAGAACAACGTCACGCAGTGCTGCATCCAGCGAACTTACCACGTCGGGTAACGCCGATGATGCCGCGCGCGATGGTGAAAAAACAGGCCTCTGGCTGGCCGATACTGGGTGCCTTGATGAAAGCTGCGGCTTTGTTGACCGTGACCGGCGCTGCTTATTGGGCCGGACTCCAGGCTCACAAGCCTGCGCCCATTGTTGTCATCCAGCCGGACATTCCAGCACAGCCTGTCACGATAAAAAAAGACGTGTTGCCAGCCTTGAACCCAAGCACTCAATTGGTGAGCGTTGCTGTGCCTCCGGAGAAGGTAGCGCCCGCCAAGGTTACGGTCCAAGCCGCGCCTAAAATCGAAAATCCAAAAGCCCCAGAGGCTCCCAAGATCGTTCAGGCGGCTCCAAAGCAGGAAGCTCGCGTCGTGGTCGGACCAGCGCCAGTCGTGCAGACACCTGTGGCCGTTGTTCGTCCGAGCAAAGACATCGTTTTTGTCAGCACCAGCAGTCAGGAGGTGGATCAGTTTGCTCTTAATCCAGCGCAGTTCAGACCCGCGCCAGTAAAAACCAACCGTGATCAAAACTTTGCCTCACAAGCGCCCGTCACCGTTGTTCCAGAAATCAAGACGGATGTCAAAGTCCGGGCTCCAGAGATCTACATCCACTCATGGAAGGCCGAGACCGTCTCTTGCCCGTGGAATCAAGCCACGCGTTTGCTTCGCGTCACGGTTCAGCTGCCTGTGGATCAGCCCGCAGCGACGACTGCGCAGTCATATCCGCTTTCTGTCAGTTTTGATCGCCGTTACGTCCGCGAATTCCGCCGACTGAGTGAGCGTCATCTGCCTGCTGCCGAACTGCGCAGTGCAGGTATGCAGACCGTCTGGTATGAGTTCCAACCCGTCAGTGAAGACACTCTGCCTTCTGGCAAACAGATCGCGACAGTGACTCTGGATAAAGGGCGCTTCACCACCCAGACCGTCGGGCCTTTTGATGGGTCAAAGCTCAATGTCCTGGACCGTGGGGCCAAATGGGAGACAGCCAGAGAAGAATATCTCTTTGAGGCCGCAGTTGTCGGTCTCGGCATGTTGCTAAGAGGAGATCATCAGAGCCCCAGCCTGAATCATCAAGTCATTCAGGCTTTGGCTGAAAAAAGCAAAGGCAACGACGCCAGTGGTGAGCGAGCGCGCTTTCTCAAGCAGCTCGCTGACGTCCGTCGTGCTGCGGGTTTATAGGCCTTGAGAGATTATAGGGCTAAGACGTGGGTAGTGAGGTGAGATGAATGGCTTCTTTAGAAAGTGGCAGGCCGTGTATCTCCATCGAAGAGAATCACAGTCGAATTGTTGTAGTTCTGATCGCCACGATAAAATATGACTGTCAGACCATTTTCAATTTCTCCATGACTGCGAACTCCCAGGCAATGAAGGACCTGACTTTGCTGGTGGACATCTGCTTGATCACGGTTTCTCTCCGCGCGGCGCAAAAACTTGGGGGCGTTGGGCTGATTGGTGACCCCAGTCTGGTCGCCCTGGTAAATTTGCCTCACTTCGTTCGCCCTGCGGGCAGCCTATGGCTGGCTCCCTTGGCTTTGGCTGCTGCCGCGATCTGTGGATACTCCTGCTTCAGCAACACCTTCACCTTTTTGGGGTTCTGCTCATAGGCCTTCTTGATGGGTGCCTGCGGTGCAAATTCCCTGCACTTGAGATACGGGCCCATGGTGCGCCCCGGCAGCTTGAGGCCAAACTGCTACTCCAGCAGCTCGGCCACCGCCTTGCGTGTCCAGAGAGCAAAAGGCAGCTTTAACTGCTCGGGCAGGTGGTTGGTGATGAGTCTGCAAACCTCCTTCTCCTGCGTGGCGTTGAGACGCCTCTTTTCGCTTGGCTTCCTGCCGCGCTCGACCCGCAGCATGGCTGCGTTCCCGTGTTCACGCTGGTGTTGCCGCCACTGCTACACGGTGTCGGGATGCACCCTACGAACAAAAATTGAAAGTCAGCTCTTAATGCAAATCCACCGTCATGCGGGTGGTCGGAGCGGTGGTGAGTTCCAGCACGCTCAGGGCCTCAATGCTTTCGGCGGCTTTGCTGGTGGGATGGAGGGTCCAGGTTTTGTAGCCCTGACTGGTGTTCAGTGTCAGGCGTACGTTGAGGCCTAGCTGGCTGTTGCCATTGTCCAGCGCCCATTCGTGGAGGTAGAGATAGGTGCGCGGCAGTGTGAGCGTGAGCTGGTGTGAGTTGTTGCCGGGGGAGGCGAGAGTGGCGGTGATTTCCTTGGCACTGAATGCTGCTGCATAACCCGTGCCAAAAGCCCAGGCGCTGATGGGATGCGTTTTACCTGGACCTGAGGCATGACTGCCTGTGGCACGAAGTGTGGCCGTGCTGCCAGGTTCCAACCGCTTGCCGTAGCTGCGGGCATCGAGATTTACCTCCAGCTGCCAGCTCGGAGTTCCTGTGGTGGCCGTATCGACGAGCAAATCCGGCCCCTGAACTTCGCAGATGAGTTTGAGATGACTCGCGTCCGCTTCGTTTCTCAGGGAAACTTGGCCGACCGTATTGGGCTCGCTTTTCATTGGCACGGGCTGGCTGAGGCCAAGATTGGGGCTGAGAGTCACGGCGAGCCCGCTTTGCAGGCTGAAGGCATCAGTCTTTACGGTCAGATTCAATGGTGCGTTAGCGATGCTTTCAGTGGGGAGTTCAAAGCTCAAATCGAGAGGATGGGTGGCTCCGGCTACGAGATCGAAGCGCCCTTGCAGGGTTTTGCCTGAAAAGCTGGCCTCCCAAGTGCCGCGGATGCTGCTGCGGCTGGTGTTTTGGATCTGACAGATGGGGGTGAACTTCTTTTCCTGATTGAAGAAGGTCTCTTTTGTCCAAAGAATCGACAGGGGTTGCACGGGCGCGCTGAGGGTTTCGATGCGAGCCTGTTTGGCGGAGAGCATCAGCAGCGGCAGTCGGACTTCGCTTTCTTCCTGGGCGAGTGTGGCCTTGCTTGCTCGGGCGTATTTCAGCGTGAGCGTTTTTTGTCCGCTCGCAGGCAGGGAGACCTGAGGATTGACTTCCAGTGGCTTCCAATCCTTGGCAATCAGCGGCAAGACCGTCAGATCCAGACGCTGAGCACTTTCGTTGACGACGGTGACATCGACAGAAAGCTCTGTTCCATCTTTTTGCCAGAGTGGTGTGACATCCGCGAGAGTCCAAGGCAGCTTGTTGGGGCCATTCAGCAGCTCTTGAAAAGCTACGGTGCCGAGGCGCTGATGCAGGGACTTTCTTGGCTGAAACCGACCATCAGAGCCCAGATGAAAAAAACCTCGATAGAGGGTCGCGAAGCGCTCAAAGACCAATCCGACGTCCGCTTGGTCGGACTCGGGAGACAAGGTAAGTGCACGGGAAAGATCACCTAGATCGGCGAACATCACGCCTTCATCGTCAGCGAGATCGCGAAGTCGATCAGAAAGCGGGCGGGCGGTGCCCAGGACAAATTCGGCTTTTTCCGCCACGGGCAACCAAGGGGCACAGAGGATGACCTCGGCACCGATTTCTGCGGCAGCCTCAATGCCACGACGCACGGCCTGGGCAAAAGCCACGGGACACATCCCGGATTCAGCTTCAGCTTGACCGTAGCAAAGCATGACGAGATTGACCGGTGCTTGACGCGCGGTAGATGCGAGGACGGAAGCCGCATCTAGGACACTGGCTTCTGGGCGGGAAATGAAGCGCAGGGTGATGCCTGGATTGGCCTCAGAGGTCACTTGCAAACGATCTGCCAAACTCACGCCTGCGGTGTAGTAAAACTGGGTGGCCAGTTGTTTGGCAAAGATGGCCGGGAATGAATCCTCCACGCGTGCTTTGCCATCTTCAGTCCACATGGCCACCATGTCTTCAGCGCCGAGCGCCAGCAGATGCACCGGCTCCCGTTGCGTCAGGCGGCGAAAGGTTTCCGGTAGGAGTTTTTCTAGCCGCTGTTTTTGTGCTGGGGTGACTTCGAAGGCTTCTTTGCTGCTGATGACTGGCGCTGGAAGCCGGGCTTCAAGAGCTTTGGCTTCCTGCGTGGCGGCGGATTCAGGCTTTTCCGCCGCAGCTGGTTTTGTGGCAGGTGTCTGCGCCTGGGCGGACGTCAGGAGCGTGAGGAGGATGAGTGTTCGGTAGCGTCCGATCATAAAAAGGTTTCATCGCTGCATCCGGCGGGGTTTTCCAGTGCAAAGACGCCGGGCCTCGGGCAGAGACTCAAGCCATAGAGGCATAAAATGCCTCGGTCTGACTGGCTTCGGGGATGACTTCGATCAATACGGGGCCGTCTGGCAGGTCTCGGAGATGCTCGGGTGAGGTGGCCTGCACGTAGTTCATGCCCCACATCTCAGCCCAAGGTTTGAAGCAGATGTGATGCCGATTTTCGATGATCTGACGCGCCTCGTCTGGCAGTGAACGTAGGCTGGCAACACGGGAGAAAATTTTTCCACCACCGTTGTTGATGACCACGAGCCGACGATTGCCACGCGGCAGCTGGGCCAGGATCCATGGGGCGGCGAGATCATACAGAGCGCTTAGATCACCGATGATGAGCCAGGCATTGCGCGTGCTGGCAGAAACACCCAGCCAGGTGGAGACGATGCCGTCGATTCCGTTCGCTCCACGATTGGCGTAAAACTCGACAGCAGAACTGCTTGCTTGAGTGGCCAGATTCATCTCACGAATCGGCAGGCTGTTGCCGATGAAAACGCGGTCTTGGCTGCTGAATTCAGCACTCAAGTGCCGCATCCAGGCCGGCTCTGAGCGCGGAAAGGTCGTTAGCCAGTGTGAGATGGCCGTGTTCTCCATAGCTGGCACCACGGGCTTCAGGCGACGAGCTGCCAATGTCTCTAAGGCATTCCAGGGAAGCGTCTGAACATTGGTTTTGCGTGCCAGACCGGGGAAGGGGAGTCGGGAGACATTGGTCACCCACACGTCCGGCTTATTTTCCAGGTCCCGCCACCAGCGGCTGGAGGGAACGCCACCGATGCGGATGACCTGACGGATGTCCATGGTTTTGAAAGTGGACTCGGCGGCTGGTTTTAGCAGATGCTCGATCGAAGGGCGATCCATCCAGGTGCCCCAAAGATTGGAGGTGATCTCAGCGATCACGGGCAGGTCCATCTTTAGCAAGATCGGAGCCAGTTCACGTGCCTCGACTGGGTTTAGACCATTGGCGAGGATCACCGTGGCTTCGCCTGAAAGGGTGAAAGGCGCGATCTTTGTGGCGACTGGGGCTGAATCGGCGTGATGGCTGAGGAAGTCGATGCCTTCCTGCTCTGTGTCCAGCGGTTCGTCCAAACAAACATTGATGTGCAGAGGCAGGGCTTTTAAACGCGTCGGCCAGGCGATGCTGCTGCCTTCCTCCACGTCCAGACAAGCACTGACATAAGGCCCGAACAGATCTTTTTGCTCGATTGACTGAGGTGCGCCACTGCCGCGAAAACGGCGCGGTCTGTCAGCGGTGATGAGCACCAGAGGCAGGCCCTGATAATAGGCTTCGATCACTGCCGGCAGCAGTTCCGCAGCAGCCGTGCCGGAGGTCGTGAGGATGGCCACCGGCTGATGGTCCGCCTGAATGCGGCCGAGAGCAAAAAACGCAGCACAGCGTTCCTCAAAAAAGCTCCATAACTTCACACCCTCACTGGCCATCAGGGCCGTAATCAGCGGGGCATCACGCGCTCCGGCAGCCACGCACACCTCAGCCACACCCATTCGAGCCAGGGCGGTGAGTGTGCTGCGGATCAGGCGGGCATTCATGGTTGTTCCAGGATCGTCTGCGGCTTGAAAGCACGCAGGGCTGGAAGGTCGTGCATGATGTTCGCGCTGCGCATCAGCGTCTCGCCGACGAGCAGGGCATCCGCACCACAAAGCGCCAGCCTTTCAGCATCGTCCACCGTTTTGATGCCGCTTTCGGCCACGAGAATGATGTCATCTGGCACTTCTTCCGCCAGTGACTCTGTCGTGGAGAGATCGACCGTGAAGGCCTTCAGGTTGCGATTATTCACACCGATGATGCGGGCGTCCGTATCCAAAGCACGGTCCAGCTCAGCGCGATCATGCACCTCCACCAAGACATCCAGCTGGAAGGTGTGAGCAACGTCCAGCAGATGCACTAGGGTCTGTTGATCCAGTGCTGCGACGATCAGCAGGATGGCATCCGCGCCTGCGACGACGGCTTCAAAAATCTGCGCTTCGTGGATGATGAAATCTTTGCGCAGGCAGGGGATGTCCACCTGCTCACGAATGAGGGTGAGGTAGTTCAGGTGACCTTGGAAGTACTTCTCGTCCGTGAGGATCGACAGCGCGGTGGCTCCGGCTTTTTCATAGCCGCGAGCGATGGTGAGCGGATCGAAGTCCTGAGCGATGGTGCCGGCGGATGGGGAGGCGCGTTTCACTTCAGCGATCATGCCCAGACGGGTCGGATCAGCCCGGAGGGCATCAGCCAGTGAGCGGAAGTCGTTTCTGAGAGTGGCCGCCGCACGCAGCTTCTCCGCACGCGGCAGGAGTTTTTCCAATTCGGTGCGTTTGTGGGCGATGATTTCGTCCAGCTTATTCATAGGGCGCGGAAGATGGGGCGCTGGGGCCGTTGCGCAAAGCAATTGTCGGCAGAGTTTCACTCGGCGTGCCTCAGCTCGGCCTGGGCCGCTTTTTTGCCTCATGGACTTCATGCTTTGCGCCTTGCACCCGGCCTCTTGCTCATTACCCTCGCAGCCCCTATGGCAAAACCTGTACTCGGAAAAGGACTCGGCGCTTTGATCTCCACCCCCCAGGGCGGTGGTGCGATGCCCACACGTCTGCCTGCACTGGCTCAGCCTGCTCCGGGTGATGTGGTGAATCGTGTGTCTCTTGACCAGGTGGTGCCGAGCCCTTTGCAGCCTCGCAAGCAGTTCGTGCGTGAGCAACTCACAGAGCTCATGGAGTCCATTCGTGAGCACGGCATCATTCAGCCCCTCATCGTCCGCCGTGTGGACGGCAAGCTGGAATTGATCGCTGGTGAGCGCCGTTTTCGCGCCTCCCGTGAGTTAGGACTCAAAGAAGTCCCCGTCATTGTCCGTGAGGCCGCAGACAAAGACGTGCTTGAAATGGCTCTCATCGAGAATCTCCAACGCGAAGACCTCAACCCCATCGAAGAAGCACGTGCCTATGAGCGCCTGTCGCGTGAGTTTAGCATGAAGCAGGAGGAGATCGCCAAACGCGTCGGAAAAAACCGCGCCACGGTGGCCAATGCCATCCGCCTTCTCGATCTCGATGAATCCGTGCAGGACATGGTTTCCGCTGGTAAGCTGACGACGGGTCATGCCAAGGTCCTGCTCACGCTCAAGTCCGTAGACGCCCAGACCAAGGCGGCTGACGAGATCATCAAAAAAGGACTTACGGTCCGTGCGACTGAAAAGCTCACGCAGGGCATTCTCAATCCGCCGGCGCCAAAGCCCCATGTGGCCGATGGCGAGTTTGTGCAGGCCATTGAAACCGTCGAGCAACGCCTCATGCAGCACCTCTCCACGAACATTAGCATCAAGCATGGGGAGAAAAAAGGCCACATCGAGATCGACTACTATGGCATCGAAGATCTGAATCGTCTGCTGGATCTCATGGGTGTGCCTGAGGAAAAGCTGGTGGACTGATTTCAGCGCCCTGGAACCAAATCTCACCGCACCCAAATGACGAAAGAAGACCGAACCACAAAGTCTAAAGTCAGCTGCGTCATTCGTGGTCTGCTGATTATGACGGTGGTTTGTATCACCTCCTGTGCGCCAGCTGCTCACCCTGAAAAGTCAGACATTGAGGCCTTTCTGAATCGTTACTTTTCCACTTGGTCCGCCAAAGATATGGTGGGCTATGA
>Ga0214163_1001340_pt1 | contig 10667 bp, 10 predicted proteins | sample LakMenepilimnion_2_FD_153001 | JGI IMG/M metagenome (GOLD analysis project Ga0214163, IMG submission 153001) | Freshwater microbial communities from Lake Mendota, WI - Practice 15JUN2010 epilimnion v4 | ecosystem: Environmental > Aquatic > Freshwater > Lake > Epilimnion/Euphotic zone | place... | reverse complement strand
GTTTTACTTCAAGCTGCTACAGACTCTAGCAAAGCATGCTGGTTTTGATATTGAAAAACCGTTTGAGAGCCTGTCCAAAAAAGCACAAGACCTGGTGTTAATGGGATCCGGTGAAACCAATATTGCCTTTGAGTATTTGAATGAGCGCGGCAAAATGAGCGTGCGGCAACATCCCTTTGAAGGCATTGTGGCGAACTTTGAACGCCGTTACCGCGAAACCGAATCGATGGCAGTGCGCGAGGAGTTATCACGCTATCAAAATGTTCGCTCCTGCCCCGACTGCAATGGTACGCGCTTGCGCCGTGAAGCGCGCTTTGTCAAAGTAGGTGACGGCAAGCAGTCGCGCGGTATTTTTGAAATCAGCGCACTGCCCCTCAAAGAAGCCAAAGAGTATTTCGAAACCCTTGAACTCAAAGGTGCAAAGCGGGAGATCGCTGACAAAATTGTGAAGGAGATTAGCTCCCGCTTAACCTTCTTAAACGACGTTGGCCTCGATTACCTCTCGCTCGAGCGCAGTGCTGACACGCTGTCTGGCGGTGAGGCACAACGCATTCGCCTGGCCTCGCAAATTGGCTCTGGTCTAACTGGGGTGATGTATGTACTAGATGAACCTTCGATTGGCTTGCACCAGCGCGATAACGATCGCCTGATTGGCACACTTAAGCACCTGCGTGATTTAGGAAACAGTGTGCTCGTAGTTGAACATGACGAAGATATGATTCGTGCTTCCGACCACGTGATTGATATTGGTCCCGGCGCAGGCGTTCATGGTGGCCGAGTGGTGGCACAAGGCACACCTGCCGAAGTGGAAGCCAATCTTAACTCTCTCACGGGCGCCTACTTAGCTGGACGCGAGCGCATCGAAGTACCTGAAAAACGCATACCGATTAGTGATCGCTTCTTAAAAATCATTGGCGCGACGGGCAATAATTTGCAATCTGTTACTGCTGAAATCCCAGTGGGGTTGCTCACCTGCGTCACCGGCGTATCGGGCTCTGGCAAATCAACTCTGATCAATGACACCTTGCATCATGCGGTTGCACACCATATCTACAAGTCGAATGCGGAGCCAGCCCCTCACAAATCGATTGAAGGCCTTGAGCATTTTGATAAAGTGATCAGTGTTGATCAATCACCGATTGGTCGAACACCGCGATCCAATCCCGCAACCTACACTGGCTTATTTACACCCATTCGTGAACTTTTTGCTGGCGTCCCTGCATCCCGCGAGCGTGGCTATGAGGCAGGTCGCTTCTCATTCAACGTAAAAGGGGGTCGCTGCGAAACCTGTGAGGGCGATGGCGTCCTTAAGGTTGAGATGCACTTTTTGCCGGATGTATACGTGCCCTGTGATGTATGCCACGGTAAGCGTTATAACCGCGAAACCTTAGACATCCGCTACAAAGGAAAGAATATTCACGAAGTCTTGGCAATGACGATTGAACAAGCGCATGAATTTTTTGAAGCAGTGCCCGTAGTCAAGCGAAAACTCAAAACGTTGTTGGATGTTGGTTTGGGCTACGTCAAGCTAGGCCAAAGCGCGACGACACTCTCGGGTGGCGAAGCCCAGCGGGTGAAACTATCGCTTGAGCTCTCAAAACGCGATACCGGCAGAACCCTCTATATTTTGGATGAGCCAACCACAGGACTGCACTTTCATGACATCCAATTGTTATTGACCGTGATTCATACGCTCAAAAAACAGGGCAATACAATTGTCATCATTGAGCACAATTTGGATGTGATTAAAACCGCAGACTGGATTATTGATTTAGGGCCGAAGGGCGGCGCTGGTGGTGGTTTGATTATTGCAACCGGCACCCCTGAAGATGTGGCCAAAAATCCGGATAGTTTTACGGGTCACTATCTAGCCCCACTGCTAAAAACAAGGCCCGCCAAAGTTAAGGCAAAGAAAGTGGCCGCCTAAGCTGAGAAATGCCTTAGAGCAACTTGCTTTCGGCGATGTCCGTTGATTCGGAACTGCCCGATAACACTAAGATGTCGTTCTCTAGTAGACGCAGATCCGGACTAAGTGTCAGCTTCACGTAGTCTTCACCGCCGACTTTGCGCCGCACAGCCTGAATAGCGACACCTTCCATCCCTAAATCGATCTCTTCCAGGGTTTGGCCAATTGCTTGAGCTCCAGGGGTGAGTGTTACGGTGTGCAGCCTCCACGATTCATTGACATCGAAATCATCCCCCTCAGACCCCCGAAAATAGCCGCGTAACAAGCCATACCGCGCCTCTCGGGCTTCGGCTAGGCGACGCACTACTTTGCGCATGGGTATGCCCATAATCAACAGTACGTGGGATGCCAACATCAAGCTGCCTTCAATGAGCTCAGGGATCACTTCAGTTGCACCAGCAGCCTCGAGTTTTTGTAAATCTGCATCGTCTTTGGTACGAACCAATATCGTCATGCCTGGACGTAAGCGCTCAACCTGATACAAGACTTTGAGGCTAGCAGCCGTATCCGCAAAAGTGACTACAACGGCTTTGGCCCGAGCTATTCCTGCAGAGACTAGATAGTTCTCTCGACTTGAGTCGCCGTACACCACTTGATCACCGGCCATGCTGGCTTCGGCAACCCGATCTGGATCTAAATCTAAGGCGATGTAAGGAATCTTTTCTTGTTCAAGCATGCGCGCCAAGCTTTGCCCTGCACGACCAAAGCCACAAATAATGATGTGGTTTTCTTGGCGAACGCTTTTTGCTGCTACACGGGTTAAGGCCAACGACTGCAGCAACCATTCGCTGCTTGCAAAGCGTAAGGCAATGCGATCGCTGTACTGAATTAAGAAGGGCGCCCCAAACATCGATATCAACATCGCTGCAAGTAGTGCCTGGCTTAATGCCGGATCAATCATCCTGAGGCCATCGATTTGATTGAGTAATACAAAACCGAATTCACCCGCCTGGCATAAACACAAACCGGTTCGAATTGCTACGCCCGCGGTGGCTCCAAAGGTCCTTGCTAACGCAGCGATCATGGCGAACTTGATGATGACGATCGCAGCCAATAGGACAAGCACTAAGACCCATTGATCCAGAATCACATGCAGATCCAACAGCATGCCTACTGTGATGAAGAATAACCCCAAGAGCACATCGCGGAAAGGCTTGATGTCCTCCTCCACTTGATGGCGGAAAGGCGTTTCTGAAATCAACATACCAGCCAAGAAGGCCCCCAAAGCCAGTGATAAGCCTAAATGCTCGGTGATAGCTGACATGCCCAATACGATCAATAGCAAATTGAGCATGAATAATTCTTGGGAACGAAATTGCGCAACCAGCCTAAACCACCGACTCATGATTCTGCGGCCAACAAAGAAAATCAAAAATAAGGCAATGGAAATTTTGATCAGCGCAATACCTAAAGCAAAAAAGAGGTCTGTCGGATCCTTACCAAGCGCAGGTAGCAAAATTAATAAAAAGACGACTGCCAAATCCTGGAACAAAAGTACGCCAATAACGTTACGGCCATGCCCTGTTTCGAGCTCGCCCCGATCTGAGAGTAACTTCGTCACAATCGCAGTGGATGACATAGATAGAGCGCCCCCTAAGGCGAGCGCCGCCTGCCAGCTCATGGGGTAGACCCAACTCAGCAAAAAACTACCGAGCACGGCCAAAACCATCGTCAAGAGCACCTGGCTGGCGCCCAAACCAAATACGATGGAACGCATTGACCGCAGCTTTTGGAGGTTAAATTCCAGGCCAATGGAGAACATCAAAAAAACCACCCCAAACTCTGCCAAATAGCGCACCGTTTCTGAGTCGCTGGCAATTCCGAAGGCCTTTGGCCCAATTAGGACGCCAATGGCTAGATAGCCCAAAATTGGCGGCAAGCCAAAATAGCGGAAAATAAGGACTCCGGCAACACCGGAAGCCAGCAAAATGAGGGTTAATTGAAGGACTGACGGCATATACTCATCCCATGATAGCGAAGACGCAAGACCAAATCCTAAAGCTCGCGCGCGATACCCTCACGATTGAGGCGGACGCGCTGATTACGATGCGCAATCGCCTTGAAGGCGCTGGTGCAGATGCCTTTACATTAGCCATTCATTTATTACGGCAATGCAGTGGCCGCATTGTGGTCTCGGGTATCGGTAAATCGGGACACATTGCCCGCAAAATTGCAGCCACCTTTGCCTCCACTGGATCCCCCGCTTTTTTTGTTCACCCTGCCGAAGCAAGTCATGGTGACTTAGGCATGGTGACGCGTGACGATGTGTTTGTCGCCCTGTCCAATTCGGGCGAAACCGATGAATTACTGACCATTATTCCAATCATCAAACGGACTGGCGCCAAGCTGATTGCACTCACTGGTAAGCCTGAATCATCTCTTGCCAAATTGGCAGATGCGCACTTAGATACCGGCGTCGAAAAAGAAGCGTGCCCCCTTAACCTAGCTCCGACAAGTAGCACAACAGCCGCCCTTGCGATGGGCGATGCATTGGCAGTGGCCTTGCTCGATGCCCGCGGCTTTCAGGCGGAAGACTTTATTCGTTCCCACCCCGGAGGGCGTCTTGGACGTAAGCAGCTGATGTATGTCAGCGATGTGATGCGCAGCCTAGCGGATACCCCGAGCATTTCGATTGACGCAAATTTACCAGCTGCCCTTCTAGAAATGACGGCTAAAAAAATGGGGATGGTTGTCATGCTGGCTTCGGACTCGACGGTCGCCGGTATTTTTACTGACGGGGATCTGCGCCGCTTGCTTGAAAAATCAACTGATCTCACTGGAGTCAGGCTAAAAGATGCGATTACCAGCAAACCCCGCACCATTCCACCTGAACTGCTGGCAGAAGAAGCGATTGAGATGATGGAAAAATACCGCATCAACCATTTGCTTGTAACGGATCCGCGCGGCCAGTTATTGGGCGCCCTCAATCTGCACGACTTGTTCGCCGCTAAAGTCCTTTAAGAAATTTTCTGTATGCCGATTGCATTTAATCCACACCAAACCAACCCATCGGTGCAATTTCCGCAGGCATGGGAACGGGCAGCCCAGGTCAAGTTAGTCGTTTTGGATGTTGATGGCGTACTCACCAATGGCCAGGTATTTTTTGGTCAAGATGGCAAAGAATTAATGAAGGCCTTTGATATTCAGGATGGTCTCGGTATTAAGTTGCTACAACAATGCGGTATTGAAACAGCTGTTATCACCGGCAGAAATTCCAAAATGGTGCTCGCCCGCTGCGAGGAGCTAGGGATTAAGCAGGTGTTTATGGGGGTAGAGAACAAAGCAATCGCCCTGAGTGAATTACTCAAGCGAACGGCACATACGGCTGAGGATTGTGCTGTTATGGGCGATGACTGGCCTGATTTACCGATGATGAAACAAGCAGGTCTTCGCGTTTGCCCAGCCCAAGGACATGAGGCCGTGCGGGACTTTGCACACTTCGTTACTTCTAAGGCCGGCGGCGGCGGCGCTGTTCGTGAGCTATGTGATCTCATTCTTAAAGCGCAAAACCGCTATGAAGCACTTCTAACGCAGGCGCGCAGCTAAATGCAAGTCAGCATGGCCCAAGTAAAGCTTGGCACTGTTCGCACCATCCTCCGCTTAATGCCATTGCTGCTAATGGGTGGCCTGACCTTGCTCACTTTTTGGCTGGTTCAAAAAAATACGCCTTTACCCATTAATGTGATTGAGCGTCCACGCCTGCATGAGCCCGATTACACCATCAAAAATGGGGCCCTCTCCTACCTCAACGAGCAAGGCCAAACGAAGTATCGAATTTTAGGTAAAGAGTTGATTCATTACGATGATGATGCGTCAATTGACATCACCCAACCCAGAATGCGATTATTTCAGCCGGATAAATCGCCTGTTACTGTACGCGCCAAACGTGGTCACATCGATGGCGATATAACCATTTTGGATCTATTCGATAATGTCGAAATTTACAGGCCACCACAGAATGCAAGCGAAACCCAAAAGGCCAGCCCCTATATGTTGGCAAAGTCGAGTTACTTTCAGGTCTTGATTAATGATGACATTATCAAAACGAATAAACCAGTCGAGCTCGAACAAGGTTTATCTGTTATGCAATCGAATGCCGGTGGTGTATTTGATAATGTGCAGCAAAGCATGCAATTACTCGGTACAGTCAAAGGACGCATCGAGCCTGCACAGCAAGGAACACGATAAGACTTATGGAAATACGATCGACCCCTCTCCTTATGCCCTTTGTATTTTTTTGGCTCAGCTTAGTCACTGGTCTTGCACTAGCTGAAAAGGCAGATCAAGATAAACCGCTAATCCTCAATACAGACTCTCTATCGATTAATGAAGTTGAGCAAAAATACAAACTGCAAGGCGATATTCTGTTGATTAAGGGCAGCATTGTAGTGACCGGCGATAAGGGCGACATTCTGGTTGATCCAGAAGGCTATCAGTTCATTGAAGTAAGAGGTGACGCAAAATCGCTTGCGACATTTCGGCAGCGCCGCGAAGGGCAGGCCAATGAGTTTATGCAGGGCCTCGGTAAAGATGTCAGTTATAACGGCAAACAAGAAGTACTGATTTTGCTTGGTGATGCCAATATGAAGCGCTTACTGAATATGCAAATGCGCGATCATTTACGCGGCGGAAAAATAGAATACCGTGACGACACCCAAGAATACCGCGTGACTCCGCCCGCCAATCACCCCAAAAGCGCTCCGCCATCCTCACGGGCTATTTTGGCCCCCCGTAGTAAAGTATTAATTCAATGAACACTGCATCTGTAGCCACTCCCGTCGCCCCAACACTGATCGCAAGCAACCTGCAAAAGCGCTATGGCTCGAGAACGGTTGTTCGAGACGTTTCGATTGAAGTGAAATGCGGTGAAGTGGTGGGACTACTTGGCCCAAATGGTGCCGGTAAGACAACGTCGTTTTACATGATTGTTGGTCTTGTTCCGCTCGATGGCGGCAACATCAATTTAGATGGAAAAGAGATTAGCCATTTGCCCATTCATGAGCGTGCCCGTATGGGTTTATCGTATCTCCCACAAGAAGCGTCGGTATTTCGGAAGCTCAATGTTGCCGAGAATATTCAAGCCGTTCTCGAGCTACAAGTTCAAGGTGGTAAAGCACTAAGCAAAAAAGAGATTCGGGCTCGCTTGGATGAACTCCTTAGCGAATTGCAGATTACGCATCTGCGGAATAATCCAGCGCTATCGCTCTCGGGCGGCGAACGGCGGCGCGTTGAAATTGCCAGGGCACTTGCCTCACAACCTAAATTTATATTACTCGATGAACCATTTGCAGGGGTTGACCCCATAGCAGTTGGGGAAATTCAGCGCATCGTGCGTTTTCTTCGGGACCGCCAAATTGGGGTGTTAATTACCGATCACAATGTACGCGAAACATTGGGTATCTGCGACCACGCCTACATTATTAGCGAGGGCAGCGTCCTTGCTGCAGGTAAGCCAGATGAGATTATTCAGAATGATGCTGTCCGACGCGTCTATCTGGGTGAAAATTTCCGTATGTAATTTTCTCTAAATGTGATTTACTAGTAATTCGTTTTTATTCTGGAGGCATTGCTTATGAACTTAAAAATCAACAGCCGTCACCTTGAAGTGACTCCCGCAATGCGTGCTCATGTAGAGCTGGGAATGAGTAAGGTCAGAAAGCACTTTGATCATGTGATTGATGCGACTATTTTCTTGATGATCGACAATGCCAAGGAAAAAGACTTAAGGCAAACCGCGGAGTTAACAATTCACCTCAAAGGCAAGGATTTGTACGCTGAGGCACATAATGCTGACCTCTATCATGCCATCGATGCTGCGGTTGGCAAGCTAGAGCGGCAGGTGGCCAAGCACAAGGAAAAGGTGCAAGACCACCACCACGAAAAACATCCAGAATAAGCAGATTGATTGGGCTAGTCATATAATCAATTGCATATGAATGCCCTACTTGATCTTTTCACACCAGACTGCATTGCGCTTCATAGTCCTGCCAAAAACAGGTCTGAAGCCTTTGCGCTGGTAGGATCTCTATTTAGTCAGCGATTAAACCTGAGCTCCGAGCTCATTGTTTCGTTTTTAAATGCGCGTGAGGATTTAGGCTCCACTGCCCTGGGTGCTGGGGTTGCAATACCGCACGGCAGAGTCAAGGGATTGAAAGAGCCTGTGGCGGCATTGGTTCGGCTGAATGCACCGATTGACTTTGCTGCTCCCGATGGCTTGCCTGTATCGGTTCTCATTTTTTTACTGGTGCCAGAAAAAGCAACACAACAGCATCTCGAAATCCTTTCTTCGATTGCGCAACTTCTCTCTGATCCCGATGCACGCAGCAAAATCAACGCCGAAAACGATCCGGAAAAAGTATGCCAGCTACTACAGGAATGGAGTGCCTGATTTATGTCACAACATCTGCTGCTTGAGGGTCTCACCGCGCTTCAGATTTTTGATGACAATGTCTCCGAACTGAAGCTGTCTTGGATTCGTGGCCTAGAAGGCGCTGATCGTAAATTCCCTACCGAAGCCGTACGTGCAGCTGCGGCTTCCTCTGACCTGGTTGGTCACCTCAACTTAATCCACCCCAGCCGAATTCAGATATTTGGTGAGCAGGAGGTGGATTACCACGCTGACCTGACCGCCGAACAGCGGCATGCTCAAATTGCCAATCTCATTTCCAAGACCCCACCCTGCGTCATTGTGGCGGATGGTCGCGTAGCTGATCCCGAGTTAGAGTTGTTTTGTCAGCGCTCTTCAACTCCTTTATTCACTACTCCTGTATCTGCTGCTGAAGTCATCGATCACCTTCGTACCTACTTAACCAAAATAGGAGCCCCTCAAGTCACCATGCATGGGGTCTTTATGGATATTTTGGGGCTTGGCGTCCTCATCATGGGTGAATCGGGTCTGGGTAAAAGTGAATTGGGTTTAGAGCTGATATCCCGTGGTCATGGCTTGGTTGCCGATGATGCGGTGGATTTTGCGCGCCTGGGTCCAGACTATATTGAAGGGCGTTGCCCCGTGATTCTGCGGGACTTACTGGAAGTGCGTGGCCTGGGCTTACTCGATATCCGAACCATTTTTGGTGAAACTGCAGTCCGCCGTAAATTGAAGCTACGCCTGATTGTTCAGTTGGTCCGCCGCAATGACGGTGAGTTTGAGCGCTTGCCAATTGATGCCCAGTTTGTTGATGTATTGGGAACGCAAATTCGTACTGTAAAAATTCAAGTGGCAGCTGGTCGAAATCTAGCGGTACTAGTAGAGGCTGCGGTCCGCAATACCATTTTGCAATTGCGTGGCATCGATACCCTCAAAGAGTTCATTGAGCGACAACGCGTCCAAATGATCACTGAATCAGAAGAGCCAAAAGTTCAAGGGCGCTTGATTTAGTATGCAAATCCATCTGATAACCGGCATCTCTGGTTCAGGTAAATCCGTTGCTCTCAAGGCGTTTGAAGACAGTGGTTACGATTGTGTTGATAACCTCCCTGTACCGCTCTTAGAAAACCTCATTACTGCGATGGAAAATGAAGGGCGTGAGTTTGTTGCGGTTGCAATTGATGCGCGCCGCGGCCAATCGATTGCAGAACTGCCAACCCTTTTAGAAACCATTCGTAAAAAGCACCAAGTCCGAGTGTTGTTTCTGAATGCCGATACCAATACCTTGGTGCAGCGCTTCTCCGAAACACGACGTCGCCATCCCTTATCGAACCCCGTTAGCGCAGAGCAAAATCAATCCGCCACCATCATTGAGGCCATCGAGCGTGAACGCAATTTGCTTGACCCACTGCGCGAACAAGCGCATAGCATCGATACCAGCGATCTTCCGTCCCATACCCTACGTGCCTGGATTTATGAGCTTCTCAAAGAAAAACCCCATGGGCTCACATTAATTTTGGAGTCATTTGGTTTCAAGAAGGGCGTTCCCAGCGAGGCCGACCTGGTCTTTGATGTTCGCTGCCTCCCTAACCCCCATTACGACAAAGTGCTACGCCCATTAACTGGGCATGACGAACCAGTAAAAGTTTTTTTACGTGAACTTACGGTAGTCAAGAGTATGGAAGAGGACATCATTCGCTTTATTGAGAAGTGGCTTCCCAGCTACATTGCAGATGGCAGAAGTTATTTGACCGTTGCGATTGGCTGTACCGGCGGACAACACCGTTCTGTTTTTTTGGTCGATCAACTCATGACCTACTTTTCAAAGCAATCGGAGCTGCATTCGCAGATTGATCTGATTCAGCGGCACCGCGAGCTCGACTCCAAGACTCCAGCAGCAACCTGATCGGCTGAGGAAGTCCGTACTGCTCGAGCGCATCTAACTCGGCCCAAATAAACTGAGTTTCATTTGACTCAAGGATCCTGTCCAACTCTTTTTTTGCTTTGCTGTTCAGGGCCATTTCATAGGCCTGAATCTGTAAAACGCGGTGGCTAAAAATATGCTTCACACCCGTACCCATCGTTACCGATTGCTTAAATAAAGCCGATGGCTTTTTAGAAAATCCGTTTGGCAAAATCAATTCAAGCAACTGCTCACTAATTAATGGCGCTACCTGAGCGGTAGGCTTACCTTCCCCTTCTGTTTGTGCTTGCCACTCACTCTCTGGTATCGACCAAAGACCGCCCCAGATGGCTTTAGCGGGACGCTTTTGCAGTAGTACCGCATTGCCGTGGGTCAGAATGCCAACCGCACACGCAAATTGCGGCGACTTT
>Ga0214163_1001336_pt1 | contig 10679 bp, 9 predicted proteins | sample LakMenepilimnion_2_FD_153001 | JGI IMG/M metagenome (GOLD analysis project Ga0214163, IMG submission 153001) | Freshwater microbial communities from Lake Mendota, WI - Practice 15JUN2010 epilimnion v4 | ecosystem: Environmental > Aquatic > Freshwater > Lake > Epilimnion/Euphotic zone | place... | reverse complement strand
ATCTCGCCGAGCAACGCGACTATCTGACCAGCATCGCATCAGAGTTAACTCCAGTATGCGATGCCCTTGAAGATTATCTTCTCGAAGGTGGCAAACGCCTTCGCCCTCTCTTTGCTTACGCTGGTTTCTTAAGCGCAGGACGCATCCCAGAAGGTAATGAGATCCGAGCGATGGCGAGCCTGGAATTACTGCAGGCATGCGCTCTTATCCATGACGATCTGATGGATGGTTCCGATACACGTCGCGGCAAACCTGCAATTCATCGCCACTTTGAGAATTTACATCGCCAGAATTCAATGGAAGGTCTCGCAACTCAATTCGGCGAAGCAGCAGCCGTTCTGCTCGGAGATTTAGCACTTGTCTGGTCTGATCACATGCTTCATAACTCTGGAATTGCAGATCTCAATCTCAAAGCAGTCCTGAGAATTCATGATGAGATGCGCATTGAATTAATGGCGGGGCAATACCTCGATGTCCGTGAAGCTGGCGAGAGAGAGCACAGCGTCGAGAGATCACTTCGCATCGCTCGATATAAATCTGGAAAGTACACAATTGAACGCCCACTGCACCTTGGCGCAGTGATGGCTAGACCTGAAGCGGATTCGCACTCTGCACTTCTCAATACCCTCTCTGCTTACGGCCTTCCACTCGGTGAGGCCTTTCAATTACGCGATGATCTTCTTGGAATTTTTGGTAATCCTGAAATTACTGGAAAACCTGCCGGCGATGATCTTCGTGAAGGAAAGCGCACGGTTCTGATGGCTATGACCTTCGAAGCAGCTTCAGATTCGGCTCGCGCAGAACTCGTTGCACACCTTGGAAAGCCTGATCTGACCCCTGAGAAGGTTGAGTCTTTACGTTCGGTAATTATCGAAACAGGCGCAGTTGATCAAGTTGAGAAACTTATCGATCGCCTTGCAGAAGAATCATCTATCGCTGCCAATTCGGCTGCAATCGATGCACAAGCACGCCCATTTCTCTTAGCACTCGCTGAGACCGCAATCCGTAGGAGCCATTGATGACAAAACGCGTGAAAGGACCGACCGACCATGTCGTTGTTGTAGGAGCAGGACTTGGTGGACTCAGCGCTGCGCTGCGCCTTGCGGGTGCTGGTCGCAAGGTAACTGTCGTTGAACGCGAAGCGGTTCCTGGTGGTCGTAACGGATTACTCAATAAAGATGGTTATGCATTTGATACCGGTCCATCAGTTCTAACAATGCCATCTCTTATTCAAGATGCATTTAGTTGCGTGGGCGAAGATCTGAAAGATTGGCTAGAGCTGATGCCGCTCTCACCTCTTTATCGCGCTTTCTATGCAGATGGTTCACAGATCGATGTCCATGCAGATACTGCGCGGATGGAAGAAGAGATCCGTACCCAGGTATCTGCGGAAGAAGCTCTGGGTTATCGCAAGTATGTAGATTTCGTTACCAAGCTTTACAAGTACGAGATGAATGACTTCATCGATAAGAATATTGATTCACCTTTCAACCTCTTAACTCCCAACCTTGCAAAGCTCATTGCCCTTGGTGGATTTAGACATCTACAGCCAAAGGTCAATCAATACCTCAAGGATCCACGCCTTCAAAGGGTGTACTCATTCCAGGCGATGTATGCAGGTGTCAGCCCTCAGCAAGCTCTAGCAATCTATGCAGTCATTGCATATATGGACTCTGTAAATGGTGTCTTCTTCCCTAAGGGAGGCATGCATGCAGTTCCTCGTGCGCTTGCCGCCGCCGCGACGAAGCATGGCGTTGAATTTAAATACAACACAACTGTTACAGGACTGGATAAGCAGAACGGTCGCGTTAAGGCAGTTCTTACCGATACCGGCGAACGTATTGAATGTGACGTTGTTGTCATGAACCCAGATCTTCCAGTCGTGTGGCGTGATTTGCTTGGTAAGACGCCACTAAATATCAAGCGCCTTAACTACTCCCCATCATGTGTCACTCTCTTAGTTGGTTCATCTAAGAAATATGACCATATCGCTCACCACAATATTCACTTTGGTGAATCATGGGATGGTGTCTTTGACGAGCTCATCGAGAAGAAGCAGCTCATGTCTGATCCGTCCGTATTGGTAACTGTTCCAACTCATGATGATGCAAGCCTTGCACCTGCCGGAAAGCAGTCGTATTACGTACTCTTCCCAACTCCTAACTTGACTGCAGATATCGACTGGAAGAAGCAAGCTGGTCCATATCGTGATTCCATGATTAAGACTCTCGAAGATCGCGGGTACCCCGGCTTTGGTGAAGCAATTGAGACAGAAGTTATGACAACACCTCTTGATTGGCAGGCACAAGGCATGGAGCAAGGTGCGCCTTTTGCAAGTGCGCACACCTTCTTCCAAACAGGTCCATTTAGACCACGCAATATGGCGGCAGGATTTGAGAACGTTGTCTTTGCAGGTTCCGGAACACAACCTGGTGTTGGAGTTCCAATGGTACTTATCTCAGGACGCCTGGCTGCAGAACGAATTGTGGGTCCGGTTAAGTAAATGGATCAAGCGTTACAAGAGTCGTATCAAGAGTGCAAGAGACTTAACTCTCTGCATGGCAAGACGTACTATCTTGCGACTCTTCTGCTTCCAAAGAACAAGCGACCATATGTCCACGCTCTCTATGGTTTTGCGCGATATGCAGATGAGATTGTTGATGATCTTGCATCAACGCTATCGCCACAAGAGAAGGCCGATGCGCTTCGTAGTTGGAGCACTGGGGTTTTGGAAGACCTAAAAAAGGGAACAAGTACAGACCACATTGGTCGCGCACTTGTAGATACCGCTCGAAAGTTTGATATCCCCCACCAACATTTTGTGGATTTCTTGCACTCAATGGAGATGGATCTAACGGTCACGGAATACCAGGACTACGACGCTCTCCTTGAATATGTCTACGGTTCCGCTGCAGTCATAGGCCTTGAGATGGTTCCTGTATTGGGTTATTCAGATCAACGAGCATTTGAAGCAGCGAAGAAGTTGGGAATCGCATTTCAACTGGCGAACTTCATCCGCGATGTCAGCGAAGATCTAGACCGTGGTCGCGTTTATCTGCCGCTTGATGAACTTGCTCGCTTTGGGGTCAATCGTGCGATGCTTGAACGCAGAGTTTTGACACCTGAAATTGTTGAAGCTCTCAAGTTCCAAATCGCGCGAGTTCGCTCGCTTCAAGATGAGGCAGATGTAGGTATCGCATATCTTGATAAGACATCTCGCCCATGCATCCGAGCAGCAAGTGAGCTCTACTGTGGAATCGTTGATGAGGTTGAAGCGATTGGGTATGACGTATTTAATAAGCGAGCAAAGACATCCACTGGACGTCGTGCTCGTGTGGCAGGTGCGGCGTATCTGCAGGCAATAGCTGCGCGTATTCGCTAAAGTAGTAACAACGGGAGCCAAGGTGGCTGAGAGGACTTCATAGAAGTCGACCGTCTGACTGGTCCGGTAATGCGGATCTAGAAATTGAGGTTCATTAATGTTCTCCACATTTTTCACTGCATGGGGCTATGAAGTTTCCTATCTCGAATTCATCGCATCGATAGCTTCATTAATCGGAGTCACTCTAGGAATTACTGGCAAGAGAATCACCTGGCCATGGTGGGCGCTCAGTAGCGCACTCTATGGAGTCTTCTTTCTTCAGTACGACTTATTTGCTAGTGCGGCTCTCCAAATCATCTTCATCATCGCAGCAATTCTCGGTTGGTTTGGTTGGGAACCAACAGGTGCAAAACCTGGACCACTTTCAGGAAAGTATCGAATTGCAACTGTTGCATCCATCCTTCTTGCGACGTTAGCGCTTGCTCCAGTACTGAAGTACTTAGGTGCAGCATCCACATACGTTGATGCAATTCTCTTCTTCGGAAGTTTCGCCGCACAAATGTTGATGGTCTACGAGAAGTATGAGAGCTGGGTGCTCTGGCTAATCGTCGATATGGGCTATGTCGCCCTATATGCATCACAGGGACTTCTCTTCACCACAATTCTCTACGCTATCTTTACAGTGCTTGCAGCGCTCGGATGGAGTAAATGGTATGCAGCTCACCGCAGCGCTCTTAGATCTCTGTAAAGGCAACACTAAATCCGTCATAGCAATTGACGGACCTGCCGGTGCCGGCAAAACAACTCTTGCCGGCAACTTGGCCTTAGCGCTCTCTCAAGATATCTCTGTGCGCGTTATTCATATGGATGATTTGTATGATGGATGGGATAACGCCCTAGGGCCTCAACTCTCGGAGACTCTTCACCACATTGTGTTAACTCATAAATCTGGGAAAGAGGTTTCCTTCTCTCGTTACAACTGGACGGAATCTTCCTTTATGGAAGCGCACGCTATTCCTGCAGCCGACCTCATAATTCTTGAAGGTGTAGGCAGTGGCCAGGGCGCAATTCGAGATGAGTTAGCTGCTCTGATCTGGATTGATATCGATCACTCTCTCGGATTAGAGAGAGTTATTTCACGCGATGGGCAATCAATAAAAGCGCAGATGCAGAAGTGGCTTGCACAACAAGAGCAACACTTTGCCCGTGAAGGTACTCAGAACGCAGCCGATTTCATACTGACTACATAGAATTCGGTATATGTCTGACCTGACCGGCGAGCTTATTGATGGGCGATATCAGCTCATCCGTCAGATGGCCAACGGTGGAATGGCGAGTATCTACGAGGCCCTTGATACTCGACTTGATCGAAAAGTTGCTGTCAAGATCATGCATGCGCACCTTGCTCAAGATGAACAATTTGTAGAGAGATTTATTCGAGAAGCAAAAGCCGCTGCAGCCTTATCCCACCCCAACATTGTTGCGGTACAAGATCAAGGGTGGAACCAGAGCGGAACTCCAGCAATCTTCCTTGTTATGGAGATGATTGAAGGCCACACACTTCGCGACTATCTCAATGAGCAAGGAAAACTCTCTATTAACGATGGTGTGAAGTTCCTTCTGCCAGTCTTAAGTGCTCTCGGTGCTGCTCATAAATTGGGAATAGTCCACCGCGATATAAAGCCCGAGAACATCTTGATCTCTAAAGAAGGTCGCGTAAAGATTGCCGACTTTGGCTTAGCTAAAGGTCCTCTCCTTGGCTCAACAATGACCGCAGAATCTAGCGTCATTCTAGGAAGCGTCTCTTACCTCTCCCCTGAACAAGTACAGCGCGGAATTGCAGATTCACGGAGCGATGTTTACTCAATTGGCATCACCGCCTTTGAAATCTTTACAGGTAAGAAACCATTTGAGGGCGCCGAACCGATTCAGATTGCATATATGCATGTCAATAATCGAGTTCCACGAATTAGCGAACTTGTCTCCGGAGTTCCGAAGGCGCTGGATGAGCTCATCTATCGAGCCACCAGTTCAGATGCCGATCAGAGGCCCCGCGATGCTTCCGTCTTTCACCAAGAACTTCTTGCTCTCAATCCCCAAAAGAAACAGATGAGCCTTGAACTCGATATTCCTATTGCGCCGATGCGACCTAAGAAAGAAAGTAAATCCTTGAGAAAAAAGATTAAAGAGATGACCGAAAGCATTCCTGTCCCTCAGAGTAAAGAGAGCACCGCTCAACTTGCTAAGAGAAAGAAGACAAGTAAGCGTGTTCGTCGAAATAGATGGATTGCTCTCCTTCTCGCAGTATCAGTTGGAGTATTTGGTTGGTATGCACTTATCGGACCTGGTTCACGCGTAGTGGTTCCATCGACTGTTGGTGCAACGCAGACCGAAGCAAAGGCAGCTCTTGATCTTCTCGGACTTACCTTTATCGTTCTCGAGAAGCGATATAGCGAGGATATCCCTGAGGGCTACATCATTGAATCAAGCCCAGCAGCTGGCAAGCGGGTTGAACAAGGCGGCAACATCAATCTCATTATTTCAAAGGGCCCAGAGCGATATCTGATTCCTCAATTGGTGGGACTTAAGCCAGCTGCTGCAAAGAATTTAATCGGAAAATTCCCAATCTCAATTCAGCCAATAGTTGAAGAGTTCAGTGCTCAAATTCCAAAGGGATATGTCATTGGATCAAATCCAGCTGCTGGAGAAAAAGTTAAGAGAAATTCTAGAGTGGTAATCATTGTCTCTAAAGGAATTGAACAAGTTGCAGTCGCATCATATGTTGGCAAAAGTGCAGAACAAGCTCTCAATGAGTTAACTGAAGCTGGCTTTGATGTGAACTCAAAGTATGACTTCAGCGAAACAAGACTTCTGGGTGAAGTAATCTCTCAGAGCCCTGAAGGTGGAAAGAGCGCAGATCTTGGATCAAAGATTGAGCTACTTGTCTCTAAGGGTTCTCAATTTGCTTATATTCCAAATATCTTCTCCATTGACGAAGCAAAAGCTGTTCAAACGCTGAAGGATTTAGGTTTGAAGGTAACGGTGAAGAAGATTGGCAAGAAGGCGATTAAGAAGGTAACAAATGTCGTACCAAAGGTTGGAAGTAAGGTAAAACGTGGCAGTACTGTGACCATCACAGTAGGGTAAGCGAATGAAAAAACCACGTATCGGTGCCCATACTCCAACATCAGGAGGAATGGCTAAGCGCTCCATTGCTTATGCTGAACTTACTGGCGCCGAAGCGATTCAGGTCTTTACTTCAAATCCTCGTGGATGGGCGATGCCTGAGACAAACCATGAAGCTGATGCTCTCTTTCGCGAGAAAGCTGCAGCGCTTGATCTTGAAACATATGTTCACGCACCGTTTCTTATCAATTTAGGTTCACCTACTGAAGGCACATATAAGAATTCACTCGCCTCAACTGAGTATTCGCTTAAGCGCGGAAAAGAGATCGGTGCGTTAGGCGTTGTTGTTCACACCGGCTCCGCTGTCAATGAAGATTTTATCGATAAGGCGTGGAAGCAAATCAATAAGGGCATGATGCCGATCCTTGAAGCTCTCACAGATGATGCGCCCTACCTCTTGCTTGAACCAACTGCAGGGCAAGGTCAATCACTTGTGAAGCGACTTGAAGATCTTGAGCACTACCTCAAAGCTCTTGAGTACCATCCAAAGGTTGGTATCTGCCTAGATACCTGCCATGTCTTTGCAGCAGGCCATGACATCGCCAAGAAAGGTGGCATGAAAGAGACTCTCGACCTTCTCGTTGAAGTCGCTGGTGCAGAGCGCATCCAATTGATTCACGCCAATGATTCGATGGATGTATGTGGCGCTCTTAAGGACCGCCATCAAAATATCGGCGAAGGATTTATCGGAGTCGACCCCTTTAAAGAGTTGATGAAACATCCAGCAGTTGCCAATGCACCTTTGATTCTTGAGACTCCAGGTATGGAGCCAGAACACGGAGCAGAGATTGCGCTCCTGAAGAAATTGCGTGGATGAGTTCCGCTCACGCACTTCGTTTACGCCTTGCTCCTTGGGCGTTACTTCTTGTCTCGGCATCTTGGGGACTTGCATTTGTTGTCATGAAAGATGCCATCGAGCGACAGAGCGTCAATAGCTTCCTCTTCTCTCGTTTCTCACTCGCTGTTCTTGTCATGCTCTTGATTAAGCCTTCGGTAGTGAAGACAATCAATGGTGAAGTACTACGAAAAGGATTTATCGCCGGTCTCTTTCTTGCAGCTGGTTACATTCTTCAAACATTGGGATTAGCACTTACGGGTGCAGCCATCACCGGATTTATTACCGGCTTGTACATCGTGGCAACTCCTCTGCTTGCCTCTCTTCTTCTCAAGGAGCGAGTTACAAGATTTACATGGGGTTGCGTTGGAATTGCGACAGTAGGACTTGCTCTTCTCTCCCTCAAAGGCTGGAGCCTTGGATTCGGCGAGTTCCTGGTTTTCTTATGTGCCATCGCATTTGCCGCACACATCATCGCCTTAAGTCGCTGGAGCAACGGTCTCGATGCTTATGCAATGACAATTGTGCAACTTGCAACATGCGCTTTAGCAACAGGTGTCATCTCATTTGCCCAAGGGTATGAAGCACCACCTGATGCCACTGTTTGGTGGGTCGTTATCTATACCGCCGTCTTTAGTACCGCTATCGCCTTCGTTGTGCAAACTTGGTCTCAGGCACATATGACTGCAACGAAGGTCGCGGTTATCTTGACGATGGAAGTTGTCTTTGCTGCTCTCTTTGCCGTGATCTTTGGTGGCGAGACCCTCTCACTTCGCGCTCTTATCGGTGGAGTTCTGGTGATGGCAGCTATGTTTATGATTGTCCTCAAGGAGGGCAAATAATCATGGCTATTGATCTACGTTCCGATACCGTCACTCAACCCAGTGATGAAATGCGTGCTGTGATTGCATCTGCCCCTGTCGGCGATGATGTCTATGGCGATGACCCAACTGTTAACTCACTTGAGGAGCGAGTTGCTGCACTCTTTGGAAAAGAGGCTGGCCTCTTCTGTCCTACCGGCTCTCTTGCCAATCAACTCTCTATTCGTACATTGGTTAAGCCGGGTGAAGAGTTACTCGTTGAGACTCGTTCACATATTGTCCGTGCAGAACTTGGTGCTGCTGCAACATTTAGTGGAATTACAACTCGTACATGGCCGTCAAAGGATGGGCTCCTGGTTGCAGAAGATGCTCTAGCTATTGCCCACGAGAATGCTGGTCCATATTTAGTTTCTACCGCTGCCATTGCAGTAGAGAACACACACAACTTTGGTGGGGGCACAGTGCAGCCAATCGCAGAAATCGAGAAACTTGCAACCCTTGCACGCGCTCGTGGAATTGCGATGCACCTCGATGGTGCTCGCATCTGGAATGCTCACGTCGCATCCGGAACTTCATTTACCGAATTCGGTAAGCACTTCGACACCATTAGCGTCTGTCTCTCCAAGGGGCTAGGCGCACCTGTTGGTTCGGTAATGCTCTCAACTAAGGCACGTGTCGCTGATGCTCGTATCTGGCGTAAGCGATATGGCGCAGGAATGCGCCAAGTGGGAATTTTGGCTGCTGCCGGACATTACGCACTCGATAAGAACATTGAACGCCTTGCTGAAGATCATGCTCGTGCAAAGAAGATTGCCGTTGCACTGCACGCAGTGGATTCAACACTGGTAGATCCAGCAAAGGTTGAGACAAATATTGTTGGGCTTGAGCTCTCGAAAATAGGAATCTCTGCTGCTGATCTAGCTACCCGTTGTAAAGAAGCAGGACTCTGGATTAGCGCACTGGGTCCCCACTATGCACGTCTTGTGACACATTTGGATTTCACAGATAGCCAGTGCGAAGAAGCAATTGAAATTCTAAAGCGCGCCCTCGTGGCGAAGTAGCCACTCTTTCTTATTTAAACCATAGGCGTAATTGCCGAGGGCTCCCCCGGTCTTTACGATGCGATGGCATGGAACGACAATGACTATCGCATTCTTTGCACATGCACTTCCGGCAGCACGAACCGCGTTAGGACTTCCAGCTCGATCTGCAAGATCTGAATAAGAGATTACAGATCCCGGGCGCACCTTCTTCATCGCCTTCCAGGCTTCCTGTGAAAAATGAGCGCCCGGTTGGCTAACTTTGATTGCATTGAGTGCTGAAATATCTCCATCGAAGTAATCACTGATGAGATCTGAAATAACGGGGATCTTCTTTACCTTTTTGATTTCGCGATTCTCATAACAAGAATCAAGGCTCTCTTGAAGCGCTTTGATATTAGAAAGATTTGCAGCCAACAGTAGGTGCTCATCAGCAATGAGGTTGAGAGTACCTACCGGTGTATCGAGGCTGGAGAGGAGAAGCGTCACGCTCGCTAAATTAGCGGTCGCGCAACATTTCAGCAACTAAAAATGAGAGCTCAAGTGACTGCGAATGATTGAGGCGTGGATCGCACGCTGTCTCGTAGCGTGACTCAAGGTCCTTCTCAGAAACCTGATCTCCACCCCCGAGGCATTCGGTGACATCGTCGCCGGTGAGTTCGATATGGATTCCACCTGGGTGGGTGCCGAGCTTCTTATGGACTTCAAAGAATCCGCGGACTTCATCGAGAACATCTTCAAAGTTACGGGTCTTGTAGCCATTCTTAGATTCAAAGGTATTTCCATGCATTGGATCGCAGACCCAGAGAACGCTTGCTCCGCTCTTGGTAACGCCATCAACAAGTGCTGGTAGTGCTTCGCGAATGGTCTTTGCGCCCATGCGAGTAATAAAGGTGATGCGACCTGGCTCATTATCTGGATTGAGCTTTGCAATCAGTGCAAGTGCATCTTCCACTGTGGACTTTGGTCCAAGCTTTACACCAATTGGGTTACGAACCTTTGAGGCGAAATCAACATGTGCTCCATCGAGCTGACGTGTGCGTTCACCGATCCAGATGAAGTGGCCTGATACATCGTATGGAAGCTGAGTGCGTGAATCGATGCGGGTTAAAGCCTTCTCGTATTCAATGATGAGGGCTTCGTGGCTTGCATAGAAATCAACGGCCTTGAATTGTTCTGGATCTACTCCAGCAGATGCCATAAATGCCAAAGCTCGACCGATCTCGGTCGCCATCTGCTCGTACTTCTCGCCGAACTGTGAATCGCGGATAAATCCCTTGTTCCACTCGTGAACCTGACGAAGATCAGCAAATCCACCGCGAGTAAATGCTCGAACTAAATTGAGAGTTGCAGCAGATGTGTTGTAAACACGAACGAGACGCTGTGGATCTGGTGTGCGAGAGCTTTCAGTGAACTCAATATCGTTAACGGCATCACCGCGATATGCAGGAAGGGTTACATCCCCACGAGTCTCC
>Ga0214163_1001334_pt1 | contig 10683 bp, 12 predicted proteins | sample LakMenepilimnion_2_FD_153001 | JGI IMG/M metagenome (GOLD analysis project Ga0214163, IMG submission 153001) | Freshwater microbial communities from Lake Mendota, WI - Practice 15JUN2010 epilimnion v4 | ecosystem: Environmental > Aquatic > Freshwater > Lake > Epilimnion/Euphotic zone | place... | reverse complement strand
CGTGCTTTGTTGATGATGATCAAACGTCATTGACGAATAAGGTCTTTCAGTTATGCATTTACCTTGGGTGGTACGCATTTACTGTTCTCAAGTTGAACACCTACAAGTTTATCAACAGTTTACAAATTGAATACCAATAATGTCACATATCAACAAACAATGCTATATATCGTTGTAAAATAATATCTATCAAGTTGGATAACTTAAACTTATCTTCATTAGGGTTATATCGTAGGAACTCACATTTCAATTGGTCTGTTATAAAAGTTTCTCTTTCTAGTTCTTCGTGTTTAGAGTAATGTTGATGTCCAAATTCGTCGCATTCTATACAAAGTGAAAGTTCTGGTATGTACAAATCCACATAGTACTTGGAAATTTTGAATTGCCTTTGTAAAGTAAGTTTCGTAGACTTTAAGCAGTTACAAATGAAACTTACTGTGGAATGCTCGACACCTAACATTACACATCTTATATTCGTGTCATTGATTTTTTCAACACACTTGTTTTTCAAATTATATGAATTACATAATAGTTCATACGTTTCTTCTGTCATAAAGAACTGCAATTTGTTTTGACCTCCCCATTTTCCTTCACAGCTAAGCTGTTTGATTGTGTAATCAACATCTTTTTGGAAGTTTTTCCTTAGAAATCTTGTGACGTTGCCTTTAGTAACATTTCCTAGTTGCAAAAGTAAATCCTCGTCAAGAAGTCTATCAAACATTTTCTGTATAGTGCACACAAAACGTGTCCTTTAAGTTGTTTCAAATTTTATGTATGAAGATAACCGAAATCGCTCTACTGAACCCTAAACGTTTCGTGTTTTTGGTTTCGTTTTCGGTTTTGTGTTTTGGGTATTTCTAGTTGATATTGAGTTGATTTCATCACATAAGTTCCCAATATACCCAAACATCACAAGTCAAAACAAGTCTTCACAAACATCCACCACATCAGAATTCTATTGCGATGGAGTTCTTTGTCGCGCGCATGTCCCCAGACAACCTCTCGCGCGTGGTCAATACCAAGGTTTTCTTCTCCACTATGAAGGCCGCCAAGAAGTCCATGATCTGCCAGGGGTACATGTGCGACAAGCAGCGTCCGTGCCGCGAATGCGAGAAGCTCCGCGGCCTTTTGTGCAAGAAGTACCACATGACCGACCCCGCGCAAGAAATCGCGGCACGCTTGGCATTTGAGGGCTTGTTTGACATGATCCCCGTGCAAGCCATCGAGAATGGCAGCTGGATGGACAGCCGCTACCGGGATGCCGGCCACACGATGCGCATGCGGATTCTTTGGCGCAAGGCTAAAGGTGCAAGCGACAAGTACAAGTGGATTAGCGCCCCACGATACATGTGACGCAATATAGTATTGACAACAGTCACACTTGACCCGAAAGTATAAAAATTGAAGTTAAAAAGCTGTAAATACGATCATACTAAGTTACAACATGAACATCAACAGGCTACGCTCGTGCGCTACATTAAGAATCAATGTCCGCGGTCGCGTTCAATCAATGCGACCTCTGCGGTGTAATAAGCCAGTAATGCACAATGTCAACCTAGAACAGGCACATGAAGCGTACAACGTCTGTCATGTTATTGATGACAGCGATGAACAAAAGGAGGAGTGCTACGCGTTCTACGGTGTGGACGGAGAACTCACGGAGAAATACATTCACATCGTCAAAGAGTTCGAAGCGTCGTTCAACATGGTCGAGTCATATGACTCGAGTCGTCAAAGAGATTGGAATATCTTTGGAGTCATCATTACGAACCCATTCGCGTCCAACAGCAAGATCGATCCAGATTCTTAGGTCCTACATCAGCATACACGCAATCTTGGCTTTGACATCAGAGGGCAGAGCATCGAGCATCCCAACATCCTGCTTACCCTCCACCAAGCGATTGTACATCATACAACGCTTCTTGAACTCCACTTGACCTTGGCATATGATTCTGTCGCATTCTTTTTTTTCCTCGTCCTCCTCACAACACGCCGCAGACACAGTCAGGCGAGTTGTGGGATGCACACATACCGTCAGCGGCACAGAAGGCTGCTTGTTGAAGCCATTGCGTTCCGCGAACACGATGGCTTCAGCATAACGTTGGTTCTTGTACAAGAACTGGATCGCGTCGAGTTGAATGGCAAACTCCATGATTGCTCATTGTTGGTTACAATATGGCTAAATGTTCATTTTTTTCTTTTTTGCGTCAAGCTTCAATTAAATTGAGCTTCTAGTAGTTTAAATTGCCGAGACCTCAACACGGCTTTGATGGTTTGTGGCATGACGCATCTAGGATATGCATTGTTCACGTTGATGGGAGATACGCCTCCGCGTAGGGTATTGGCAGTCACCCGATGAGGGTCGAAACGTTTCCACAGCGATTTGAATCCCGTTTCATGTGACACATTGAGGGTAGTCGCATTTGGTTTTGGAGCAAGGTTCATGGTGGTCTTGCTCATTGGAAACTCGTTCGTGGAATTAATGCCAAACTTGTATGAAGCAGCATTGTTTTGGCTGCTATAGCTTCCTTTTCGCGAAACCGTTGTGCTAAACAAAGCTTTGAAGACATTGCTAGTTTTTATTTTTGTATGGTCTACTACATTTGTGCCGAGCAACAACATAGCAATGACGTCGAGGAACAACAGCATCATTGGAGTACGACTGCAAATGGGTTGCAAGTGTTGATCTATAATCTTGCAGCGTGCCATCAAAGCATCTTCCAAATCACTGGTATTATCGTCGTCGGGAATGCCCAATATATCCACGAACTCACTCAATATGTTCATCTTGTTATGGGCATTGGTGGTATGTGTTACTTGTGAAAAGTCGTTGTTGATGGTTTCGCATAGCATGTTATACAACATGATTCCTAAGCTATGCATATCACTTTCATACATATGACTGACTACGTACTTGGCCGTGTTTGAACCACACTCATTATAAACTTTGTTGCGCAAATACGTATTGAAATTGGTTCCTACGTAAAACTTGCTGAAGTAATCGAAAATCATGTAAACGGCATCCTCTTCGTAAATTGTTTCTTGTTTTTTATTGAACATTGATGCTAATTTACCTTCAAAGTTGGACAATTTGATACCTTCGTGATCCTCATATTCAGGCCAACGCTCTATGGAACGGATGCTATCGACGAATACGTATGGGGATAAGATTGTGCTTCCCGCAGGCGACAATCTCGTGGCTTCATCCACATACAACAAACTACCATAATCAGACACCACGAATTGTTGTGTAGAAACATTCGCCGGACATTCCAATAGAATGTTTTGTTGTTTGATATCCTTATGAATGTAGTTGTTTTCGTGAATGATGTCCAAAAATTGCAATGATTGCTTTAGGATATTGAATAGGTCTTTATAAGTGATGTTGGTCACATGAGATGCATTTATGAGACCTTTTTCGCTCACGCATTTCTTCATAACAGTCAGTTTTGCAGGGAACTCACCGAAGATCTCTATGCTGCAAATTGATGGGTGCAATGTTGTCAAAGACAACTTGTCTTTCTTATTAAACATATCGTAAACGACCTTGTTTGCTTTGATCTCGGTATCGTAATCAGCTGGATTTTGAAACAACTTGAGAATGATGCTATCGGCGGACAAGAATGATTGGGCTTCTGCGTAAGAACGGAACGATTGGGTCGGCGAAGAGTAAAAGTTTACGTTAACTTTTCCTTGGCCTCGCACGAATTTGGTAAAGTACTCGTCCACGGCATAGACCGTACCAAAACCGCCTTGTCCTAATGCGCCTCCCTTTTTGACCTTTTTGACCTGGTTTGACTGTTTCTTTGTGGTCTTAGGTGCCATCGTATATATTATTTCAATGAGAAAAATTAAATTATACGCCTACATTTGTCGCCAATCAAATGCTATTGGGGCACGAATGAGGTGGTCGGGAATCCCGAACGCATCACACAAACTTAGTGCCGGAAGAGCACCATTGCTGCCCCACTTATTGCAGATGCCATCGATGCACTGTGATACTAGCACGACGCCATTTCTGTCCAGCATACCGTTCATCAAGAAGAACGCAGCGTGTTTCTCTACGACTGAAGTGCCATAAAGAGTCGCTACTTCTAAGAGCGTCTGCTTCAACTCTCCATCCACCATTTTTGCCTTTGAAACGAGTGATTGCATGCACATGTGCTCCACATGCGCCCATCCTAGCTTGTTTAAGAGAAGAGTGATTGCGGTGCTTGTTCCTTGGAATGACACTGCCTCCTTCGCCAGCAATGCGCGGCGTTGCCGCAACATTTCTAAAACGTTGAAAGCGTTGATGCCGGTCTTATCTAGCATCATCGAACTAATCATGATGCGCTCGGTAGCGTTCGTACCTTCCATGACAGATTTGGCTACTTGTTGCATGAGCGCTGGGTTGCTTCCTTCGAATGTCGAAGTGATATGACTATCTTTGATGAGCTCTGGAATTTTGTTGAGAGAATGGAAACCCATACCCCCACACGCTTCGCGGCACTTGTGAAGCGTATCGATAGCACTCCATGACGCAGCCGCCTTCAGACCGCACGACATGATGTGCACATCTTTATTGGTATCCGACGACGCTTTGTCGATGAGCGTCTTCAAGTCCCCCATAGCGATATGGAGGGCGTAGGTCTCGGCTAAGGCAGGCAAGAGGTCCCGTTGATGTGTCAAGTAGTCCATAATGCGGGTGTCTCCAAATTGGGGACGGTCTGCGCTGTACCGGATAGCGATCGTCAGGCCCATTTTCATGGCATCGATGCAACCTTGAGCGATCAGCACTCTTCCGGTCGTGAGACCACCTATCATGGCACCGAAGCGCTTTGATACGCTTTCGATTGGACTTACGTAGTTGTCGTTGTCGTCTATCGTACCGTAACGATCCAACAAGCCATCGCGTGGGACCCTGACGTTGTCGAACCACACTTGTCCATTGTCTATGCCATTCAACCCCATTTTGTGTCCGATGTCATGAATGCGTACCCCTGGCATGATCTTGCCGGCGTCGTCTCGCAACCTGACGACAAAAGCATTCACTCCTTCGTATTTTCCGCCCACATACAGTTGAGCGAAGACTACGGACACTTTTGCATGTTGCCCAGCACCTCCGATCCAATACTTGCTGGCAGTGTTGCTTGGGGTGCTGATGATAAATTGACGTGCACGGGCATCATAGTCCGCTCGTGTTTCGATTCCGAACACGTTTGTTCCATGTCCCAATTCAGTCATACAGTATGACCCAAGAAGAGCGAGAGTATCTATCTTGTCTAGAAGAGCGTCATGGTGTTTTTGTGTGCCTAGACGACAAATAGACCCTCCACAAAGCGTGAAGTGTACTCCCGATTTGATGCCCATTGAGAAATCCACGTACGACAAGCATTCCAATGCGGCCATAAATTTGCGGGGATCGTTCATATAGTCCCTCACCGAGAAGAAATTTTGCGAGGCAAACTTGATGATACGTTGGAGAGTGAGCTCGCGGAACTCGGCCAACGAAAGGTCGTAATTGGGAGTATATATATCATCCTTCAAAAACTCAAAGATGGCTCGTCTAAGGTCCGCATTATCATGAACCAGCAACTGCGATAGGGAAGCTCCCACATCGCTCTTCTCAGAAACCGCAGTGAACTGCCTGGAGATGACTTGAAGCCTGTTCATTGTTTGTATATTTTAAAAATGGTTTAAGTGGTTTCAAATTTTTGTGGTAAAAAAAATTGATGACACCTATTTTAAGAAAGCGAAGTATAATGAATTCAATGTTCTTATCAAACGTTCAAAGTCTTTCTAGGCAGTCACATGCTAAAGTCAAGGTGCAATGTCAGTTTGCTGCAGTAGACAATTGTGTTAATGTAAGTGAAATGCGATACCGTGATGCTATGGACAATATTGATCGAAATAACGGTAAATATATGTGTTTTCATTGTTCACGTCATATCAAGTGTTCAGGAGCACGAAACCCGAACCATAGGTATGAGTACGATATAAACATGTTTGGAAATATCGATACAGATGAAAAAGCATACTTACTAGGATGGATTGGTAGTGATGGCACGATTAGCAAAAGCTCGTGGAGCATCACTATTGCCATCCATAAATATGACATTGATTGCTTAACCAACTTGCGCAATATTATCGGTGACAGCATTCCGATAAAACCAAAGACTAACACCGATCTAGCATATTTTACGATCAACTCCAAACAGATTTGTGAAGATGTATGCAAACACTTTGGTATTAAGCGGGGTAAGAAATCGGATGTTATACAATTCCCTCATTTCAAAGATGATGACATAACATGGGCTTTTATCAGGGGTTATTTTGATGGTGATGGTACTATTTACAACTACAATACTAATCCTACGCCAGAATGTCGTATTTCGTCGAATTCAAATAAAATGTTGACAGGATTATCAGCTTTTTGCAAAATACCTAATAGGATTAGGCATGATACAATTTCATTTGCAGGTACTAATTGCATGGATTTTCTTGACAAGATATACAAAAATAGCAAACTAGAAACAAGGCTACCAAGAAAATATCAGCAATTCATAGATTGGTCCACGTGGCGGTGCTTAATCAAAGCACCAGGCATGTCTTGTAGATTTCCACATTGTTTTGTATATAAGACAGATCCCAATGCTATTTTCCCTTTCAAAACAAATATGTCTGATGTAGGTTATGATATCAGTGTGATTAAAGTTGAAAACAAATGGCATAACCAAATCACTCTATATGATACTGGCATAAAAATTAGCATGGCACATGGATACTATGCTGAAGTGGTGCCAAGAAGTTCTTTATCAAAAAGTGGGTACATCCTTGCAAATAGCATGGGCATCATCGACCCAGGTTACCATGGTAATATATTTGTGGCGTTGATCAAAGTCGACGATTCTGCCCCTGACATTCAATTGCCATTCCGTTGTTGCCAAATTATCTTCAAACCTCAACTACATTTCAATTTGATTGAAGTGACGGATGATTTTGAGGATACGACGCGTGGAGATGGTGGATTTGGATCCACTAGCATTAACTAGTACATTTTGTAACAAATTTTGTAGGGTTGTACCCAATGTAGGTGCCGTACGAGCATGATATAAAAACAAAATGCGCTCTTTGAGCAATGAATTATAGAAAACCTTCCGCTTTTGAACGTGTGCACAATACGTTTGACCGCATAGAGCTTGAAGATGTGTGGGACAGATGTCCGTTATTGGAGTATGAAAACATTCGCAGCATCATCGATGTAAATGACATGGATTATGCGGTAGAGATGTTATTGAATGCCCAATTTACGTTGGAAAAAATGATCAGGACTTTAGAACACTATCAAAGAAAAGTAAAGAAGGATTGATAATGTTCACTCCAACTCTTTGACGTCGATGCCAGCTTCTCTAAACATCTCACAAGAAATCTGGAAATCGGGACCCCATCGATGATGATTAAAATCAGGTTTTGGGCCATATAGAGTTTTTATACCCGCTTGTATCAAGGCTTTCGAGCAATCCTTACAAGGGAACATCGTGACTATAGCACAGGAGTTGTCAAGGGATGTTCCAGATCTCGCTGCGTTGCATATGGCATTAATTTCAGCATGTATGACGTAATCATACTTTGTCGGTCGTTCCCATCGTTTTTCGCATGTGTCCACTACATGTCGAGGCAGACCGTTGATGCCAGTCGACAACACTCGAGTCATGTCACTAGATATGATGATTGCCCCAACCTTTGTATGCGGATCTTTGCTAAAGAGCTGTGCGTTGTACCTTGCCAATTGCATGTACTTGGTGGGTTTATCGTTCGACATGTACAAGGCTCGTGACTTATACAATGTATGATATGTCAATTTTCAGTGCTTTCTATACTACGGGCATCGATGATACGTCGCTCATGTGTGCTAAAGTTTGTGGGGGTAACGCATTCTTTTTTCCATCTAGTCGTCATGCGTACGCGCGACGAGTAAGCAATTTCAAAATATTTGAAAGTCGTGACATCGACGCTGATGAAATGTTTTTTGAGGAGCACCGAGCTATTGTTTTGACTGAGATGATCCCACGGGTACATCGTCGATAGGTATGCAATGGTGAGGACTTGTTCTGGGAACCACTTACACTTGAGGCATGGGGAAGAGTCGGTCTTACGTGTTTCGATGAGTGATTTAGCGGTCCTAAACATAGCCAACATCGCACTCGTACGCCCTCCTATGATGTGATCCGATATATGATAAGGGAATACATGTGAAGCGCGCAGAAAAACATTCGTGCAAACCAATTTATCGGGATTAGCAAACATCGCATCAAAAAAGTCATTGTAGTTTACGTATACTTCATCGGAACGTATTTTGATCACATACTCACTGGTACATTTATCCAAGCCGTTCAATGACGTGTATATTTGGTAATAAACATTTTGGTTGTTGTGGTATTTGTTATCTTTGATATCTGTTTCTACCTTGGTAATGTCATATTTTTGCCATGTGGAGATGATGAGTCTGCCGATCATAAATGCTATAGCAGTGTGGCATATCATTTGGTCGGCTTCTAGCCCTTGAATGACGAAGCTAACATTGTCATGGATTGGATGCACCCCTTTTCTCCTGAAGAAAAAATATGGAATATCATTGTGTTTGAACTTTTCCTCCAAATCAAACATATGCATGGGTCGACTTAAGTCGCTACCAATAATCATCATCCCTCTTTTTGGCATATGTTGGGAGCTATAGTCGCGCCCAAAGTAATAATCAACATCATCGGTCATATTCGTGGTGGTAGTTACATTTGGCATATTTTGAAGGATGTCGCCCAGTCGACTCATATCTGCTGACACACATACGAGCATTTATAAATACCTATTATTATCTATATCTACAATAATGTACCTTACAGAAACGAAGTACGGTACCTTGGTACATAATGACGATGCATTGCTAGATCAGCATCATCGCCAAGAAGAACTATTTATAGATACATTCATATCCATAATCTTGAACAAGTGCAAGACAGTACTTTTTAAAGGCACTGTTTTTCAAGGTTTAGCATTTGCAAAGTTGAATCCAAAATGTAATATCTACACAGATTGCGCTGCGACAGACTTATTGGATACCATAAAAATAAATCTCATCGAAAACATTCATGTATGCGACGACGCTATGGGCATGGAAAACATTGAGCCAGATTTTATCTTTGTCGACTCCGATGGTGAAGAAGTCCAAATCTTACGCAAAGTTAATGGAATAATACAGCAACAGAGACCAATGATAATGTTTCGCACTACAGACCCAGGTGCGCGAGCATTTCAATTGATCGCCAATCAAGGTTACATGATCAAGCGCCTTCCCTGTAACATGTACATCTGTAGCAACATCCAATTGTAAGTCGCTATGCTTGGCGCGTAGCAAATGTCACACGGATGCTTGTGGGTTCAAAAAACTGTTGTACCACTTCGATAACTTTATCTTGATCGTAACGCTTGCACGAAAACAGATCAAAGTACATGGTTCCAATTTTGTCACAGAGATGAACTGTCATATTGCTCGTATGGAGCAATTGAACGATTGTGTAGCCCGATAGGCTGTCAGGGAAATCACCGTCATCGCTGGTCAGTCGCGCAAACTGAGGCGCACCCCATGCTCGCATATCTGACACGCGCAGTACTTCCACGACGAATTCGTTTAGGTATTCGACATCATTCATTTTGTCTTGCGGGCATTTCAGCTTTCCACAATCGAGCATGAGATGGTATCCCCAAAACTCTTCTGTCATGGTTTTCGTGATGTTTATGGACATAATTATTTTACTACATGGCCCCTTTTAAATGCGTTTGGTCAGGATTCGAGATACATTGGGACACGTGGAAGAAACATATAGCAATACTCCAAAATTTTCATTAGGGACATGAGCAAATTATATAAGATTACTATAAGCATATAAAATCACAAAATGCCGATCAAAGTCATCGTATTGGATCTCGATGGAGTGATCATCGACAGTCGTGAAATGCATTTCACAACCCTAAACATGGCGTTAGCCGAAATAGGTTCACAGTATGTCATATCGAAATCAGAACACTTGGCTAAATACGATGGTCATCCTACAAAGTACAAACTAGCATTGTTGACAAATGAGAAAGGGTTGGATCCTGCCTTGTATGACACCATTTGGCGTCGCAAGCAAGCGTTTACCCAACAAGTTATTTTAGAAGAGTTTCAAGTCGATGAACGTGTAGTGGGCATCCTAAGAGAGCTGAAACAACGTGGTTACAAAGTTTTTTGTGCCAGCAACAGTATTTGGGAAACGGTAAAAAATGCGCTACTTGTGAAAGGTTTCTTGCCGTACATAGACTACTTCATCTCGAATGAGGAAGTTCGGTCGCCCAAACCCAGCCCCGACATATACTTTAGATGTTTTGAACGGGCGGGAGTAACCCCTAAGGAGGTGTTGATCTGTGAAGACTCTCCGGTGGGTAGGGCTGCTGCGTACGCCAGTGGTGGACATGTGTGTCCCATTGAGGACGTCGTTGATTTCACGCTATCAAAAATCTTGCGGTACATAAACAAAATAGAGATGGCAGAAAATTATACTTTCAATATTGCTGATGAAGAGAGTTTGAAAACAATTAATATCGTAATCCCTGCTGCTGGGTTGGGATCTAGATTTGCGCAAGCGGGGTACACATTCATTAAACCCC
>Ga0214163_1001333_pt1 | contig 10684 bp, 11 predicted proteins | sample LakMenepilimnion_2_FD_153001 | JGI IMG/M metagenome (GOLD analysis project Ga0214163, IMG submission 153001) | Freshwater microbial communities from Lake Mendota, WI - Practice 15JUN2010 epilimnion v4 | ecosystem: Environmental > Aquatic > Freshwater > Lake > Epilimnion/Euphotic zone | place... | reverse complement strand
ATGCCGGAAGAGATAAGAGGAACGATTTGGCTCATGGTGTAGGTAAGATTGAACTGCCCAATCAGAGGGCAGGCAATCAACGTGCGAAGCACAGCGTTTTGGTCAAGCGCCGTGACACAAAGCTCTCACGGCAGCTTGTTCAGCGTATAGGCACAAAGGCGATGCCAGAGCAGCTTGCCATCGGTGCTGGTGACTTCTGGTAGCTCAAACTCATGCACATAGCCCGCACGCAGATTCCCGCACTTCACCGTGAGGCTCAGGGCATCGGCTGAAAGCTGCCAGTCACTGAGCTGGAGCGGCTGGGTTTCGACTTCGGGGCTGCCATACTTCGCGGTGTGCAGGTAGGTGTAGCTTTGCGCCTTGGTTTGGGACCAGTCGGCAGCTTTCACAGGCTCAGTGAAGGTAAAACGGAAGCCACCCGAGACGGCCTCAAGCTTCTGAATTTCCAGCGGCACCTTGTTTGTCGGCACCAGACGCTGGAGACCATACGGGCGACTGCCATAGCTGTTCCAGCCGCGATTCGACTGTCCCACGATCATGGAGCCGTCAGCCAAGAAATTCAGTGTCAGCACGGCGCTTTGAAGTCCGCTGACGAATGGGAAACAGGCCCCCTGATACTCACCGCCTACTTTTTCCAAAAAGACACGATTCACACCCGAGAGCACGAACTCGCCGACGAACATTTGTTTCTCAAACGGACCGAATTTTCCGCCTGTGAGGTCACAACGCAGGCCGGTGGTGCTCTGGCCGAACTTTACATAGGGCAGCCATACGGCAGGCAGGCAGTAGCCAGGCACCTGAGTAACCGCTTCGGCCACGGTGATACCATCGAGAACCTTCGCAGGAGGCTTCACTGGTGAGTCGGGGTGCTTGGCGTCCTTCAGGGCATCGGCATGGCCAAAGTAAGCGCCTTGTCGGATGTGCATGATCGGGCTTGTGGGTGTCCAGTTACCCTGCTGGTCGGTGCCAAAAATGTCGCCATCGGCATTTAATCCGATGCCGCAAGGACTGCGGAAGCCTGCGGAGAAGCCCGTGGCCGTGGTGCTGTCCTTTTTCGTGATAATGCTCCAACCGCGCCAAAGCGGATGCTTCGCTTCATCGCCCGCGCCATCCCAGACCTTGCCCATGGAGCAGTTGAGCGTGTTATGCATGTTGCCTTCGCGATCAAACACGGGGCCATAAGCATACTCGTGGTAGGCACCCGAGACGCCCCAGCCTTTGCTCGCGGCGAAGTATTCATCGGCCACGCCGTCTTTATCCGTATCACGCAGGCGGGTGACCTCGCTTCGTTGGGTGACGTAAAGATCTCCCTCGTGATAAGCAAGCCCGAGGATCTCGTGCATGCCACTGGCGAAGAGCTTGTAGCCGAGATTGGCCACCGTTGGTGGCTCTGCGCTTGGATTCTGAATGATCCATACTTCGCCTTTGCGGATGGAGACCGCGAGCTTGCCATCCGGCAGCAGGGCGAGTCCGCTGGCCTCCATGTTCACTCCAGCCGGAGTTTCCAAAGTGACCGTGCGATAGTAGTCGGGCTGGTCCTGAGCCGAGAGCGGCAGGGCTAGAATTAGAACGAGTTTTCCAACTCGTCTAAAGCTTGGGATAACGAGTTGGAAAACTCGTTCTACGTTACTCACCATGAGATGACCTCCTTCGTCGTGCTGCCATTGATCTTCGTTGTGCGCTCAAAGCCACCTTTTGTGGGCCGCAGAGCGTCTTCCACGCTCTGCCCATCCAGCGTGTAGAGCATCGTAGGCACGCCGTCTTTGCCGAGGCGGTAGCCGCTGAACTCTCGTGTACCAGGGGCGGCTGGTAGATCCTTCACATCAGTGCCGAGAGGCTTGATGGGAAGCATTTCGCGACTCTGCCAATTGCTCATGGCATCGAGAAATTTGCCTTTCCAGACTCTCGCCCAGCGCACCTGCACGGAATCAAACACGGCATGAATACCTTCAGGGAAACCGACGGCGATGGCATGGCTGCCTGCCCCCTCGATGAAGCTGCGGAAGACGATGGGCTTACCCACCTTCTCAGGTTTCAGCTCGAAGTCTTCCGTCGAGATCAGACCTTCGGGCAAGGATTGGCCTTCGATTTCTTTGAGGTAGGTCCAGATGGATTCGACATCTTTGTCCGCTGTTTTGCGACCCATGAACATGGGCGGCATCATCGTGCCAGGCTGTGTAGCCTGTGGATTGAGAAGAAGCTCTTTAAAATACTCCGGCTGAAGTCGCGCGACCGTGTTCGTGAGTCGTGCGACGGGAGGGCCGAGAGATTTACGATCTTTCAAGCCATGACAGCCGACACAGGCCAGCCCTGTGGTGCCGAGCAGCTTACGACCGAGTTCCGCGCGATGATGCTTCTCCAAACCACTGACGTCGATCTTCACTGGCGTCTCGCGTTTGTCGGCCTCTGGCAGTAGATCGAGCAGCAAATCCGTCTGCTCTTTGCCGAAGTTCGGCATCCGCGTGTTCATGTAAGGTCTCACGCTACCGTCTTCGCCAAAGAGGATTTTTTCAAGCCAGGCGCGGGTGAGCTTGCGCCCCGTGTTGTCGAGGTTCGGTGGCATGTGAGCCAACTCGCCGAGAGATTCCGCTGTGGCATCGTTGCTGGTGAAATACTGCGCCCGTGGATCTTCCGGCCCGCCTTTCCCATCACGATCATGGCAGGCGTAGCAGTTCAGCCGTGACATCTGCCAGTCGATCTTTTGAGCGGCGGTGAGTTGCTGGGCTTCACCTTTCTGAATCGCCGCGATAGCGAGCTTGATGGCGCGCTTTTGGAGGTCGTTGAGGTCGTAGCGAGGGATGCCGGTCTTCTGTGTCGAGGATAAACAACCTAGATCTGTCTTGAGAGCCGCGAATGCAGGAGCTGGAGTGGAGGCTTTAGCCGATTTTGCTACTCCCGATTCGCCTGTAGGCTCGACTCCAACATGGCAGTTCGTGCATTTCATCTCGGCAAAGAGGGCTTTCCCCATATCAATACCCTGCGGCGGAATCTTGAGTGCGGCACGCTCCGTAGCTTTTTCGGGCTGACGACCCACATGCAGATAGGCGGCAATGTCAGCCGCCTCCTGATCTGTGAGGCGCATGTCAGGCATTCTTCCCGAAGGACGATAGTGAAGCGGATTCTTCAAAAAGTGCGCCAGTGAGTTCACATCATACAGATCGGCGAACGCGATGGGCACGGAAGCGTTGCCGGGCTTTTCAACCTCCATCTCCGCAGGCACTTTAGTGGGCCGGAAATCACTTCCTGGTTCGTGACAGGCCACGCAGCCGACTTTGTGATACAGCTCCTTGCCGTGAGCTCCATTGCCCTCAGGCATCTTTGGCGCGTCCAGCTTTAGTGAGCTGAGATATTCGACCAAGGCCTCGACCTTCGCTGCATCGCCTTCTTCACCCGCAAACATGCCGGGCATCTGTGTGCCCTTTTTCCGATACTGCGGGCTGCGGATAAAAAGCCAAAGCTGATCCGCATCCAGCCGGGAACCGACTCCGGCCAGGTTAGGACCTGCTTTCGGAGCTAACCGCTCCTGCCAGGCCTTCGGTGCGGCATGACAGGCGGTGCAGTTTAACTCCGCCAGCAAGAGATAGCCGCCTTCGATCACATGCTCGTCGGGATCTTCAGGCAGGTTGAACTGATCGAAGTTGAAGACGTAGGCGTGATTGATGGGCTCTGCTTGCAACGGGTGCGCCTCGGAACGCGAAACGAATCCAAGTGTGATGGCGAGCAATGAATGACGAAAGAATGATGAAGCTCGAATGACGAAGGGCATGGCATGTTCGGATTTCGGACTTTGGATTTCGTTCGTCATTCGGATTTACTCATTCGTCATTTCTCACAGGCCCATCTTGGTGCGCTCAGCATCAAGGGCTTTGATCCATGGGCCGATGAAGTGGCCGCTGTCATGATAGGTGCGGCCAGAGAACATGTGTTGGTCGATGACGCAGGGCTCGTTCACGTAGATGCCGCCACAGATTTCGAGGTCGAATTTGCACTTCGCCACGGTGGCCATGCGCAGGCCTTTGACGATGTCGGCACGCGCTGGGATCTCCACACCGTGGCAGACGCTGGCGCAGGGCTTTTTGGCTTCCCAGAACCACTTGGTAATGCGCAGGAGATCGGCGTCTTCACGGATGTATTCAGGAGCACGGCCGCCACTGAAGAAGATGCCGACGTATTCCTCGGGGTTGATGTCTTTGAAGGCGATGTCCGCATCAATGCTATAGCCTTCCCACTCTTTGGTAATGGTCCAGCCGGGCTTCACTTCATGCAGCACCATCTGGTATTTCCGCTTTTCCGGCGCGGCGACGATGGGCTTGTAACCACCTTCGATCAGGCGATAAAAAGGATACAGGGTATCAACGGTCTCGGTTGCGTCACCGACGATGAGTAGGACTTTGGCTTCAGGCATAGGTTGAAAAGGGACTGATCAACCTACCAACGCCGCTCGGCCTGTCATTCAGACTTTAGAAACTGATTTTCAGCTTTTGCGGCAGCTGAAAATACTCTTCTAAGCGAAGATTACCGAGCCACGGCGAACCAAGGCATGGAAACCGTTTCACGCACACGAGCTTCGGCTTTGCAGGCAATCATGAGCAGGGCGCTGAAGCCAAGATCGCTCAAGAGCGAGGAGCGCAGAAAGGTCCATGTCGGAGCAAAGCCCGGAATGCCAGTCGTGTTCGCTTGAAGCCAACCAGCAAAGTTTTTTACATAGTCCGGCTGGGTGATCCAAGCAGCGGTGTTGGTGAACAAATAAAAAGTCAGGCTGCAGGCGGCGACTCCAAGCAGACCTTGAGCGATGCTAAGACGGCCGCGATAGCGTGAGGCCACAAAGGCTGCGATGGCGTATATGCCGTAGATGCTAAGGCTTTGAACGTCGAGAGCTGAAGAAATCCCAAGGACGACAACATTGATAAGTAGCAACGCCATTGGCCAAACGAACCAAGGCAAGGCCTGCGACATCACCAAAGTCCCCGTAAAAGCCAGCGCCATCCATGGCGAGAAGTTCGGCAACAAAATCATACCTTCCGATTCAAGCTTCATCCAGCGCAGAGCCAAAGCACTAACGATGAGCATCAAAGGAACCCAAAGCATGGGCGTGGAACGGCGAGAGGCGGGAATCATGAGGCGTGAGAATACGAAGACTTGGCTTACGCGCAACTCACGGAAACAGACTCTTCAAGGTTTCCTCCATAGAAAAGCTTTTTTCGGCACATCACGAAACAAAGGTGTTTTCCTCAATGAGGCCAGTATAGTCAGCGTCTTCTTTCGCATCACATGTCAGCCTACGATCCATCAGACAAAACCATTCATTGGGGCCAAAAGAGTTCCCAGATGGTCATTACCCTCGCCTGCCTCATGGTGGTTTTGACGGGTATGAAGGCAGCGGCGGGCGTTTTGGTTCCTGTCGCTTACGCTTTCTTTTTGGCGGTACTAAGCTTTCCCCTGCTGCGCTGGCTGGTCAGCAAGCGGCTACCTTCCCCTCTCGCACTCGGTATCACCATGCTGGTGAACCTCGGCTTTCTCGCAGGCATTATCACTCTCGGTGTGAGCCTGCTCATCAGCTTCAATCGTGACCTGCCGCGCTATCTGCGCGGAGTACAGAGTTACATGAATGAATTCGCGGCATTCCTCGAAGACAACGGCGTCGAAAATGCCCGGAGCACCATCGAGAATTTGTTTCAGTGGAACACACTCATCCCCTACGCGACGCAGCAGGATGTGGTGAAAACGATTGGCTCCATGCTGGGCTCCACCTTTGGAACTGTCGCGGCCGTTCTAGCCGGCATGGTCATGATTTTGATCCTGATGATGTTTATCCTCATGGAGGCCCAGGGCACTAGCAGCCGACTGCAAGCCGTGCGTGCCGCTGGAGGCCCCGACTTTACCGGACTACTCCGCAGCGCGAGTGACATTCAAAAATACCTCGGGGTCAAAACCCTCATCAGTGCTTTGACTGGCCTGCTGGCTGGCGTGTGGTGTTACTTTCTCGATCTTCAGTATCCCCTGCTCTGGGCTATTTTGGCTTTCCTGTTCAACTACATCCCGGCTGTCGGTTCCACGGTTGCCAGTATCCCAGCCATCATTGAGGCGCTGGTACAGCATGGCACGGGCGGTGCCGTCGGTGTGGCTGTGGGTTACATTTTGGTGAACTTTTCCCTCGATAATTTTGTGCAGCCCACCTTGCTAGGCAATCGCTTCGGCATCTCGGCCTTGGTCGTGGTTTTGTCCGTGATCTTCTGGGGCTGGCTCTGGGGACCACTTGGAATGTTTTTGGCTGTTCCCCTCACCATGGTTTTCAAAGTGCTGCTGGATAACAACACCGAGTTCCGCTGGATCTCAGTCGCCATGGCTCAGAAAAAAATCCGTCGCGGCGAAGTCGAAGTCGTCGGCTGCGACCTGCCCGAAGGTGAAATCATCGGTGGTGGCGCCAGCACCGAGCATCCAGGCCGCGAATAAGCTCCCCTACCCCATTTGCCAATCTTACCTGTCATTTTCCTTACTCCCACATGCCCACCCTATCCATCCAACCTCGAGCACGCATTTACCACGGTCACGTCTGGGTTTACGCCACTGAAATCAAAGGCCGCTTCGGCGAACCCAAGCCTGGAGACGTGGTGCAACTGCAAGATGCTCGCGGCAAACCCATGGGCAGTGCGATTTACAATCCACAGTCTCAAATCAGTGCCCGCTTGTTCTCTTATCGTCGGCAGGATCTGGATTTGGATTTCTTCAAGCGCCGCATCGAACGCGCCCTCAAAGTCCGCACAGACGCAGGTGTGGACACGCAGCTCTGCCGCGTTGTCTGGAGTGAATCTGACGGTCTGCCCGGAGTGGTGGTGGATCGTTACGGCGACCATCTGGTGCTGCAAACTCTGACCCTGGCTATGGCCATGAGACAGGAACTCATCGTGCAGGCTTTATGTGAAGTTTTGGCCCCCAAAAGCATTGTCCAACGCAATGAAGGCGGTGTCCGCAAGGCTGAGGGGCTGGAGCAGATCAAGGGCGTCATCCATGGCGAATGCCCTGCTCCGTTTGTCGTCAGGCATCAAGGCAGCGCCTTTACTGTCGATGTGATCGAAGGACAAAAAACCGGTCTTTATCTCGATCAGCTGGATAACTACCAACACGTCGCCGCCCTCGCCAAAGGCCGCCGCGTTTTGGATTGCTTCAGCAACCAAGGCGGCTTTGCTCAAGCCTGTGCACTGGCCGGAGCCAGTGAAGTGACCGCAGTGGACATCAGCGACAGCGCCACCGCCGTTGCCAAAGAAAACGCCGTGATCTCTGGTGCAAAGGTGAACTTCATCGCGGCAAACTGCTTTGACTTCCTCAAGCACCAAGAGTCCAGCGGAGCCACCTACGATCTCATCATTCTCGATCCACCTTCGTTCACCAAAACGAAGGCCAGCGTGAAGGACGCCATGCGCGGCTACAAGGAGATTCATCTACGCGCCCTGAAGATGCTACAACCCGGGGGCATCATGGCCACCTTCAGTTGCAGTCATCACGTCAGCACGGGGGAGTTTCATGAGTCCATCAGCGATGCTGCCGTGGATGCCCGCAAGACCCTGCGCCGCGTCGCGATTTACAGCCAGCGTCCAGATCATCCGATTCTCGCCACGATCCCGGAGACAGAGTACCTAGTAGGCTATGCTTATGAAGTGATCGCCTCTTGGTGATCAAGAAAGAAAAAAGGCCATTTCAGCAAAGCGCTGGAATGGCCGAAAGAACGGTATTTAAAAGAGATTACTCGGCTCCGTCGCGACCGATGGCCTCGACTGGGCAACCAGCCAGAGCTTCTTCGCAAAGAGCAGTTTCCTCATCGCTCTCAGGCTGTTTGTAGAGGTAAGAATGGCCGCCGTCATCATCACGCTTGAAGTTCGCAGGGGCTGTCTCGCGGCAGAGATCGCAGTCGATGCATTGATCATCCACATAGTATGCGCCTTCGACGTTGTGAGAGTATTTGTTTGCTGCGTCTGCCATATCTTGAGATTTCCTTGGTTTTTGAGGGGGTTAGGGGTACGAAAGTAGTTCCCGGCCTATCGGTTTCAATCAATTTTTGCCAATCTCTGCTATCGCATGAAGTTTGCCATTGTTGCGACAAGTTTGCCGTGGTTGATAAAGACAAACCCTGACCTACGGCTTGCCCACGCCAAACCGCAGCGACACCATAACCTAACCCATCATCATGACACCCATCATCCCACAAGAAGGCTGGATCGTTCAGCACCTGTTTTACAACATCGACCACGGCTTCTGGGCGGCCCTAACGCCTGAAGAAAAGAAAGAACGCCATGAGCGACTCGAAAGCACTCTTGCTTCCATCCGCAGTCACCCGAAGACCCAGTTGCTCACTTTCAGCATGGTCAGCCCGAAGTCAGACATCGCCTTCATGCTGCTCACACCCGATCTTCAAGACGCGAACCGCTTTGAAAAACAGCTCAACCAAGCCCTCGGCCCTGAAGTGCTGAACCCGACCTACAGCTATCTCTCCATGACGGAGTGGACCGAATACAGTGAGAAGGAAGAAGAAGCCGCTGAGCGTATCGCCCGCACTGAAAACCTCGAAGCCGGCTCTGAGGCCCACGCCGCCCGCCTCGCGGAGTGGAAAGGGCACATGGATAAATACTACAGCGACCGCCTTTACCCAAACATGCCAGACTGGCAGGTCATGTGCTTTTACCCGATGAGCAAGCGCCGCAACGTCGGTGCCAACTGGTATGCTAACGACTTTGCCAAGCGTCGCGAACTCATGCAGGGCCATGCCCGGACCGGCCGCAAGTATTCAGGCAAGGTCCGCCAGCTTATCACTGGCTCCACGGGCCTCGACAGCCATGAATGGGGCGTCACCCTCTTTGCACACGACATCTTCCAGATCAAAAGCATCGTCTATGAAATGCGCTGGGATGAAGTCACCACGCAGTATGGAGAGTTTGGAGACTTCTACATTGGCATCCAGCTCAGCACCGAGGAGCTGCTTCAGCGAGCACTGTTGACTTGATCCGCTTTGCCAAACTGGATACTCTGCGGCCATGAGCGCGACACTCACCTCCACCCCCGTCATCGACGCCCTGATGGCTGCGATTTCCTGCCTCAGCACCGAGGAAAAGGAAGTGCTCGTCGAGCGGGTGCGGGGGCAGATGGGCCAGGAAGAGGAGATTCCTCAGTGGCAGATGGACATCGTCGAAGAAAGGCTGCGCAGTTTAGAAAATGGCACGGCAGAGCTAATCCCGATGGAAGATGTTTTTGCTGAACTTGATGCCAAGTGGGGCGCTAGATCATGAAAATCGTTTTTCACGATCAAGCTAAAACTGACCTTGATAAAGCAGCCGCTTTTTATGAGCAGCAGGAAAAAGGTCTAGGCCGAGAGGTTTACTCCATCCTTGCCAAGCAGATCGAACAGCTTCCCGACAGGGCTGGAACACATCTTTTCCTTGGGCATTGTTATCGTGCAGTGCTCCAAGGTCGATTCCCCTATTACCTTGTTTTCTATCAAATCGAAGGGCAACAACTCCGAATCCTCGCGGTGCTTGATGGGCGGAGAGATCCCAGACGCAATCAACAACTCTTAGATAAACGCTTTTAGCAAGCCCATGACCAACGCCTCACTCACCATCGCCGACCGCACTTTTCATTCCCGACTCATGCTCGGCACTGGCAAGTTTTCCTCAGGTGAACTCATGCGCGAAGCCATCATCGCCTCAGGCACCGAGATTGTCACCGTGGCCCTACGTCGTGCCGATCTCACAGGCAAAAGCGATCCTTTTGCTAACATCTTAGAGTTCATTCCCAAAGATGTACTGCTGCTGCCGAACACGAGCGGTGCCATGAATGCCGAGGAAGCGGTGCGACTCGCGCGACTCGCTGTCGCGGCAGGCCTGCCAAACTGGGTGAAGCTAGAGATCCATCCTGATCCGAGATACCTCCTACCAGACCCCATCGAGACGCTGAAAGCTGCCGAAATCTTGGTCAAAGAAGGCTTCATCGTATTACCCTACATCAATGCTGACCCCGTGCTGGCACGTCGCCTGCAAGACGTTGGCACGGCCACCGTCATGCCACTCGGGTCACCCATTGGTTCCCATCAGGGCATCACCACGAGAAAGCAGATCGAGATCATCATCAGCCAGGCCACAATTCCTGTCGTGATTGATGCAGGCATCGGCGCCCCCAGTCATGCTGCCGAGGCCTTTGAAATGGGAGCTGACGCCGTGCTCGTCAACACCGCCATCGCCATTGCCAGTGATCCCATCCGCATGGGCATCGCCTTTAAAATGGCCGTCGAGGCCGGACGCGCCTCATATGAAATCGGCCTCGCCGATTCCTCCGAAGAAGCCGCCGCCACCAGCCCGTTGACGACTTTCCTCTATCAGTAAGCATTCCGTTTGCCGTAACCGCTTGCACAGGCCAAGATTTGATCATGCGAATCGCCATCTTCGGGGGCAGTTTTAATCCACCAGGACTTCATCACCGTGCCATTGCTGAACTCTTGGCTCGGGAGTTTGATGAGGTCCGGGTCATCCCCTGTGGACCGCGCCCCGACAAGCCCGTCACCGGCAGTATTCCGGCCATTTACCGCGCAGCTTTATGCGACATCGCCTTCGGTGATATACCAAAGGTCGTAGTCGATCTCTTTGATCTGGAGCAGGCCACTTTCACCCGCAATTACCAGCTTCAGTATCGGTTTGAG
>Ga0214163_1001331_pt1 | contig 10690 bp, 7 predicted proteins | sample LakMenepilimnion_2_FD_153001 | JGI IMG/M metagenome (GOLD analysis project Ga0214163, IMG submission 153001) | Freshwater microbial communities from Lake Mendota, WI - Practice 15JUN2010 epilimnion v4 | ecosystem: Environmental > Aquatic > Freshwater > Lake > Epilimnion/Euphotic zone | place... | reverse complement strand
TTGGAAAAAACTGAGCAATTATGGTTGTAGAAGCGTGAGCTCTGTGAGCAGTTCCGAATGCATCATTCACAAAAATATCACCTAAAGAAGCTAATTTTTTTGAAAATTCTAAATCTCCTGCTTCTTCTTCATTATAAAAACGAAGATTTTCTAAAAGTAATACTTCGCCTGCTTTTAAATTATTAGTCGTTTTTTCAGCAATTTCACCAATACAATCTGATGCAAATTGAACCGTAACACCTAAAACTTCTGAAATTTTTGCCACAATATGACGTAAAGAAAATTCGTCTTGCACCCCTTTTGGACGACCTAGGTGTGACATTAAAATGACACTTCCACCATCTGCTAAAATTTTATCTATTGTAGGTTTAGCAGCCTCAATTCTGTTGGCATCCGTTACATTAAATTTTTCATCTAAAGGCACATTAAAATCAACTCTAATTAATGCTTTTTTGTTGTGGAAATTAAAATCAAAAAGGGTTTTCATTTTTATAAATTTTAGTTGTTATGTCAAATTTTCACAAATATAATTTTTTAAAAATTAACTATATTTTATATGAATCATGTTTTGGTTTTATTCTGTAATATTGACAATTAAAATCCACAATTCCTCAAAATATGTGTTTTTTAGTTTAGATTCCCGCAATGCATCTGCTTCCGCTCTCGTATTTACAAAATCCAGATAAACATATATAAAGTTATTTTCAGGACTGGTAAAATAATTAGGGTCGAGTCCGCTATCCCTTAGTCTCATCATAAATTTAGCGGCATTTACTCGTTCGTTAAAAACATTGGCTACCAAATAATAGCCTTTAGGCATGTCAATGTTGTTTAATCGCTTAACTGAATTATTGACTGAATTTTCAGGAGAATTAGATTTTTTTTCTTCCTTTTTAAAATCGGTAGTAGAAACTAATTTAGTATCAACCGGTTTTTGTTTCTGATTTGATTGAGCAAAAAGATTCTCGCTTTTCTCTAAATTTATAGTCCCGGATGAGGTCACAACTTTTGCTTCAGGTGATGTTTTGGCAACTTCCTTTTCCTTATGCTTTGAATTTGTGTTTGCCACAATATCCGTTGGGCTTGGAACTGAAGATGTGTTTGGTTTTGCTGACTTATCTTTTGATTTTGAGACGGCTTTTACTTCTGGTTTCAAACTTGTCTCGGTTTCATCAACCTTTGGCTTGAATGCATTTTCGGCAATTGTTTGAGGGCTTGGTTTCTGAATAATTTCTTTATTGGTGGTTTTATCAACCAATTTGAATTTTTTGTCTTCAAAAACCACTTTAGTATTTTCTTTCGGTTGTTCAATTTGAATTTTAGACGGTTTGATTTCAATGTTTAACGCACAGAAGAACATGTAAAAAACATCGCCTGAAGATTTGAAACTAATTCTGGCATCTTTAGCATTATTGCCTATTTTAGAATTGTTTGGATTGCGTAGAGTTGTAATCAGCGCATCATATCCCAACGTATTTTTACTGTCCGGAATTCGATATTGAAAATTTTCGTCTTCAATTGTAATAGAGCTGTCAAAAAAATTGCTGTATTTTCGTGTCCCGGTTTTAACATTTGAAAGACTGGTATTTGTAGAGGAACTAAACATTAATAAATCTCCATCCACATTAAAATCACCTTCCAAAGCAGAACAGGCAAGTTTTACAACAACATCTCCTTCCTGTTGAGTTTCAAAATTTTTAAAATTAATGTCAACTTTTTCACTGGATGCTCCGGCAAAACCATCGTAAGAACTGATATACTTTTCGGTCATGGATAAATCTTCATACACAAAAATAATTGTCCACCCTGCAGCTGAACCTCCAATTAATGTGCCTTGCGTTGCTTTTATGTTTGCAACGGTATAAAACCCAAATGGATTTTCTAATTCTTTCACATACGGTGTGATATCAGCATAAACAGTATAAGGAGCGACTTCTTTGAGGTTTTTATCTTTTATTCCATCAAAAATAATTTCTCCTTTAATCGATTTATATTCTTTAAGAGTTGGAAATTTGACCAAAACTTGATCAAAAAACTCTCTTGTTTTATCAAAAGCAACAAATTTATCATCTCCTTTTTTATAGCCACTTTCATATTTATAGGTTGCAGACCAATATAGACCGGCATAAATGATTTTTTTCGATTCTTCATTCTTCAAAAACAAAGCGGCACTACTGGAAGAAAAAGTTTCCTTATCTGTATCAATATCAATATATTCCATATCCATTTCATCATTTGAAAGTGTTTCAAATGTTTTGTCATTAAATGGCATATTTGTAGAATTTTTTTTATCAATCCTATTTAGTACAGAATTGGCAATAATAGTCATATCTCCTTTTACATTGACTTTGTAACGTTCTTTAAACGGAACAGCCAATTGTGCGTTACTCCAAGAGGAGAAAATTAAAAAAACAATAAAAAGTGCGTTCTTACATCTTTTTAGATTCATATACGTACTCATATTTGAATGATATAAAGCTTTGGGGTTCAACATTCACGATGACAAAGGTAATAAAGTGAACGACAAAAAGGCTTGTTTTGTAGATTAAAGTAAGAAAATGATGTGTTTTTGTATTAGTTATTTATATAATTGCCTTTTTAAGTTAGATTTTAAAGTTTGAATCTGTTTAGCACAGCATTTTTTTGGGCAAAAAAATAGTTTATATTTGCTTTATGCGGTTTTCAGAAATACTAGGACAAGAACTTATCAAAAATCACCTTACTCAAAGTGTTCAATTGGGAAGAATTCCGCATGCTCAACTTTTTGTAGGCCCGGAAGGATCAGGCACTTTGCCTATGGCTATAGCTTACGCTCAATATCTTTTATGCTCGAATAATGGAGCTGAAAATTCTGGTGGAAATGAATCTTGTAATTTAAAATTTCTTCATTTTGCTCATCCTGATTTACATTTTATTTATCCCACAGTTACTACTGAAGAGGTAAAATCTAAGCCCAAAAGCATTGATTTTATTAAGGAGTGGCGAGAATTTTTAAATCAGAATACGTATGGTGGCCTTTTTGATTGGTTTAAAATACTGGATGTTAAAAACAAACAGGGAGAAATTAGGGTCGACGATGCTCAGGAGATTGTTAGATCTCTTTCTCTAAAATCATATGAAGGCGGTTATAAAGTCATGATTATTTGGATGGCCGATAAGATGAATATTGAAGCCTCCAATAAATTATTGAAAATTTTAGAAGAACCCACTGACAGAACTGTTTTCATTCTAATTACCGAAAAGGAAGAAGACTTAATTCAAACAATTCGCTCACGCTGCCAGGTTTTAGACTTTAACGGATTACCAGAACAAGTGATTGCTGAAGCGTTAGTAAAACAAGAGAAATTAGACCAAAATACCGCTTCAAAAATTGCTCGCCAAGCACAGGGAAATTACAACAAAGCTCTGAAATTAATTAGTGAAGACAACGAGGATTTTCCTTTTGAACAATGGTTTGTAATCTGGGTTCGTGCGGCTTTTAAAGCGAAGGGAAATGCCTCGGCTATTCATGAATTAATTGAATGGAGTGAGGAAATAGCAAAAATGGGGCGTGAAACGCAAAAGAAATTTTTGACATATTGTTTGGAAATGTTTCGTCAAGCCTTATTGTTAAACTATCAAGCAACTTCATTGGTTTATTTAGAACCAAAAGTTGAAAAATTTAAATTGGAAAACTTTGCCCCTTTTGTAAACGGTAATAACATTATAGACATTTACAAAGAACTAAACGATGCTATTTACCACATTGAACGCAATGGGAATGCAAAAATTATTTTAACTGATTTATCTATCAAACTAACCCGTTTAATACATAAAAAATAAACAGATGAACAATCCCGCTTCTTTTTTAATATTACTTTTTTTGGCGATTACTTTTTTGCAATCCGGTTACGATAAACTCTTTTATTGGAACGATAATTTAGGATGGTTGAAAGGCCACTTTTCCAAAACAATTCTCAAAAATATGGTTCCGTTAGCGTTGGCTAAAATATTGATTTTAGAACTTATTTCAGGGATTTTAGCCATCGCCGGAATGGTTCAGTTACTATACAACGGTGAGCGTGAATACGGTTTTTATGCTGGCGTGATGAGTTGTGTTACATTGATTTTTTTACTTTTCGGACAACGATTAGCAAAGGACTATGACGGTGCAAGAACTATTGTGATTTACTTTGTTCCGGCTGTTTTGGTAGTTTATTGGCTGAATTAAAATTGTTGATTCAAACTCGCCTTATATATCCTTAACTCGCCCCACGTAAATCGATCACCAACTTCTTCTTTTAAAGCATGCAAACTTTCTTCATTGTAACCTTTAAATGCAGCAGATAATTCCTCTATTTTGGTTTGAGAAAGCACATCGGTGATGGATATGGTTTTGGCTTCAATTAGCTTAGCTAAATGACTCTGAATAGTTTGTGGCGTTAATACACGAATTTTAGCAATTTCCTCTATAGCCATTTTTTGTTGCCAAAGTTCAAACGTTTCGTGAACCGTTGATTTTTTAGGTTCTTTTGTGTTTGCATTTTTCTTTTTAGTAAGGTATTGATAATGGTCAACTTCCTCTTCTTCAGCAATTAAGTCAACTTTAATGGTTTTAAAATGTTTTTGAACGGCTTCCATTTTTAAACTTCGGTAATTTTTAATGGCCTCTGAATACAAATTTTCCTTATTGATTTCTTTACCATCCGTTAGAATTTTTATCATTCGAACAGCCTTAAATAATTGAAGAATTGATTTAGTTAGGTTTTCTTCTAATTCGCTTAATTCAGTAAAGTACTCTTTTACACGTTTTTTTCTTTTTACTTCTTCCATTTTCAATAGTAAATCGAACAAAACCGAATCTGTTTTTGGAAAAAAATAATCAAACGCTGCCTTAATTCGTTCTGAAATAAACAAAATATCAACTTCCTTCGCTTGAAAAAGTCGATTTAATTGCAATCGGAATTTTTTGGCCGGTTCTTCTAACTCGCTAATTGCATTCTCTTGAATTTCAGCCCATTTTTGATGTTTACTTTTCTCAGATTTTTCCGCATTTGCCAAATAACTAAAACGATGATTTCGCCAATCTTGTGCTAATTCAGTCCAATCAAAACTATTTTTGATGTATTCATGAATGAATCGTTGCGTTTCTTTTTGTAGCGTTTTTACAATCGTTTCATCGTCGGCTTTATTTTCTGCATATTGCATTACTTCCTGGTCGTTTGAAATGCCATTCATTTGAATTGGTTTAAGCAAAATCAGTCCGTCTAACGAGCGAAGTCGTGATAAAGCAACATACGCTTGTCCCGGCAAAAAAACCTGCGAGACATCAAGAACAGCTTTGTCAAACGTCAACCCCTGACTTTTATGAACAGTTATAGCCCATGCCAATTTAATTGGGAAATGCACAAACGAACCAAGTACTTCTTCGTCTATTTCTTTTGTATTTTGATTAACGGAATACCGAATATTTTTCCATTCATATTTTTCGACTTCTATGATTTTGTTTTCTTCCGGAAAATGAATAATAATTTCGCCTTCAGACAATGATTTGACAAAGCCCATTTTGCCATTGAAATAATTTTTTTCAGGAGATAAATCGTTTTTAATAAACATGATTTGAGCCCCAACTTTCAAGTGCAAAATTTCTTCAACCGGATAAATTTTTTCAGGAAAATCTCCCACAATTTCGGGTTTAAATCGAAAACATTTCTCTTTAATTTCGTCTAAAGAAGCTGCATTTATTTCGTCTGCTTTTGCATTGTGTGTGGTTAATGTAATATAGCCTTTATTAGATTTTATATCGAATTTTGGATTTACAAAATCATTTAAAATCATCATATCCTGTGATGAAATCATATTGTTTCGCAAGTTATTTAATACCGATATAAACCGCTCGTCAGATTGACGGAAAATCTTAGTTAATTCGATATAAAGCGGTGGACTTTCTTGAATTACTTTTGCATTAAAAAAGAAAATTCCTCTATAATAATTTCTTAAAACCCGCCATTCTTCATTTTTTACTACGGGCGGTAATTGCAGTAAATCACCTATAAATAGAACTTGAACACCCCCAAAAGGAAAATCTTTTCTTCTTATTTTTCGAAGGGTAAAATCAATTGCATCTAACAAATCGGCGCGCAACATGCTGACTTCATCAATAATAAGCAATTCCATGTTAAGCATAACGCTTTTCTTTTGTCCGCTCATTCTAAAATGCTTGACCAACGTATTTTTGGTTTCAAATTTTTGATAATCAGAGATGCTTGAACCGGGAATATATTCGGGAATAAAACCACTAAACGGTAGTTGAAACATGGAATGAATCGTAACTCCTCCTGCGTTTAACGCGGCAATTCCTGTGGGAGCGACTACCACCGTGTTTTTGTGAGTAGTTTGAATAATCTGTCGTAACAACGTAGTCTTTCCTGTTCCGGCTTTTCCGGTTAGAAAAACAGACCGTTGTGTTTGATTAATAAATTGAAGTACTTGGCGTGCATCGTTTGTAATTTCCATGTGGCGTTGAGTTTAGAGATGTGAAAATACAAATTTTTGGATAATTTACAAATTCATTATTCGATTTTAAATTATCATTAGAAGTAAAAACCTTCTTAAATAGAAAATCTTTTTAATTTGTTATATTGTTAAATTTTAAAATTGAATGTAACTAAAGCATAACGAGGTAATAATTTTGATTGATATAATGTCGTGGAATAGTCGTTATTTGAATAAACGCTGAACAATTTTTTATTCAATAAATTATTACCTTGAATGGAAAATGAAAAATTATTTTTTTTATTGTTGAATTGGAGATTAGCATCTAAAAATGAAAAATCTTCATTTTGACTTAAATCAAATTTATAGTATTCATAACCTGTCTTGAAAACAACGTTTTTCCAAGGTTTAATAATAATATTAAAAAGAGATGAGAAAGACTCTCTTTCAGATCTAAAACCGTCATCAGACTTCGAAGTTGATCCAATGTAACTGAGTTTGGATTCAAAATTTACAGGAAAATTTAATATTGTAATCAAAAAAAATGAACCACCTACGTCGTTTAAATTATTTTCTCTTATTTCAAAATTTGTAATTGAATTAAAATAACTATATAACGAATGATATAAATTGCATTTTATATTTATTCTCAATGGTTTAATGTACTTTTCAATATTAAAATCAATCTTTTTAGTTTCAATTTTTTGTGGACTTTGAAAAGATGTGTAAGTTATAAAATTTGAACTAAAATCAATTTTTGTAAGAAAAGTATTTGATGTGGTCGAATAATTTAAATTCAAATCATATAAAAACAATTTATTCATATTTTTGAATTTATAACTTAAAATCGCTCTTTGATTTTTTATTAAGTCTAACGAAGGTAGATTGTTTTTTATGGAAGTATTATCTAGGGTAACATAATTATTAAAAATATTGTCTTGATACGGAGTATTGCTCTGAACTTCGTAATTTAATAATAAAGAAGAGTTTTTGGAAATATTTAAATCAGTAATTATTGAATAATTTATGGCTAATTTTGATTCTACAGCACTCACATTTTCATTAAGACTAATGTTTTGATTATAATGGTTAGCAGAAATAAATGCTCTTGTCTTAACATTTTTAATTTTAAAAGAAGTTGTAAACTCTGAAAAAAAAGTTTTTATTGAGTAATCTACATCATTCAAAAAACTTAAGTTCAGAATACCATCTTGTGTTAAGCTCGATTGAAAGGGTAGTTTTTTATCCGAATAACCGAGAAAAAAAACATTTTTAATGTCATTTATTTTAAATAAATATTTAATTTTTGTGTAGATTATTTTGTTTTGAAATTCGCTATCCTGTAAGTTATTTGTTGTGCTTAAATTGTTCTCAAATAAATTTCCTGGACTTGAAAACATTCGTTGAGGTATTTTATTGATTGAAAGACTATTGTCGATTTTAAATACATTATTGTTATTTATTTTATAAGTGTATTCGATGTCAGATTTTAAAAACTGATTATTTGTTTTAATATTAGAATTATAATTTTCAGAGTTCAAAATGGTTTTAATTCCTGAATCAACATTTTCGTTAAACCAATTTAATTTATATTCCAGTAAAGAATTGTTATTAACATTATAGGATAGTTGATTCTGAACTTTGAAAATCTTTGGATTTCTAAAATAATTATTATCTAGTTTGAATTGCTGATTTAGTTCATTATTTTCAAAATAATTTGTTTCAATCAACTCGTCAATATTAAACTTATCCGCAAAATAATTTAGATTAGTCTTTACTTTAATTCTCTTTGAAATTTTGAAAATTGAATTAAAACTAGCAAAAATTGATTCATTATAATTTGTTCGTTTAGCTGGAAGTTGATTAAAGTAGTTTGATTCGGAAATGTTTTTTGTTGTCTTAAAATTTTCATTACAAAAGCGTGTGTCATAATTTTCAATTTCATCATAACGATAATCGATAGAATTTACACCAAAATTTTGATAGGCTAAAATCCCAAAACATTTAATAAACTTATTTACTCCTAAAGTAGTAATTTCGTTTGCACTTAAAAATTTTTCTCCAAAACCATTTTTTAGTACAACTTCATTTGAAAAATCAAATTTATTTTTTTTTAATGTTAAATTTAAAATGGTTTTGTCAGAATCTTCAATGTCTTTAAAGAGGGGATTGTTTGAAAAATTTTCTATTGCTTGAATTTCTTCAACCATATCGATAGATATGTTTTTGGTGCCTAAAGTATAATTTGAACCGAACAAATCATCTCCATCTAATTGAACCAACTCAATATCTTTTCCTTTAAATTTTATTTGTCCTGTAGATTCATTTACTGTAATTCCTGGTAATTTTTTTAATAAATCTTCAACTTTATTTTCTGTCCCATTTAAAAATTTTTTTACATCATAAACTGTTGTGTCTTTTTTCTCGGTAACGGGTTTTTCTTCTATTAATTCAACTTCATCCAATGCTATATCTTTAAAAGCAACAACAGCCTTGTAGTCATTAGAAAAATATAAAACTTCAAAAACTTGTGTTTCACAAAATATACATGAAATTTCTAGAAAAAAAGGAAATTTAAGTTTGGAAATAGGCAATTCAAATTTACCCTCTGAATCAGAATAAGCATAAGTTAAGAGAGCACTTTTTTCTATGCTTTCCCAAGAATAAATCGCTACATTTTCAACAGGATTATTTTTAGAGTCAACAACAATTCCTTTAAAGTCTTGTCCAAATAAATCATTTAAACAAACTAGGAAAAATGACATTAATAAGCAACTTATTTTTAAATTCAATTTAATTATAACGATATTTTTTTAATTCATTTATTAAAGTTGGAGGTATATCTAACAACTTCTTGATAACGTTTGAATTTGACAAGTCATCATTGACCGTTGTTGTAGAACCGTCCTCTATATCCATTTTTTTAACCGATGCTATCCAGCTTATTTTATGATTTACTTCAAACTCAGTAATTTTTTTTTCATATTCCTTGTAGTTATACATAACCTTTTTGTTAAGTACATAACTTTTATATTTTTCAATTTCTGAATCATCTGCAACTCTACTTATTTTATTTAGCTTTATAGAAAAATGTCCACCTTCTTCTATAGCTTCGACTATCAACCCAGGTAAATTATGCAATTTCATTGGTCCAAATTTTACTGGCATTTCGTATGTAAACCAAGCTATATAATTTCTACCATTTAATATTAACCGTGCCTCAGTACAATTATACTTGCCTATTTTTTTCTTTTTTTCAGAATTAATTTTCCAATTGATTTTACTTTGATATTCATCATAATATATGAGTTCTCTATTATGAACAACAAATCTGTAATAGACCTTTTCATTATTAGTATAACAAAATTTTGATAAAGGATCGTTTTCAACATGATATACATCACCTGTTGGCGTATCAACAACACCTGTCTCTCTGCTGTCGTAAATTTTAAAAACTGATTCGTTTCCTTTAATATATAAAGAACTTGGGATTGTAACATTGTTTTGATCTGTATAAGTATAATCTACCTTTAGACCGATATTTTGACTAAATAGTGTAAAAGGGAATAAAAATAAAATAAAATATTTCATATGGATTAAATTTATAAAAATTAGCAGAAAATTATATCAATCTTCTGCTAATTTAAAGATTACTGCTGTGGTAATGTTGCTATTGTTTTATCAGAACAAGGATGTGCATTACAATACCTTCTTCTTGCCATACCGCATAAATCTTGCGATGCATGACCACAATTAGTAAATTCCCCAACAGTACAACAAGCTACTGCTTTTTCTTTTTCTTCCGGGTTAACTCTCTTAGAATTCAAGGCAAAAGTAGTTGTTCCCACAACTAAAACTGCAATTAAGATAATTTTCTTCATAAAATTACTTTTTATTGTTAAATGATTAAACATAAAACAAATATAAACCAATTTTCGGATAAAACTCCGAATGTAAAATTATTTTATTTTAAACAAGTTGATTTAATTGCTTTGTGCAAAATCAACTCGATTCCATAAAGGAAATCCTTATTTCAAGAATCTATGCTCTCTTTATAGAAAAATATAAAGGGAACAAATTAAAATTTGCCAAAACTGTAGGTTGTGATGAAAAAACAATAAGATTAATCTTTGACTTTAAGCAAGGTATGACTTTAAATTTGTTTTTTAAAATTGCTCATGCTTTAGAAATTGAACCCAGTGAATTAATTAAAGGT
>Ga0214163_1001330_pt1 | contig 10695 bp, 7 predicted proteins | sample LakMenepilimnion_2_FD_153001 | JGI IMG/M metagenome (GOLD analysis project Ga0214163, IMG submission 153001) | Freshwater microbial communities from Lake Mendota, WI - Practice 15JUN2010 epilimnion v4 | ecosystem: Environmental > Aquatic > Freshwater > Lake > Epilimnion/Euphotic zone | place... | reverse complement strand
CTCCGCTTTCCATTCGGAAGATTCCTATGGTTGGAGAAAAAACGCATCAGCTTCTCGTTAATCTAGGCATTCGAAAAATACATACCCTTCAGGAAATGCCATTAGACGTTATGTCGAAGGCCCTCGGAGAAAACGGGGCGAGCATCTGGAAAAAAGCCAATGCCATAGATCCCTCGCCTGTTGTGCCTTTCCAAGAAAGAAAATCCATTTCAACGGAAAGAACGTTCGATCAAGACACCATCGACGTGCATAAGCTACGTGGGCTTTTAATAGCTATGACCGAAAACTTAGCGTTCCAATTGCGCAAAGGCGAAAAACTAACTTCTTGCGTTACGGTGAAATTGCGGTATTCCGATTTTCAAACGGAAACCATGCAATGCCGCATTCCTTATACCTCTGCAGACCACATTCTTATTCCGAAAATATTAGAGCTCTTCGAAAAGCTCTACTCCCGAAGGGTACTCATTCGCCTCATTGGCGTCCGCTTCAGCCACTTGGTTTCGGGCGGATATCAAATTAACTTATTCGACGACAACGAAGAGCAGATTAGCTTATACACTGCCATGGATGAACTTCGTAAAAAATTCGGTGATCGCGCCGTTATGAAAGCAGCGGGTATTGAAGCGCGCAGCATTGGCCGAGGCGATAATCCTTTCGATGGAGGTCCACCCGTTCTTCTCGCAAATAGGCGTCAGTAAGCATTACCTTTGCACCCATGCAGCTTTGGGAAAACGACCATTTCACCTTTCTTCCACCTAACTCGAACGAGCGGCAAGCGTTCATCGCTTGGGGAAAAAAAGATGCGTTTGTTTTAAATGAAACCAATCCCAGCGACATTCAAGAGCTAAACAAATGGTTAGCTGGAAAAACAACTCCTGTTTTCGGATATATTTCCTTCGAGGCGAAAAAAGTTTTTGAAAAAAACGCCTATACCAATTTCAGTTCAGATGGAAGTGAGCTCATCTACTTCTTCGAACCTGTTCACGTTTGGAAAGAAGAAAATGAAAATTGGAACCCACTTACTCCTTCCGAACCCAACGAACATTCGGTTGTCTCTTCATTCATTTCCAATTATAAAAAAATTGAATGCAAAAAGAATGAAGAAAGTCTGTGTTTTGAAACGTTAGAAAGTAAGGGCACCTATGTAGATAAAATTCAATCTATATTGAATCAAATTCAACAGGGTGAATACTACGAAACAAATTTCTGCATTCCGCTTCAGGCTAATGGTGAATTGAAAGACGCCTTCGCTCACTTTTCAAAAATGAATAATGCTACGGAAGCTCCACACGCTGCGTATTTCAACGGAGAACAGCTTCAGCTTTTGTGCACTTCACCGGAGCGTTTCATTCAGAAAAAGGGAAATAAAATAATTTCACAACCCATTAAAGGGACGATTCGAAGAGGAGAAAATTCAGAAGAAGACGAACAGAATAAAGTATTGCTTCAAACGAGTCAAAAAGAACGATCTGAAAATATTATGATCGTTGATCTTGTTCGAAACGATCTTTCCCGCATAGCAGCAAAAGCAAGTGTAAACGTCAAATCATTGTGTGAACTTTACACCTTCAAAACACTTCATCATCTTATCAGCACGGTAGAAGCGCAGCTTCCTTCCAACATTACATTCACAGAAATTTTAGCGGCAACGTTCCCTATGGGATCCATGACTGGCGCTCCGAAAATTAGCGCTGTGAAGCACATGGAAAAAATTGAACTGTTAGACCGAGGTCTTTACAGCGGTACCTTTGGGGTTATTGAACCGAATGGAAATTTCGATTTCAATGTTATTATTCGTTCTGCGGTCTACAACAAAGAGAAAAAACAAACAACCATAAAAGTGGGAAGCGCAATTACTCACGCCTCGAACGCGGAAGCGGAATACGAAGAGTGCCTATTGAAAGCCGCCTCTACACTTTCTATATTCAATTAAAAATGAAAAAACTACTTAAAGATTTAAAAGCCGAATTTCAAACCTTCGAAGAAGCGCAATTGCTTGTGGCTGTAAGCGGAGGCATGGATTCTATGCTTCTAGCTGAATTGCTTCTTCACGCTAAAATTCCATTCGCGGTGGCTCATGTGAACTACCAACTTCGCGCAAAAGATTCAGAAAAAGACGAACAGTTTGTGAAGGCTTATTGTAAAAAGAACAAACTCACTTTTCACTGTGCGCAAGCCGGTGACTTGTGGAAGGAATCGAAAAACAATTTGCAAGAACGCGCGCGCGATTTCCGCTATACTTACTTCCAGCAGTTACAAGATGAATTCGGCTATACCACTGTGGTCCTTGCACACCATGCGAACGACCAATTGGAAACCGTTCTACAACATCTTGTTCGCGGCAGTGGATTGAAAGGATTGCTCGGAATGAAGCGTCACACCTCAACCAAATGGCGTCCACTTTTAGACCTTTCGAAAAAAGAACTCGAAGGTTTTGCAAAAGAACTCAAATTGAAATGGAGAGAAGACGCCTCAAACAGTTCGAACGTATACGGAAGAAATAAAATCCGAAATAAGGTAGTACCTATTTTAGAGGAGTTGAATCCGAATATTCTTCAAACCCTTTCGAACAGCATTGAAATTTGGGAAGAGCAACATTCCATTGTTCAAGAGAGTTTGCAGAACTGGCTCGAACAGAATGTTGTCATGAAAGGCGAGAACGAAATGCTTTCCATTGAAGCTGTGAACAACCACTATGCCCCAAGACAAATTATGTGGGAATGGTTGAATTTGTTCGAATTCACCACAGGAGAGATCGATGAGATCTTAAAACTTCAAAAGACCGGCGCAAAAGTTTCAAATGCAACATATGCGGTTGCGCGCGATAGAGATAACTATGTGTTGCATGCTTTGCAGAGCGAAATGCCACTCGACGAATCGAAATATGAAGTTGATATTCTTCCCGCTAAGGGATATGAAATTGAAAAAGATCCGAAGGTTATGCAACTGAATGCCGACAAGTTGCGTTTTCCATTGGAGATTCGTGCATACGAAGCTGGAGATAAGATCCGTTCTCTTGGAATGAAAGGAATGAAAAAGGTGAGTGATGTGTTGGTTCAAGCCAAGATTGCCATGAACGAGAAAAAGAACTATCCTGTTTTGGTGAGTAAAGACGAAATTGTTGCGGTAATTGGACTGTGTATTTCAGAGGATTACAAATTAGACGACTCGGCGAAGAAGGTTTTTGTGATGCGCCTCACCTAAGTAAAATTGAATTGAACTATTTTTGAAGCTATGAAGAATTTATCTGTAAAGATTTTTGCCACCCTTGCACTTTTGTTTTCGGCCTGGAATGCCCAAGCGCAAATCGTTGATCCGGTAAAATGGAAAACAAGCCTTGTGAGTTTACCAAACAACGAAGCTGAAATCGAATTTCAAGCGAATATTTCCCCTGGATTCCATTTGTACTCGACAAGTCCATCTGCAGACCCGAATGTATATGCGCTTCCGACTGAATTGATTTTAAATGCTGACAAAGCAAATTTCGAACTCATTGGAAAATTAACAGAAGGGAAATTCATTACGCACTACGACGACATGCAAGGTGGTGAAGTAAACTATTTTGAAAACACTGCTGTATTCAAACAAAAAATTAAAATACTCGGCACTGCTCCTTTCACTTTGAAGGGAACCATTCAAGGTCAAACGTGTAACGACAAAGCGTGCTATCCGATAGAGTCGAAATTCAAACTTCAAGTAACACCAAATGCAGCAGATGGTTCCGCTGTATCACCAACAACGACAGATACTTCAGCAGTTGTTGAGGATCAAATGCAATTGGAACCAACAACTACAAAATTCAGATATTGGATTCAAACGATTCGCAACGACAAAGAGAAGTTAACCACTCGTTTGGAAAATGGCAGTGTGTCTTCTGACACTGCCCAAGGTGGAAACATGTGGCAATTGTTTTTCCTAGGGTTTTTAGGTGGACTTGTTGCCTTGCTTACTCCGTGTGTATTTCCAATGATTCCATTGACTGTTGCGTTTTTCACCAAAGGAAATAAAGACCGTAAGAAAGGAATTTTCCAAGCATTGATATATGGTGGATTTATCTTCTTGATTTACATTTTGCTTTCAATGCCGTTTCACTTCTTGGATCAGATTAACGAAAATATACTGAACGACATTTCCACCAATGTTCCTTTAAACATTGTGTTCTTCGCCATCTTCATCGTGTTCGCACTTTCGTTTTTCGGATTGTTCGAGATTACACTTCCTGCAGGTTTGGCGAATAAGATGGATAAGAACGCCGAAGCGGGCGGATTACTTGGAGCATTCTTCATGGCACTTACCTTGGCCATTGTATCTTTCTCCTGCACAGGTCCTATTTTAGGATCGCTGCTTGCAGGATCGCTAGCAAAAGACGGCGGAGCAATTCAATTGACGATTGGAATGGGCGGATTCGGATTGGCATTGGGAATCCCGTTTGCGTTGTTCGCTATGTTTCCTGGAATGATGAAGAGCTTGCCTAAATCAGGCGGGTGGTTGAACTCTGTTAAAGTTGTTCTTGGATTTTTAGAAGTAGCACTTGCCCTGAAATTCTTATCTCAAGCAGATTTAGTGGTGCATTGGAACTTATTGAAATACGAGGTGTTCATGGGATTGTGGGTAATCATTTTCTTTGGCATGTACCTCTATCTTATCGGAGCTATCAAATTTTCACACGACAGTCCAATTCAAAAGTTTTCGAAATTCCGAATTGTGTTTACCACCATAATTGGAATGTGGGTGGTATACCTCGCCAGCGGATTAATCGTAAATAAAGAAGGCACATCATACAATGCCCTCCCGTTAATGAGTGGACTTGCCCCTCCTACTGGCTATTCGTATGCTTACCCAAGTGATTGTCCGCATGGATTACTTTGTGAGCATGATTACACAGTTGCTCTTGAACGTGCCCGCAGAGAAGGCAAACCTTTGTTTGTCGATTTCACAGGATACGCTTGTGTGAATTGCCGAAAAATGGAAGAACACGTTTGGCCCGAAGTGCTAGACTTATTGCAAAATGAATTTATTGTTGTTAGCCTTTATGTTGATGACAAGAAAGAATTACCTGCTGAATTAAAAGAGACCGTTGTAACTAAATGGGCTGGAATTGAAAAGGAAATTGAGACCTATGGTGACTTGTGGTCTGCTTTCGAAATTGAAACCTTCAACAACAACTCTCAACCTATGTATGCGATCATTGATCCAATGACTGAAGGCAGAGAAGAGCTGATGAATCAAGTGAAGAGCGGTATTGTTGAAACCTCTGAATTCAGAGCCTGGTTGGAAGAAGGCTTGCAAGCTTTCAACAACAAATAATGGGTAACGTTTGTCAGACCTCTTGAAGCATTGAAAACTTTTTCGTTTCTTCGTAAGGAATGAAAAAAGGACTTTTACTTTTCTTCTCGATTTGTTTTTCACTTGCTCTTTCCGCGCAAAAGACTGTCGTATTCGGAACTGTAATTGACGCCGTTTCCAAACTAACCGTTCCCTTTGCCCCAGTATATTTTGTTGGAACAAAATCTGGAACAACTACAGACGAAAACGGGAAATACCGCATTGAAACTTACTATTCAAGTGACACATTGCGTTGCAAAGGAATTGGTTACGCCCAGCAATCATTCAATGTAAAGCAAGGAACTACGAAAGAAATAAATTTCTCACTCGTAGATGAGAACACGACGAGCGTCGTTATCATTCGCCCGAAAGATGAACCCAATCCTGCGATTGAGCTCATGAAAAAAGTAATCGCCAATAAAAAAATTAACAACCGCGAAAAACTGGACGCCTACCAATACGAAGCCTACAACAAGGTAGAATTCGATTTGAACAACATAAGTGCGGCCATTGGCGATAAGAAACTCATGAAGCCATTCGAATTCATTTTCGAAGGAATCGATACAACTCAGGAAAAGCCATACTTACCGGTCTTCATGACCGAATCTCTGTCAGATTTTTATTACCGACGAAATCCAAAAATCGCCAAAGAAATTGTAAAGGGAACTCGCGTAACTGGAGTTGAAAATCAAAGTGTAAATCAGTTCTTGGGAGACATGTACCAGAACGTAAATATCTACGACAACGAAATCATAATTTTCAGAAAGAGTTTCACATCACCTATTTCTGCGTACGCCCTTGGGTTCTATGACTACGGATTAGTAGACAGCGCCTTCATTGAAGGGAAGTGGTGTTACAAATTAGAGTTTTTTCCACGCAGAAAACAAGAGTTGTTGTTTCATGGTGAAATGTGGATTCACGACACCACCTATGCTGTAAAGCAAGTAGACGCTGCCATTTCAGAAGACGCTAATATTAACTGGATAAAACAATTCAGCGTTCACCAAGAATACAACGAAGTAGAAAACGAAGTTTGGATGTTGGTTAAAGATCAACTCCTCGTTGAATTCAACATGAGTGAAAAGAAACTTGGTGTTTATGGAAGGAAAAACAGCAGCTATAAAAAGTTCGTCATAAACAAAGCTCGTGAAGATGAATTCTATCAAGGCTATACCGACATTATTGTAGATCCTAATTCTTCGAATCACGACGATGCCTATTGGCAGAGCATGAGGCACACTGCCCTCACCGTCAAAGAAGAACGCATCTATAACATGGCAGACACGCTGAAATCGTTGCCGCAATTCAAAACGGTTACCGACATCATCACCTTGTTTGTGTCTGGTTACAAAATCAAGGGCAACTTCGAGTACGGTCCCTATTACACGTTTTATAGCTTCAATCCCATTGAAGGCAACCGTCTTCGCTTTGGCGGAAGAACCAGCAATGCCTTCAGCACGAAACTTATGCTCGACGGATATCTGGCCTACGGCTTCCGCGACGACCGTTTCAAATACGGAGCAGGCGGCTTGTACATCATTCAGAAAAGTCCGCGCTTCGCCATTTCCGCCCACGGAAAAAGAGACATGGAACAACTCGGACTTGGCGCGGGTGCCTTCCGACAAGACAACATTCTTTCTTCACTTTTCAGAAGAAATCCAGCGAATAAACTCACCGATGTCACAGATATTAACTCCTACATCGAAAAAGAATGGTTGTATGGCCTTTCCAACAAACTCATCTTCACCCATCGCATCTTAAAACCTGCTGGGACAAAATATTCATACACTCGTTTCCTCCCTCTCTCCAACAGCTTTAAGCCTGAAAACGCGCTCATCACTTCGGAAGTTTCACTCTACACGCGCTTCGCTTTTAAAGAGAAATTCGTTTATGGCGAATTTGAACGAATTAGCTTAGGAACGAATTACCCTGAATTAGAACTAATCTACAGCGTTGCTATGCCAGGTGTTCTGAATGCAGAATACAAGTACCAACGTTTGCAAATGCAGGTATACGATAAGATTCGCTTCGGTCCTTTCGGTTATTTGAATCTTACTGTTCAGGCCGGAAAAATATTCGGTAACCTTCCCTACCCTATGCTTCAAATGCATCAGGGTAACGAAACGTTTTTTTACGACGAGGCCAGTTACAACACCATGAATTTCTTTGAATTTGTTAGTGATCAATGGGCAAGCGTTTGGGGTTCTTACCACGCAGAAGGGCTGTTTTTCAACAAAATTCCAGTGCTTCGAAAATTGAAATGGCGGGAAGTCGCGAGTGCTAAGGTATTGGTGGGCAGTTATGATTTGAAGAACGATGAATTGCTGAGTCGTGATTTCAACGCAGACGGGATTGCAGATATTTATAGATTGAAGCAGCCATACGCGGAAGCCGCTATTGGAGTGGAAAACATTTTTAAAATTCTTCGTGTTGATGCCCTGTGGCGTCTTTCATACCTCGACCATGCGAACATCGTACGCTTCGGCCTTCGTGCAAAACTTCAATTCGAATTCTAGCCCCTATCTTTGCACTATGTTCGGAAAAGCAATCATCCCCAACACCCTCACCATGCTAAACTTAGTGATGGGTTGCGCCGCGCTATTGGCCCATGATGTTCAAGACGCATTCATATTCGTTCTTTTAGCTGCATTTGCAGATTTACTTGACGGTTTAATAGCTCGTGCCATCGGCGCGGCTTCCGAAATGGGAAAGCAATTGGATTCATTAGCAGACGTCGTGAGTTTCGGTGTGGTTCCTGCTTTTTGGCTGTATCGTCTTCTTCAACCTGAAATAAAATTGTGGGCTGCGTTAGCTTTTCTTCTTGCTGTTGCCGCTGCTTTTAGATTGGCTCGTTTCAATTTAGATACCTCGGATTCAACGGGATTCAAAGGACTTCCAGTTCCAGCAAATGGATTGTTCTGGCTGAGTGTTTTGTCTTTAACCGAAATTAATCCGCTAAGTAATGAACTGCTCATTGGACTTATCCTTCTTTTCACATTCCTAATGGCATCTCGCTTGCCGCTCCTATCCTTCAAATTTTCAAATTTTAGTTGGAAGGAAAACGCCATGAAGTTTATTCTTATTGGAAGTATCCTCATTGCCGCAATTGGTTCTCATTTCATTCTGAAAAAAGTCCTCTGGACTGTTCCAATTGCCTTACTTTTGTACCTCATTTTATCTGTCGTTCAACACCTATTTGGGAAACACCATGAAAAAGTTTAAAGCTGAAATTAACGTAATGCCATTGGAGGCATTATTAGATCCACAAGGAAAAGCAGTGACCTCGTCATTGAACAGTTTGTCTATTGGAACCATTGCTAACGTTCGCGTTGGAAAACATATGAGTTTATTCGTTGAGTCTGCCGACCATGCGGGTGCAGAACAAATCGTTGATCAAGCATGCAAGAAATTGTTGTGCAACGAAATCATGGAGTACTACACTTTCACCGTTGTAGAAGCCTAATGCGTTTTTACGCGACACTTGCTTTTTTATTTATAACGTTTGCCGTTAATGCGCAATTAACGCATTTGATTATTGGTCGAAAGCACGTTGATTTCGGTTACAAACCGAGCGAGTCAAAGCGCGAAGTGAAAGCACTAATTATTCACTCGACCTTTAACGCATCTTTCCCCAACACACAGCAGCCTGATACCTTTTCGGTAGACGGTGTCATTCAACAATTCAAACAATACGGCGTTGCCGCCCATTATTTAATTGGAAGAGACGGTAATGTTTATGAATTGGTAGAACCAAACAACGTAGCCTATCATGCCGGAAAAAGTCAACTTCCCGATGGAACAACTGCCGTGAATTCGTGTTCCATTGGTATTGAAATCATGTGCACCTACGCCGTTGGTCCAAATTATGCGCAATACGCAGCGCTGCGTAAACTCATCGATCAACTCGATGCAGAGTATAAGTTCAAGTATATCCTGGGTCACTTCGATATTGCTCCCGGTAGAAAAACAGATCCTTGGCACTTCAAGGATGACGGTTTTTTTAGGAAGTGATACATTCATTTTTTTCGTAACTTCCTTTTTTAAACCTCAACCATTCCTATGAAAAAGATTTTTCTTGCGTTGGCATTTCTCGCCTCTATTCAAGCCTTTTCACAAGTTCCCGCGAATGACATTTGTGTCAATGCTATTGAATTGATTCCGAATTCAGGTCCAGTTGCCTCAACCAATTTAAATACGGTAACGGAAGGAACGAATCCTACTTGCGGCTTAGGAGCTGGTGCTGGGATTAAAGATGTTTGGTACAAGTTCATTTTTACCGGTGGTACCTTTACGATAACGACAACACTAGGAACGCTTGCCGATACCCGCATAGCCTTGTATAGTAGCTGCGGTGGTACTCAACTGCTTTGCAACGATGACGCTGCAGGCATGGGTTACGCTTCACAATTGGTCATGACATGTCCAGCCTTAACGGTGGGAACAACCTATTACGTTCAAGCTGGCGGTTACAACAACCTACAAGGAAATTTTAGTATTCAATTAACCTCTGCTGACATTGTGGGTTGTACAGATCCTTCTGCTGGAAACTACAATTCATGCGCTACAGTTGACAACGGGCTGTGCAATATTTTCATGCCGAACGAAACGTGTGCAACAGCTGTTGAATTCATTCCGAACAGTGGAGCCATTGTTACAAACAACAACAATGTTGCGACAGGGCCAACACCTGGTTGCGGCGGGACCATTCGCGACATTTGGTATTCGTTCGTTTATCAAGGTGGAAATGTAACTATTCAAACCAGCGCTACCACTGGAACCGGACCCGGAATTACCGATACACAAATTGCGGTATACAATGCGTGCAACGGATCTATCATTGCTTGTGATGACGATGATGCTGCTGGTAATTTTTCTATGGTGAAATTTGGATGTCCTACCGGTAACGGAACAGCCGGAGCCAATGAAGATGACTATCTCGTTATTGGACAGACCTACTATGTGCAAGTTGGCGGATACAACAGCACCATGGGTGAATTCAATTTCAACATAACAACGACAACTGTTTCTGGATGCACCAACGCTAACGCAACAAACTACAACTCTTGTGCAACGATTGATGACGGCACTTGCGAATTCCCTGCCTTGGCCTCCGATTTCAATTATTATCCTTCAGGAATGAATTGCATGAATTTTCAATTCAACAACACCTCAACCGGAAATGCAACAGCGTTCGAATGGACTTTCCCTGCTGGATGTGTTCCTGCAACTTCAACATTGGAAAATCCAACCACCACTTTTGCTTCAGTTGGAATGTTTCCAGTAACGCTTACAACCTTTGATCCGCAAGGAAATAGTAACAGTGTAACACTGAATGTGATTGTCACAACTGGACACACCTTAACCCTGGAT
>Ga0214163_1001323_pt1 | contig 10714 bp, 8 predicted proteins | sample LakMenepilimnion_2_FD_153001 | JGI IMG/M metagenome (GOLD analysis project Ga0214163, IMG submission 153001) | Freshwater microbial communities from Lake Mendota, WI - Practice 15JUN2010 epilimnion v4 | ecosystem: Environmental > Aquatic > Freshwater > Lake > Epilimnion/Euphotic zone | place... | reverse complement strand
CTACCCAATACTTTTTAAATTTGGCGCGTGGAGTAACAGCTGATCAGTTAGATATCAAAGATCCTGAAGGTTGGTCTGCTCGTCAGATTATTCATCACTTAGCGGATTCAGAAGCGCAGTCATATGCGCGCTTGCGTCGTTTAGTTGCCGAGCCAGAAGGATCGATTATTCAAGGTTACGACGAAAACCTTTGGGCAACTGCGCCGCAACTTGGTTACGAGAGCGCACCCGTTGAAAATTCAATTGCTGTCTTTGCCGCAGTACGTGCCGGTTCACTCGACATTGTTAAGCGTCTGCAAGAGTCAGATCTGGAAAAGTCTGGGGTTCACTCAGAATCCGGTCACTACACAATTGCTAAATGGTTAGAAGGTTATTCAAAACATCCAGTTGATCACGGTGATCAACTGATTCGTGCAGTAAAGGGGCAGAAGTAAAATGAAAAAGTTGCAGAACTTTGTTAACGGCAAGCTCGTTGATTCGTCATCGGGTGAGACAACTACGCTGATTAACCCAGCAACAGGAGAAGCATTCGCAACTGCTCCGAATTCAAACGCCGCCGATGTCGATAAGGCTATGTCTGCTGCCGCTAACGCCTTCACCGAATGGCGTGATTCAACTCCTTCAGAGCGCCAACGCGCACTCCTGAAAATTGCCGATGCGATCGAATCTCGCGCAGATGAAATCATCGCCATTGAATCCGAAAACTGCGGTAAGCCAATTGGGCTAACAACTTCAGAAGAAGTTCCGCCAATGATTGATCAGATCCGCTTCTTCGCTGGCGCTGCTCGCAATTTAGAGGGCAAGTCTGCAGGTGAATATATGAAGGGAATGACCTCATTTATTCGTCGCGAACCAGTTGGCGTTTGCGGCCAAGTTACCCCGTGGAACTACCCAATGATGATGGCGGTCTGGAAATGGGCGCCAGCTATTGCAGCAGGTAACGCGGTTGTACTAAAGCCAAGTGATACAACTCCGGCATCAACAGTTTTCATGGCCGAGATCATGGGCGAATTCTTACCTGATGGCGTAATCAATGTGATTTGCGGAGAACGTGAAACCGGAAAAGCAGTTGTTGAGCATGCAACGCCAGCGATGGTTTCAATCACCGGTTCTGTTCGCGCAGGTATGGAAGTTGCGGGAAGTGCCGCAAAGCAGTTAAAGCGCGTTCACCTTGAACTCGGTGGCAAGGCTCCAGTTGTAGTCTTTAATGATGCAGATCTAGAAGCAGCTGCAGCAGGTATCGCAATCGCAGGATTCTTCAACTCAGGTCAGGATTGCACCGCTGCAACTCGCGTGTTGGTGCAAGAAGGCGTCTATGAAGAGATGGTCAAACTTCTCGCACACCAGGCAACTAACGAGATCGCAGTTGGTATGCCAAATGAAGATGTAATCGTTGGTCCAGTAAATAACGCCGCGCAATTCGAACGCGTTAAGGGCTTCCTAAATCGCGTGCCATCGCATGCGCGCGTTGTTGCAGGTGGGGCAGCCCTAGATCGCGCAGGCTACTTCATCGCCCCAACGGTGATCGCAGATCTGCGCCAGCAGGATGAGCACATCCAATCTGAAATCTTTGGACCGGTCATTACTATCCAGAAATTTAAGGATGAAGCCGAAGCGATCGCCCTTTCAAATGGCGTCGAGTACGGGTTGGCATCATCTGTCTGGACCAAGGATCACGGCACCGCGATGCGCATGGCCAAAGCCTTTGACTTTGGATGCGTCTGGATCAATACCCACATCCCGATCGTTGCCGAGATGCCTCACGGCGGCTTCAAGCGCTCTGGATACGGCAAGGATCTATCTGCCTATGGTTTCGAGGATTACACCCGCATCAAGCACGTCATGACCAACCTAAACGGGTAAAAATCTCGACAAATTTTCGCTAAATCACAGCGAAATTGTTTGGCGTGCAGGGCAAATCGGTTACATAATGAGCCCTGCACAACCGTCCCTTGTTCCGGAAAATCAAAAAGGAGCCCATCAACATGGCTAAGAAGTCACCTCTATCACCAGAAGCACGTTCAATCATCAACGCGCGTGTTTCACGTCGCGCAGTTCTCGCAGGTATCGGTGGCGTTGGCGCTGCTGGTGCGCTCGCCGCATGTGGATCAGGCGGCGATTCTGCTGCATCAGGTGAATTAGTTCGTTGGGGCAACTGGCCTCTCTATTTAGATTTTGATGAAGATAATAAGACTTATCCAACACTTGATAAGTTCACTGAAGCAACTGGTATCGAAACAAAATACTTTGAAGATTACAACGATAACGATGAGTTCTACGGAAAAGTTCAAGCGCAACTAAAGCTAAACGAAGATATCGGTTACGACCTTGTCAGCCCAACAGACTGGATGGCAGCGCGTTGGATACGCCTTGGTTATGCACAGAAGTTTGATGCAGCAAATATTCCAAATAAGTCAAATATTCTCGACACACTTGCATCACCTTCATACGATCCAAACCGTGAACAAACTATGACATGGCAAGGCATCATGGGTGGTTTCGGTTGGAATACCGAGAAGAACCCAAAGGGAATTCGTACACTCGATGATCTCTTCGCTCCATCAAATAAGGGCAAGATCGTTGTGCTCTCTGAACTTCGCGACACAATCGGAATTATCTTGCTAGCGCAAGGCGCAGATCCTGCAACTGTTACTGAAGATCAGTATATGAACGCAGTTGATTTCATGGCTGGAAAGATTTCAGATGGCTGGATTCGCGGCGTTAAGGGCAATGAATACGCAGAAGATCTGACTTCAGGCGATGCAACTGCTGTTATAGGTTGGTCAGGAGATATGTTTATCTTGGCTTCAGAGAATGAAGGAAAGTTTGACTTCGCAATTCCTGAGTCAGGCGGAACTATTTCAGGCGACAACCTCTTGATCCCATCAACTGCAACTCCTGAAGCCAAGGCAAGTGCTGAAAAGTTGATCAACTGGTACTACGACCCAGCGATTGCAGCAGAAGTTGCTGCCTACGTTAACTATGTAACTCCAGTTAAGGGCGCTCAGGCTGAGATGGAGAAGATTGATCCAGATCTAGCTAAGAGCGAATACATCTTCCCAACTGAAGCAACGATGAAGAACCTCAGCGTCTTCCGTTCGCTAACTCCAACAGAAGAGACTGCTTGGACCGAAGCGTTCCAGAAGGCCGCCGGCAACTAAGTGTCTTTTGACGCTAGTTCGGCGCGAGGGGATTTAATACTTACTCGAATCACTAAAGAGTATGGTGATTTCAAGGCGGTAGATGATCTGTCACTTACCATCCCTAAAGGTTCATTCTTTGCACTACTTGGACCTTCTGGGTGCGGTAAGACGACAACCTTGCGCATGATCGCAGGACTTGAAGAACCAACGATTGGCAGCATTCACTTAGGTGAAACTGATATCACGACTACAAAGCCGTATCAGCGTCCGATCAATACCGTTTTTCAGAACTACGCGCTCTTTCCACATCTAACTATCTTTGAAAATATCGCATTCGGCCTGCGCCGTCGCGGTATTAAAGATGTAGATGCCGAAGTTAATAAGGTTCTTAACTTAGTTGAACTTCCACATCTGGCAGGTCGCAAGCCAACTCAGCTCTCTGGCGGACAGCAACAACGCATCGCACTTGCTCGCGCGATCGTTAACCGTCCGGCGCTTCTGCTTCTCGATGAACCACTTGGCGCGCTCGATCTTAAATTACGTCGCCAAATGCAGATCGAACTTAAATGGATTCAGAAAGAAGTTGGTTTAACTTTCGTTCACGTAACTCACGATCAAGAAGAAGCCATGACTATGGCCGACACGATCGCGGTTATGAATGAAGGAAAGATTGAGCAGATGGGATCTCCTGCAGATCTCTATGACAATCCAGAGACCGCATTTGTGGCTAACTTCCTTGGCCAATCAAATCTAATTAAGGGAACGATCACCGGCAACGATGGCGATTCAATCATCGCCGATCTCTACGGACAGAAGATTTCACTTCCTAAGAACCGTTCGCATGCAGTAGATAACTCAATGTACGCGGGTATTCGCCCTGAAAAATTCCGTATTTCGTTGCTAGATACACCTGTCTCCGGAAACGTTCTAACCGGCGGACGCATCGAAGATGTTTCATATATCGGCGTATCAACTCAGTACCAGGTGGAAATGCCTTGGGGACAAGAGCTAATGGTCTTTGAACAAAACGATGATGGAGTCGCGCCATTTAATAAGGGCGATGCCGTAAACATTTCTTGGGCACCAGTCTTCACCTTCGCACTCCGCGGTGATGAAGACATTACTGCTGGATCTGAAGTAACCCCTGAAGATCTAGACGAAGAGTAAGTCGCAACTTCGATGCAAAAGATCAGAACTCCTTACCTTCTTCTTTTGCCTGGTTTTGCTTTCCTCTTTACTTTCTTTATCTTGCCGATCGTAAATTTGGCACAAACATCGACCCAGACTCCAATTAGCGGTGGAGATACCGGCCAATACGAGCAAACCTTGCGTTTTCAAAACTATATTGATGCATTCATCGAAAACAGAGAACAGTTTGGGCGCTCATTTGTTTACGCACTTATTGCAACGCTTCTGGCGCTAGCGATCTCGTATCCATTGGCTTACGCAATCGCCTTTAAATCAGGCAAGTACAAGAACCTCTTCTTAGTTTTGGTCATTGCGCCATTCTTCACATCTTTTATTCTTCGCACAGTGGCATGGAAACAGATTCTTGGCGAAGAAGGCTTTGTGGTTCCGACTCTGCGAACCATAGGAATAATTGGCGATAGCACCACCCTGACTTCAACGTCTTTTGCCGTTGTTATGGGTATGACCTATAACTTCTTGCCGTTTATGACCTTGCCGCTGTATGCCTCGATCGATCGTATTGATCCACGTACGCTTGAGGCATCCGGTGATCTCTACGCAAATGGGTTTACTACATTTCGCAAAGTCACACTGCCGTTATCTATGCCAGGTGTGGTTGCCGGAACGCTACTTACCTTTATTCCAGCAGCTGGTGATTACGTAAATGCAGCGATCTTGGGAAGCCCTAATACCAAGATGATTGGTAACGTCATTGAATCTCGATACTTCAGAATCGTTGATTACCCAACTGCCGCCGCACTTTCCTTTACTTTGATGGCAGCGATCTTGATATTGGTAACTCTCTACATTCGTAAGGCCGGAACGGAGGAGTTGGTATGAGCAAGAAGATTGCTGAAGCAGCAGCGCCAACGATTTCTCCCGTTATTAGATTCCGACGTTGGTTTGGCCGTAACTTAATCCGCGTTTATATGTTCTTGGCCTTTACCTATCTCTTTATTCCTGTTGCCTACACTTTTGCATTTTCGTTTAACGATTCCGGAAAGAGCAACCTGGTCTGGAAGGGATTTACTCTCAGTAACTGGCAGAACCCTTGTGGTGCACCTGAAGTCTGTAACGCGCTAGTAAATTCGATCAATATTGGCTTGATCGTAACTGTATTCTCGACCATTCTGGGAACGATGATCGCCTTTGCTATCGGACGCCATAAATTTAGAGGACGCTCAACTTCTAACCTCTTGATCTTCTTGCCGATGGCTACTCCTGAAATTGTCCTTGGCGCATCACTGTTATCCCTCTTCTTAACATTTCAAATTAATCCAGGATTTTGGCCAACGGTTATTGCGCACGTGGTTTTCTGTATCTCATTTGTTGTCGTCACCGTTAAGGCACGTATTGCAAGCCTTGATCCGCGACTTGAACAAGCGGCAATGGATCTATATGCCAACGAATTTCAAACTTTCCGTCGCGTAACTCTTCCACTCGTAGCACCTGGTATTGCAGGAGCTGCGTTGCTGGCCTTTAGCCTCTCATTTGATGATTTCATTATTACCAACTTCAACTCAGGAACAGTTATAACTTTCCCCAAGTTTGTTTACACAGCAGCTGCTCGCGGAATTCCCGCACAGGCAAATGTAATTGCCTCAGGCATGTTCTTCCTTGCGCTGGCGATAGTTCTGGCGGGTCAGATAGTAAATCGCCGTAAAGCGCGCTAATATAAAGTCGTATCTATAACGAACCACAGGTTGTAAATCGAGAAACCTGCGTTATGGGGTTGGACTCCGGAGGACCCGGGACAACTACTAGTAGTAATTGAAGAGGTGATTTCCGGGAGTTCCCGGAAAAAGCGATGGCTACCATCGATCCTTCTATCCTTAAACATTTATCCCAGATGCAACCCGAGCTTTATTGGTTGGATCAAGATCCGCTCGAGCCTTTGCCGCATCCAACGCTAATCGGCGATGTGACATCTGATTTGTGCATTGTTGGCGCTGGTTACACCGGTCTATGGACTGCGCTCTTAGCTAAGGAAGCAAATCCAGATCGCGAAGTTGTTGTTATCGAGCAACGCGAAACAGGTGCGGGCGCATCTGGTCGCAACGGCGGTTTCTGCAGTTACTCACTAACTCATGGCTTCATGAATGGGTATGGTCGATTTAAAGATGAGATGGCTGTAATCGAAAAGTTAGGTCGCGAGAATCTAGATGCGATCGAGGCGACGATCAAGAAGTACGGCATCGAATGTGATTTCGAATGGAACGGTGAACTTCGCGTTGCCGTTGAAGATTGGCAGATGCAGGGCTTAGAAGAAGAAGCCAATCTCCGAAATTCATTTGGCGACAATGTAGAACTCTTAACCCAGAAACAGATTCAATCTCGAATCAAATCTCCGATCTACAAAGGAGCGCTCTGGGATCCAGATGGAACGGCGTTGGTAGATCCTGCTCGCTTAGTTTGGGGGCTCGAGCGAGCATGTATCAGCCTGGGTGTAAAGATATTTGAAAATTCACACGTTGATCGCTTAGAGCGCACCAAGAACGGCATGATTGTTCACACTCCTTATGGAAGCGTTTACGCCACGAAAGTTGCACTAGCCACAAATGTTTTCAAGTCACTCATTAAGCGCGCACATAAATATGTAGTACCTGTCTATGACTTCCAACTCGTCACTGAACCTTTGACCGCTGAACAACTCGAATCAATTGGCTGGAAAGAGCGCGAAGGTCTATCCGATGCTGGCAACCAGTTTCATTACTATCGAATGACTAAAGATAATGAAATTCTCTGGGGTGGATACGATGCCATCTATAACTTCCGTGGCAAGGTGCGCCAAGAGTATGAAACAGATGCCGAAACTTACGCCCATCTGGCAGAGGCATTCTTAGAAACTTTCCCGCAGTTAAAGGGAATTAAATTCACCCACGGTTGGGGCGGAGCAATCGACACTTGTTCGCGTTTCTCACCTTTCTGGGGAGTTGCCTATGGCGGTCGAGTTTCTTATGTCTTGGGTTACACAGGTTTGGGAGTTGGGTCAACGCGCTTTGGTGCTCAAGTAATGCTTGATCTATTGGACGGTAAAGATAATGAGCGAACTAGATTAAAGATGGTTCGCAAGAAGCCCATGCCATTTCCACCTGAACCTCTCAGATTCATTTTTATCCGCCTCACGCAATGGTCGATAAATCAGGCTGATAAGAACGAAGGAAAGCGCAATCTCTGGCTCAAACTCCTAGATTCACTTGGTCTTGGGTTCGATTCTTAATCATTAGCAACTATCCTTAACCAATGGCAAACCACGGCAATATGTATGGACCAAGTTTTACATTCCTTGGCATCCCGCAGTGTGATCTAGATGATCCAAAGTCATATGCCGACGCCGATGTAATCATTGTTGGTGCGCCAATAGATTCCGGAACTTCACACCGCTCTGGAGCAAAGTTTGGTCCGCAGGCGATTCGCGGTGGAGATTATCTGCCACACGATGCTGAGCGCCCGCATCTGGCGCTGCGCATCGATGCGCTCAAGGCGTTAAAGGTTTATGACGCTGGCGATTTAATGATGCCTCCTGGAGATCTAGTTGCATCGCTTAAGGTTTTGGAAGAAGCAACTGAAAAGATTTCGCGCGCTGGAAAGATCCCAGTAATTCTTGGCGGAGACCACTCGATCGCATCAGCAGATGTTGCAGGAATTGCAAAGCATCGTGGCCTTGGCAAAATTTCGATGATCCACTTTGATGCTCATGCCGATACAGGTGAAGATCAATTTGGTGCGCTAGTTGGCCACGGAACTCCGATGCGTCGCTTAATTGAATCAGGACATGTTCGTGGTGATCGCTTCCTGCAACTTGGTCTTCGCGGATATTGGCCAGATGACAAGACTTTAAATTGGATGCGCGATCAAGGTATGCGCTCATACGAGATGACTGAAATTCATCATCGTGGGCTAAATAAAGTCCTCGATGAATCTTTTGCAACTCTTACCAACGGATGCGATGGGGTATTTCTCTCAGTTGATATCGATGTAGTTGATCCAGGTATGGCTCCAGGTACCGGAACGCCAGAACCAGGTGGAATGACAAGTCGCGAACTACTTGAAGCAGTGCGCCGTATCTGTCTCGAACTTCCTGTTGTCGGAATTGATGTCGTTGAAGTAGCTCCGCCATTTGATAGCGCTGATATCACCGCCATTCTTGCCAACCGCGTAGTACTTGAAGCGCTATCTGGGATTGCAAAACGCCGTAGCGGAACTCCGTATTCACCAACGCAAAATCTTCTCGATAGATAGTTAATTGGTAGCAGCAGTGAAAGATTTAGTAATCCTTGGCTCCACGGGATCTATTGGTGTGCAGGCCCTGGAAATAGTTGAGGCCAATCCATCACTTTTTCGCGTTGTTGCCCTAACTGCAGCGGGGAGCAATACCGAACTTTTAATTGCCCAGGCAAAGAAATTTAACGTTCCGGTAATTGGTGTAACGAAGAACGCTGATCAGATTAAGGCTGCGCTACCAAATTCAACGGTAATTGATGGGCCGCTGGCATCAACTGAAATTGCGGCAATTACCTGTGATGTTGTTTTAAATGGCATAACTGGCTCAATCGGTTTGGGCCCAACTCTGGCAGCACTTCGCGTAGGAAATCGCGTCGCTTTAGCCAATAAAGAATCTCTCGTGGCAGGTGGAGATTTAGTTATGTCGCTAACTAAACCTGACCAACTTTTGCCAGTTGATTCTGAGCATTCAGCTCTCTGGCAATCGTTAATGGGCGGTAAGAAATCCGAAGTTTCCAAGTTAGTTCTCACAGCAAGTGGAGGCCCATTTCGCGACCGCACCGATTTATCTACGATCACCGTTGCAGAAGCCCTGAACCACCCAACATGGTCGATGGGTCCGGTCGTAACAATCAACTCTGCGACGCTCGTAAATAAGGGCCTTGAAATAATTGAAGCCCATTACCTATTTGCGATTCCTTACTCACAGATTGAAGCGGTTATTCATCCGCAGTCAGTTGTGCACTCAATGGTTGAGTACGTAGATGGTTCAACGATTGCACAAGGATCGCCTCCAAATATGAAGGGGCCAATCTCTTTCGCAATTAACTATCCAGATCGCGTTAAGGCGGCAACTTCGCCAATTGATTGGACGCAATCACACACTTGGACATTTGCACCGATCGATAACGAGCGCTTCCCAGCAATTGATTTGGCGCGACGGTGCGGCGCACTCGGCGGAGGACTGCCGGCAATCTTCAACGCCGCAAACGAAGTATGCGTTGCCTCATTTATCTCAGGAAAAATTGGCTTTACATCAATCGTGGAAACAGTTGAGGAAGTTGTTCAGAAACTCGGCGGAAAATCAGCAAGCGCCCCGCGTGATCTAGCCGATGTCAGTGCCATCGAAGAGGATGCGCGAGCAATCGCCACCGAACTTCTTCAGAAAGTAGCCCGTTAATGCAACTCGTCGGAATCCTCGCCTTTATCTTTGCTCTGCTCTTCTCTGTGATGGTGCACGAATTTGGCCACTACCTCACAGCGCGCCGCTACGGAATGCGCGTCTCTGAGTTCTTCGTTGGATTTGGCAAGCGTCTCTGGTCGCGTCAACGTGGCGAAACAGAATTCGGAATCAAGGCGATCCCAGCTGGTGGTTATTGCCGCATCGACGGAATGACTCCACGCGATGAGATGCCAGAAGGTGAAGAAAGCCGCGCCTTCTATCGCGCATCATCCGGGCGCAAGTTAATTGTCTTAGGTGCAGGTTCATTTCTTCACTTTGTTCTTGGATATATCTTGCTCTTCGTTCTCTTAGCTGGCGTAGGCGTAAACCAAGTCCTACCAGTTATCGATTCTGTTGCACCTAATAGCGCTGCAGCAGCGGCTGGTTTTCAAAAAGGCGACGAGATAATTGCAATTGATGGAGATCGCTCAACCGATTGGCAAGACCAACTTTTAAAGATTCGAAACTCTGAAGGACGCCCGCTCACCTTCACCATTGAAAGAGGCGGCGTAATTCAAGAGATTTCTGCAGCACCACGCATGACAGATATAGATGATGGCACCTCACGTTATGTACTTGGAATTATCAACGAATTTGGTACCAAGAAGATGAGCCCGGTCTCATCAGTCACTCGAGCAGCAGAGCTAACTTGGCGCTTCACCACTACTTCTGCAACAGCGCTGGTACAACTACCAACGAAAATTCCAGCGCTCTGGGGCCAAACTTTCGGTGGCCAAGATCGTGATGAAAATGGTTTAGTCGGAGTTGTCGGCGTCGCCCGCGTTTCGGGGCAAGCAGCTGCGAGCGATCAGTTAAATCTCTCCGAGCGCCTCGGAACCTTTATTTTAATTGTGGCAAGCCTAAATATCTTTGTCGGTTTATTTAATCTCTTACCGATTCTGCCTTTAGATGGCGGCCATATTGCGGTTGCGATTGC
>Ga0214163_1001322_pt1 | contig 10731 bp, 3 predicted proteins | sample LakMenepilimnion_2_FD_153001 | JGI IMG/M metagenome (GOLD analysis project Ga0214163, IMG submission 153001) | Freshwater microbial communities from Lake Mendota, WI - Practice 15JUN2010 epilimnion v4 | ecosystem: Environmental > Aquatic > Freshwater > Lake > Epilimnion/Euphotic zone | place... | reverse complement strand
GTAGTGGTGCCATTGTGTAATAACCTTCCTTTTGATTTATTCTGGAGTGTGGGTGGTACTTTTGCAAATGAAGTACGTGTAGCTATCATCAATGATTCAGCTCAACAAGTATTTAATATGAACGTGGCTTCTGCTCCATTAGTAGGAACCGTTTTATATACTGATAACTTAGTACAATGTGGTATTCCGGAATGTTTACCACCATCTGGAGTTGCTATTAGTGCGATTGGGGATACTTCTGCTAATGTATCTTGGAATCCAATTCCAGGAATTACAGATTTTGAAGTAATTGTATTACCAGCAGGTTCTCCTGCACCAACTGCAACAAGTACAGGAACGGTTACTTCTAGTAATCCTTTCACCATGCTGGGATTAACTGCTGCTACTCTTTATGATGTATATGTTCGAGCAATTTGTACAGCATCACCTAGTAGTTGGACTCCGGTAACTACTTTTAACACTACTATTTGTGCGGTTGTTGACCAATGTCTTTATACCTTTAGAATGAGAGACAGTTTTGGTGATGGATGGAATGGAGCTAGAATGATAATAAGACAAAACGGTATACCGGTTGCCACTATTGGAGCAACTTTTAATGCAGGTGCCGGACCGATAGATGTTCAGGTTCCATTATGTAATGGTGTTCCTTTTGATTTATTTTGGAGTGTAGGTGGAACTTTCCCAACAGAAGTTCGTGTTGAAGTCATCAACCCTTTTGCTCAGTCTTTATATAATATGACAGTGAATTCAGCTCCTTTGGTAGGAACTATATTATATAATGGTTTTGTAGATTGTCTTAATCCTGCATGTATTGAACCATTAGCGATTGTAACTTCTAATATTGGAATCAATCAAGTAAGTGTTGGTTGGAATCCAAATGGAGGAACTAACTTTGAAGTAATTGCTTTACCGGCAGGTTCTCCTACACCAACGGCAGCTACTCCGGGAATATTTGCAACTTCAAATCCATTTGTCGTAACTGGTTTAGATCCAAGTACAGCGTATGATTTTTATGTAAGAGCTTTGTGTACAGGACCAAACCCATCGAGTTTTTGGGCAGGACCGGCAACAGCGACAACATTGCCAACATGTCCGGCACCAATTAACTTAATAGTAATAGGTGCAGACACCAATACAGCAACAATATCATGGACTAACATTGCTCCTGCTACTCTTTTTGAAGTAGTGGTTCAACCGGTTGGTTCAGGTATTCCAACTGTTGCGGGAGTTATTACATCAAATAACCCTTATGTCGCCACAGGTTTAAGTGCAGGATTTTATGAGTTTTATGTTCGTGCAATTTGTTCTTCAACAGATTTAAGTGCTTGGGCAGGACCACAAACTTTCTTTATTTTAGCTAGTTTACCAGGTTGTGCCGGAGTGGATATTGATTTACAAACATCAACACCTGGTGTTCTTAACTTATGTCCGGGAGAAAGTTGTGTAGATTTATCAGCAACCTTCTTTGAAACGGGGGATACTACAACTTATAATGTTACAGGAATACCATTTACGCCACCATTCCCATTTACAGGAGGTATTCCAACCTCAGTTGATATTGATGACAGATGGTCTAATGTAATTGACTTACCTTTTAATTTCTGTTTCTTTGGTCAAAATTATACCAAAGCATTAGTAGGATCTAATGGGGTAATTTCATTTGATATACAAGGTGAAGTACCTGGTGGAGCTCAAATTCCAAATGGATATTGTGCATGGCCATTTACGACAACTATTCCGAATGCAGCCTTCCCAATTAAAGCAGCTATTTATGGTCCATATCAGGATATTGACCCGAGTGTAACGACACCTCCGGCTCAACCAAGCATTAACTACCAAGTTTTAGGTACGGCTCCTTGTCGTGTGTTAGTAGTTAACTTCTCTGAAGTGGCACAATTTAGTTGTCAAAACAGTGTGCCGTTACAAACAAGTCAAATTGTATTATATGAAACGTCTAACGCCGTTGAGGTTTATGTTCAAAACCGTGTCCCTTGTTTAACTTGGAATGGTGGTAGAGCTGTTATTGGTATTCAAAATCAAGCAGGTACTCAAGCACATTTCCCACCAGATAGAAATACAGGTACTTGGTCTGCTTCTAATGAGGCATGGAGATTTACTCCGGCAGGACCATCAAATGTAACTTTCTCTTGGTTAAAAGACGGAGTATTTTACAGTAATGATTTAGATATTAATGTTTGTGTGTCTGAAACAACAAGTATGACAGCTCAAGCTATCTATACTGCTTGTGGAGGTGAACAAACTATTACAACAGATACAATATTATTGAATGTTGTGGGTACTGAATTACCGGTACAAGATGATGTTACAGTTTGTGTAACGGAAGGATATGAATTACCTACTTTATTGGTTGGTAATTATTTTACAGAGCCAGGCGGACAAGGAACTCAATTAAATGCTGGTGACATCATAACTACAGATCAAACTATTTATGTTTATCTAGTAATTAATGGAACAAACGGCGATTGTACTAGTGAAGGAAGTTTTAATGTAATTACTACCGACGAAATTGTACCTGAGTTTGATCCATTTCCTAATATTTGTTTGGGAGGAACAGCTCCAGCACTTTCGCCAACTTCCTTAAATGGAATTAACGGACTTTGGACGCCATCAGCAATAGATACTTCTGTTGAAGGAACTATAGATATTTCTTTTGAACCTTTTGGATCTGAAGAATGTGTGACAAGTTATACTACTCAGGTGACAATTCTTCCATTTGATGATGTTTTACCAATTGAAGATGTTGTTGCTTGTAACAGTTATATTTTACCTGTTCTTACTGCTGGAAATTATTATACTGAATCAGGTGGTTTAGGATTAGAAGTGCCATCAGGAACAGAGGTTATAGAATCTACAACTTTATATGTTTATACGGCAAATGGAGTGTGTAGTGATGAAGAATCATTTACGATTACTATTAATTCGATTAGCGTTGATGTAATTGCTGATCAAACAGCTTGTGATAGTTATACTTTACCAAATCTAAGTGCAAATAACACTTATTATACACAAGCAGGAGGTTTAGGAACACTATTAAATGCAGGAGACGCGATAACTTCTACACAAACTATTTTTATCTATGCTCAGTCAGGAACCACTCCAAATTGTGTGGCTGAAAGTAGTTTTGTTGTGACAATTGGTTCTCTAGTACTTGAACCAATTGCTGACGTAGTAGCTTGTGATAGTTATATATTACCTGTTTTAACACAAGGAAACTATTTCACACAATCAGGAGGATTAGGTTTACAACTAAACGCAGGAGACAGTATTGAGTCAACACAGTTGATTTATGTATATGCAGCTGATGGAACGTGTACAGATGAGATTAGTTTCAATGTTACGATTAACACTGTTAGTGTTGATGTAATTATTGACCAAACTGTTTGTGATAGTTATACTTTGCCTACTTTAAGTGCAAATAACACTTACTATACTCAAGCGGGTGGTTTAGGAACACAATTAAATGCGGGAGATGTGATTACTTCAAATCAAACCATTTATATTTATGCTCAGTCAGGAACTACACCAAATTGTATTGCAGAAAGTAGTTTTAATGTAACAGTTAATATTACACCACAAGTTGTTCCTGCTACAAATGTGACAGTTTGTGACAGTTATACTTTACCGGCACTTACTATTGGTGATTATTATACCGGAATGGGAGGAACAGGTACTCAGTTAACCGCAGGTCAGACACTAACAACGACTCAAACTATTTATGTTTATGCTCAAACAGCAACAACTCCAAACTGTTTCACAGAAACTAGTTTTGTATTAACTGTTAATAGCATTGTGGCTGATACTAAGCCAAACGTAGTTGTTTGTGACAGTTTTGTATTACCTTCATTAAACGCTAATAATGCTTATTATTCTTCTCCAGGAGGAGTAGGACCTTTAGCGGTTGGTTCTTTGGTAACTTCAACACAAACAATTTACATTTATGCACAAACCGGAACTACTCCAAATTGTACGGCAGAAACTAGTTTTACAGTTACTGTAAATGTTACTCCTACAGCTGATGTAATACCAAATGCAACAGAATGTTTAGCTGACGGTGGATTTATTTTACCAGCATTAAGTGCAGGGAATAATTATTATTCCGGCTCAGGCGGAACAGGACAGCAATTAGCGGCAGGCGATGCAATTACATCAGATCAAACAATTTACATTTTTGCTCAAACCGCAACAACACCAAATTGTTTCAATGAAACAAGCTTTACGGTAACAATTGTTAATGTTACCGCTCAAGATTTATCAGATGTGGAAGAATGTGCTAAATATACTTTACCGGAGTTAAATGCCGGAAATGCTTATTACACAGGACAAAACGGTACAGGAACTCAATTACAACCTGGATCAGATGTAACTACTTCACAAGTGATTTATGTTTACGCTACAGTTGGTGGTTGTTCAGCTCAGACAGAATTTGAAGTAACAATCAATTCTTGTTTGATTCAAAAGGGTATATCGCCGAATAACGACGGTAGTAACGATTTCTTTGATTTGGTTAACTATAATGTCAGTAAATTGGAAATCTTTAACCGTTATGGTACAAAAGTATATAGCAAAAATAATTATGAAGACGAATGGTATGGTCAAAGTGATAAAGGCGATGAACTACCTGACGGAACATATTATTATGTTATATATTTCACAGAAGGCACTAATACGACAGGATGGATTTATATCAATAGAGTACGTTAATTTGAAAATAAGTAAGCCGGTAGGCTTTAAAACCAACCGGCACAACTTTAACCCTACAAAAACAATAAAAATGAAGAAAATATTTTTTGCACTACTGATAGTATTAGTAAGCATAGCAGATGTTTCAGCCCAGCAAGATCCTCATTATACACAATACATGTATAACATGAACGTGATAAATCCTGCTTATGCAGGAAGTAAGGAAAACTTGTCTTTTGGCTTACTCTACAGAAAACAATGGGTAGAGATTGAAGATGCCCCTACAACGTTTACCCTTTCCGGAAGTTCTCCGGTTGGTAAAAATGTAGGTGTTGGACTTTCATTAATTTCGGATGAAATAGGTCCTGTAACAGAAAAAAATGTATACGGTGATTTCTCATACACATTAAATCTTGGTGGGGAGCACCGTTTAGCTTTAGGTTTAAAAGCAGGGGTTACTTTTCATGATGTAGACTTTACTAAAATTACACCTACTTTGCCCGATCCGGCAGATGGTGTATTTGCCAATAACATAAATAATACATATTTTAATTTTGGTACGGGAATTTTCTATTATACTGATAAATATTATTTAGCATTTTCAGTTCCTAATATGATTAACGCAAAACATTTAGATTATGATGGGAGAGAATATGGTAGTGAAACCACTCACTATTTCTTTACTGGGGGTTATGTATTTGATTTGTCTGCCAACGTAAAGTTTAAACCATTCTTTATGGTTAAATCAGCATTTAGTGCTCCTACTTCGTTAGACCTTTCCACAAATTTCTTATTTAATGAGAAGTTTGAAATTGGAGCAACCTATCGATTAGAAGACAGTTTCGGTGCCATGGTTAATTATGCTATTTCTCCAAGTTTGAGAATAGGGTATGCTTACGACCATATCGTTTCTGATTTGAATATAACAACACCAGCCTCACATGAGATTATCTTGTTGTTTGATTTGAATTTCCCGAAAAAGGTATCACGTTCATCACGATTTTTCTAACCTAATAAGCAAACCAGAAGATGAAAAAAGTATATATATTTTTATTTAGTATTGTGATGTTAAGCATTGCTCCACTAAGTGCACAAACCAAAGACACTAAAAAAGCAGATAAGCTTTTTAAGCAATTTGACTATTTTGAAGCGGCAGAAGAATACCTAAAATTAGCAGAAAGCGGTAAAGGTGACGGCTATGTTCATAAACAATTAGCGGATAGTTACTATAATATGTTCAATGCTGCAGAATCCAGTAAATGGTATGCTAAAGCTGTTGAAACACCACAAGATTCCGAAACATATTATCGTTATGCTCAAATGCTTAAAGCACAAGGGAAATACGAAGAAGCTAACAAACAAATGCAACAGTTTGCAACTAAAGCTCCAAACGATCAACGAGCAAAAGATTTCAAAGCAAATCCAAACTACTTACCAAAATTGTTAGATAAACAGAAACAATTTGATGTGAAGGCTTTAGAATTGAATAGTGACAGGTCTGACTTTGGAGCTGTATTGCACGAAAACTCATTGTACTTTGCCAGTGCAAGAAACGGAGCTAAAAAAACGTATGGTTGGACTGACGAGCCTTATTTGGACATATACAAAGCAAACTACAATGTTGATGGAACAATCACCAATGCTGAGCCGGTTGCGGAAGTAAATTCAAAATGGCATGATGGTCCAGTAACGTTGAGTGCTGACGGTAATACAATGTATTTTGCCAGTGAGAGTTTCAAAGAAAAAAGTTTTGAAAAAGATAAAGTGAACAATACTCGATTGAAAGTGAGTCAAGTGAACCTTTTCAAAGCAACGAATGTTAATGGAAAATGGAGTAATATTACCATTTTACCTTTCTGCAGTAATGCCTATTCTACCGGAAATCCTTATTTGAGTAAGGATGGAAAAACATTATACTTCTCTTCTAATATGCCAGGTTCTTTAGGTGGAAACGATGTTTGGAAAGTAGCAGTAAACCAAGATGGTGGTTTTGGTTCACCTGAGAATTTAGGAGCTAAAATCAATACTGAAGGAGATGAAAGTTTCCCTTATATATCTGATGATAACAAAATGTTCTATTTCGCTTCAAGTGGAAGACAAGGTTTTGGAGGATATGATGTATTTGTTTATGATATGGCAAAGGGAGAATCCACAAACATGGGTAAACCGGTAAACAGCGAGAAAGATGATTTTGCTTTTACATTTAGTAAAGACAAAAACATTGGATTCTTATCCAGTAATAGAGCAGGTGTTGATAATATCTATTTAGCTAATCCGGTTTGTGGAGTTGAAGTTACTACCATTGTAACAGATACTAAAACAGGAGCTATTTTAGTGAATGCTAAAGTTGCTATTGTTGATGATAAGAAAAATGTTATAGCAACTGAAATGAGTAATGCTAAAGGTGAAGTTACTTATTATGTTGAATGCGATAAAAATTATACTGTTCAGGCATCGAAAGACGGTTACGAAAGTAATACTTTCCCTGTCGCAGCTAGCAAAGGACCTCAAAAGAGAGTGAATGCACCACTTAACCCAATTGATGTTATTGTAACAGAAACAGAAGTGATTTTAAATCCAATCTTCTTTGAATTTGATAAAAGTAATATCACGCAAGAAGGAGCCTTTGAATTGGATAAGTTAGTACAAGTAATGCAAAATAATTCAGAAATGGTTATAATGGCTAAATCACACACAGACAATCGTGGTAGTGATGTGTACAACTTAAGTTTATCTGACAGAAGAGCTAAATCTACGGTTCAATATATTATTTCTAAAGGAATTTCTAAAGATAGAATATCTGGTAAAGGAATGGGAGAAACAGAACCTAAAGCGGATTGTAAAGAAACTTGCACAGAAGAACAACATGCTTCAAACAGACGTAGTGAATTCTTAATTGTGAAAAAATAGCAATAGAAAAAAACTTGAAATAAAGAAAACGGGCTATCGAAAGAGAGTCCGTTTTTTTATTTATTTATCAGAAAGCTTAAGTTCTAATGCAAAATGATAATCCAAATCAATTGTGTGTTTAATTAGTTTATCCGTTTATCTATTATACTCAAAAGAAGGTTTTTCAGTAACTATGAAAATGAATTATGTTAGACTTCTTTAAAAGTGTTTTTTTTCTTATTTGCATAGGCGACTAAAGACAACATCACAGGCACTTCTACTAAAATACCTACTACACAAATTAATGCAGCCGGGGTTGAGCCGATATGAGGTCAATCATTAATGTAACAAATTCTTTTTTTTGAAATTGACCGTATTAATTGGTTGGCTATTTTAGAGTAAACTCCCATTCTACAAGTGCTGTATTTGGAACATTTGCAGGTTTTGCACCTTCGCTATATTCCATGTCCGACCATTTTAAAGGGCCTTTAGGTCCGTAGGCAATTACGGTTACTTTATTGCGGGAGGGTTCCACTTTTACTTCTACAAAGCTTTGAAAAAACGGGGCTTTGTTGTAATCAAAAGCGGCACTCAGCCATTCGGCACTAAAAGGCCAACCGTTGTGAGTTTTTGTCCAGTACCAAGCCGGTTGTTTGAGAATGCCGTTGTTGGATTCAATTTTTTTAATTAATGGAGCGGCCGCCGGGTAATGTGCCCATACCTTTTGAGCCATTTGTTCTTTCGATTTTAATGCTGCACCCAAACTTAAGTACGCACCGCCACCGCCGTTGACAAAATGGTACATATTTTTAGTGCTGCTGCCGGTTGGGGGTTCTACATAATATTCTAAATCGTGTGTATCGCCTGCCATTGCAATGGTTGCTCCGGCTTCTTTCAATAAAAGATGCAATTTTTCAAAATCGGGATTCATGTTTCCCTGGTATTCGCCAATGGCATAAAACGGATGTCCCAAAAGCACAAAAATAAATTTTCCTTTGGCTGCCGCTAACGCTTTTTTCAGCCAATCCATTTGCACGTCATCAATGCGACGACCGATGCCTGTTTCAATGGTAATAAATGCAAAATCTTCGGTTTGCAATTGGAAATAGGGTGCTTTTTGAAATCCGGTGGGTACATCGTATTCGTTTCTGAGTCGGGCTGCTTCTTTAATTTGAGCACTTACTTTTTCGCTACCTGCTGAGGTTAGATTTAAATCGGCGTTGCGGCGTGCATGCATGGCTAATCGGGCAGAAGTTGAATCGAAAAACGTTGCTGCAAAACCTTCCAACGCATCGTACCAGTCGTGATTTCCCGGAATTGCATACACGGGTTTGTTAACTCCTTTCATCGGCAACCAAAAGTTTTTTTCATAGTCCTTCATCGCTCCATCGGGATAGACCACATCACTGGAAATAACTACAAATTTCACAAGGTCTTTGGATGCATTTCTAACAATTTGGTCGTGAAGAATGTATTGGGAGGCGTCTCCCTCACCGGGATCACCAATGATTAAAAAAGAAAAATCATTTGTATGAGTTATACCGGGCGGATTGATTTGAAAACTTGCTGCCGTAGGATTACTTTCTACTGCTTTCACCATTTCTGTCCGCCATTGATCGGTACGTTTGGCTGCCCAACTGTCCCAAATTCCTGAGGCCCAATTTTCAGTATCAAAATACCAGCTCATTCCAAATACGGGAATGATTGCAGCCAAAAGTGCTGCAAACGGCAAACCCATTTGCAAGCCTGTACGCAAAGCTGTTTTGAATGAATAGCCGGCTTTTCTAATGCGGATGTATCGTCGCGTTCTGGCTTCCAAACGTTGTTGGATAATATTGCGAGGGTGAAATTTTGGACGTTCATCGGTGGGGACTTTCATTACCCAAAGCCACGTTTTCTTTTCAAAAGGTCGAAATAATTTGCTTACACCACTAAAGAAGGGAATGAGTACCAGATAGGCAATGATTAAGGCGATGACCATATCGCCTACTAAAGCTACCAATGGCGATAGAATGCCATAGGCAGAACGGTCAAATCCCATCCGACCAAGGTGAATAAAAAAGAGAATGAGTAAAAAAGTGATGATCCAACGGCGGTCTATTTTGGCACGTTTGACTTCCTCTTGTTCGATTTTTTCTGCGATAGCCGCAATTTCCGGATGATCTTGCAGACCCAATGATTCCATGATGTCTTCGCTTACTTGATCCATCTCACCTAATTTGGCGTTGAGTATCTCAAATCCCATTCCTACAATACGTAGGCCACCTGTGATTGCCAGAATCCATAACTGTGCTTTGCCTTGAAATAGGAACAGTGTAAACAGTATTCCCATATTCGCCAAAAATGAAAGGAGGTTGGCTGTGAATGGTTTTTTTTCTTTTCTGTTATTGAGTAAGGCGATTCCTTGACGAATAAAATCAATCCCAAACAGCATCGATGCAAAAAGGTACATCGCATTTTCGTCAAAGAGTTTTGCATTGATTAAAAGCAATCCAAGCAAAAAAGAAATCAACGCACTGATATGAGCTGAAGTGCGTTCCTTTGCCGTTGCTCTTTTGAATCCTTGAATAAAAACCAATACAGCAGCCCAAACTAAAAATCCACCGATGTCTTCGATACGAGATGTTTCAAAAAATGGATTGAAAAGTGCCAATGCCGCAAGAAAAAATGCGATTCCTGCGAATATGATTTGTTTAAAACGATCGGTTGTAAGGAATTTCTTCATCTCTCAGTTCGTAGGTGTTTGATTAAAATCTCAATTTTTTTAAATACTCTTTCAAATATACGAATTGGATTGAAAAAATGGTGAGGTGAGGGAAAGCGTCTTTTCTATTTTAAAATTTTTTGCAGGGGATTCACTTATTTTTGGTTGCTAGGAATTGCAGGGATTTTTTCTCATGGAAAACACGGAATTGGATGTTGTTGATTGTGTGGTGGGTTTGACCTTCGGTCTGGAATTTTTGGTAAAGTTAGACACGGATTGCACGGATTGCACGGATTTTTTTCTCAGGGAAAATACGGAAAGCACGGAATTTATGTTGTTGTGTAGATGCTGCTAATCCTCTTGTTGATTAGATTGCTTTTTTTGCCGCTGATTCACTGATTCTTTTTTGCCACGAATTACACGAATTTTTTCTCACT
>Ga0214163_1001321_pt1 | contig 10732 bp, 10 predicted proteins | sample LakMenepilimnion_2_FD_153001 | JGI IMG/M metagenome (GOLD analysis project Ga0214163, IMG submission 153001) | Freshwater microbial communities from Lake Mendota, WI - Practice 15JUN2010 epilimnion v4 | ecosystem: Environmental > Aquatic > Freshwater > Lake > Epilimnion/Euphotic zone | place... | reverse complement strand
CATTTAGATCCTTCCCAGGGAAAGCCCATATGTGGTTCAACGATGTGATTGTGTAATCATCTGTATCGTGAGTGAAACAATGTAGACCACAATGTAATAGGAGGGTCAAAGCATCCAAGTTTTTGGCATGGCACCATAGCTTATCTTTGCGATCCAATAGAAATTGTAGTGTGACTTTAGTATCTGGACCATCATGCCCGAGATATATGGTATCTTCGAACACCCACACGTCCACTTCTACATCGTAACCTAAGCCAAGGGCTTCATCGATGTAATCGGGTTTGTTTTCGAACTCTTGTATGCGCCCATGGACATTACCTCGGTGTGCAATAAATCGCATTTTTCTTGAATGTTGATATTGTATGCGCTTCAAGGATTATGCTTATGTCCAGTAAAAAAGTCATAACTCACACATCACTATGGTCTAATCGAACCCACGGACCATATGAGCTTTGGTAACTTCTTGTAGTCCTTTCATGAAGGCGGCAGTTCGCAATGTGACCCTCCTGTCCTTGTGGATCCGCCAAATGTCAGCGAATGCCTCTGTCATCTTGTTATCCAACTTTCTATTGACATCATCTTCGTCCCACTTGAAATTTTGCTGATTTTGGACCCACTCAAAGAATGACACGGTCACTCCACCGCCATTTGTGTAGATATCTGGAAGCACGGTAATTCCTCGTTCTTGGAGAATTGCATCTCCAGCGGGTGTGGTAGGACCGTTTGCAGCTTCGACTACGTACCGGCAATTTAGGTCACGAGCGTTGTCCTCTGTGATAACACCACCGATTGCCGCAGGAATGAGAACATCGCAGTCCACGTTGAGAATGGACTCCTTTGGCATAGCAGAGCCTCCCAAGTATGTGTCTAGTCGCTTACCTAATGCGACATGTTGTTTGAGTTCGAGAACATTCAACCCCTTTTCGTTGTACGTGGCGCTATGTGCATCGCTTATGGCGACTATGATACCACCTTGCTCCGCCAAAATTTCCGCAGCCCATGCGCCGACATTGCCGAAGCCTTGAATGACAAACTTTTTATCGGCGATTTTGCCTGCGTGAGATGCCTTCAAGAGTTCCCGGATGGCGAATACCGTCCCGCGACCAGTTGCAGCATCACGGCCATGAGACCCATGAAGATGTACTGGTTTTCCCGTGACTACTGCTGGTGAGAAACCTTTGAATTTTGAGTACTCATCGAAGAACCAAGACATTACCTTGGAATCGGTGTTCATATCCGGTGCTGGAATATCTTCCGCAGGTCCAATAATGTCCTTGATAGACCACACGAGCTTGCGTGTCAGACGTTCCAATTCATGTTCGCTCAATTTCTTAGGATCTACGGTTATGCCCCCTTTCGCTCCACCAAACGGAATGTTCATCACTGCCGTCTTCCAGGTCATAAGCGACGCAAGACTACGCACTTCGTCAATATCCACATGAGGATGATAACGTAGACCACCCTTGTATGGACCCCTCGCGTTGTTATGTTGTACGCGGTAGGCGTGAAACACTTCGAGTTGACCGTTGTCCATAGGCACAACCAATTCCACACTGACCTCTCGTTTTGGGGACAGCAAGATCTTTTGGATCTTGTCGTGATACTCTAGCTTATCTAGTGCTTGCCGAATATAGATGTTTGTTTGTTCGCTTTGGGACAGCGATGCGTAACATCTATGATTAAAACGATGATGAAAGTTGGTTACGACCTTTTGTGCGAGCATTTTGTGAATGGATTGTGTGTTGATATGCGCAGTTCTTTATGTTTAGATTCAATTTTTTTTCATATGGGCGATGGGAACTCGTTGTGCTTCTCAAATGCGGGCTCTCCTACGCCAGTTGCACCTCTATCAAACATGTGAATACAAGGGGGGTGTACATCAAAATCGATGGCGCCATGAACTTCGTCATTGGCATCCGATGGGGCTACATCAAACACATGTGCCGCGCGCTGTGCTTTGCCAGTTTTGTGTTTTGGTTCAAAGGGTGCGGGATGCTCATTGGCACCAGGCAATGCGGGTTCGCCGACGCCCGTGCCACTCGTGGCAAGTTCTGGGTTAAACTTGTCCATATTACCAACATGCATCGGGAAATCTACATCAGCGGGGTGTTCATTTGTGATTTCAGATGCTTCAACATTTGCTGAAGAAGCAGGCGTCAAGACTTGATCACAAAACTTGTCCTGTACCCCAATCTCACCTTTTTGGGAAGCATCGGGGAGATGAGCTTTGTGGGTTGGGCTCACCACTGCTGGTTTAGACTTGTTACAATCACATACGAACAATGATAGCTTGATGATCACAAACAACGTGAACATGATGACAACGCCAACTACGCAATAAAAGAACATATCTTTTGACATTTATTTACTACCACATATATTTTCTCACGATTGTCATCACTCTCTAATGAGACCAGCAAAGAGCGTCCACAATTGCACGTCGATGATAATCATGCCGCCCCCACCACGGTGTGCTTGAGACTTTTGATGGTTTACATCCCCAACATATACCCATGGCTTCTCGCTGGTTTTTGAGATAGCCCATTTAGAATGGTCATTGTCATCGTCATAAGTCGTACCGTCTGGCCAACGGACGCGGCGCACATTTGACACACTGTTTTCATCCGGCAAAGCTGGACGCATCCATGTTTCCACAGCGACGCCGCCTCCCAAAGTCGTTGCACAATAGTCCTCGAAGATATCCAAACCCCATTTATGTGTTTTGGCGATATGCCATACATAGTCGTTGAAGTACACAGTATCGACATGTGCTGTCAATGAGTGTGGAACAGCATCAACATCATCGAATATGTCACCGGACCGCAAGTAAACGTGCGACTCCATCAACGATATGTGTCTCAATATATCGTTCAAACGTTCTATAGGCAACAATACCCATACGAATGACTGCCCATAAGTATATGCGCTATGTGGGATTTCAGGTACGGGGTTGATATCACTCGGCCATGATGGACATGAATGCACCAACCATCCAACAAACTGTGTTGTTGTGCAAACGACACCCTTGCAATGTCCACCGTTACCCTTGGCGTCTTGCATGGGTGGGGTATCGTTATAACATAAATACCCATCCCATTCATAAGACCCTAGTAACGTTGCAATCCACGTATTGATGTCTGTCTCATTCCACGCATATGGGAATACTCGCGTGTCTGCTGCGATTGCACGACACCCTCTGGGAGCTTTTAGTGCCACCGACCATTGAATGCTAGTCATACAACTTACATTCACAGTAGAAAAAAGAGATACAACACACGAGATACAACACACGATGTGTCCAGTCCCAGCCGGCGGCATGGTGCTGGGGAATAATATAAAAAAAAGATGTAAATCCTATCAGTATGTAATATGGTAGGCACGGGCGGAGATGAGCCGCCTTTCTAACTTTATAAGAGTTAGCGATTAACCGTTATCTTACGCGCCCCATACTACAACCAAAAAACACAGGTGAAGCTTCAAATTTCTCGTTTCACATATTATACTTATTTTTAATCCTTATATAGTTTTCAAATTGGATTTTCACTTAAATACATATACTCCGTCAAATCAATTTCGTTACACCCCAAGAAACTGATCCGTTGAAATTATATAGTAATTTGTCCACTCAGAGATGGTTTAGCATTACGTGAGCACACCTTGGAACCCTTCAAATGTCCAACGTCAAGCACTGCAACCTCCCTTAGTACCGTCCTACGCGTGCACCGGGCTTCCTAACATAGTTGTGACTTCGCCATTTTTAGGCATTTGTTTCTGACGCTCTTGGACCTTACTATCTACTTTCCAGGATAATCAAGATATTCCGACCATTGATCAAATGATGACCTTCTTTCTATGTGAACGATCTCTGTGATGGTAATATCCAAGGTCTTTTCGAGCATATCGATTGTTTCAAGGTACATTCCTATGTGTTCGTATACGATTGGACAACGGATGCCGTACGACATGAAGCTGAGTTGTCTGTACATGGGTGTGGATATCGTTTTGGCGTGATGAAATGCTTGGCGAGCGGTCTTGACATTTAGAGAAGACTGCATCTTTGAAGAACACTTGGTAGGATATTGAGCCAATAATTCTATGAGTACATCAAATTTTTATGTACCAAGCATTTGTTTTCCGTAACATATTGTAATGAACACAATGTTCAAGTCATGTTGGTGGACGCCGGCAAAGGAACCAGATTTACATCACGAACTGTACAGAGTGACCGAAAAGTTCAAAATTGCTGTGTTGCCCATAGCGTTCAATGAGTGCATAGACAATTTAAATGACAGCTTAGCAACATGGAGTGTGTATGTGGTAGGCAAAGATTTGATATTTATTCAAGCAACAGATTTGCCTGGTATGCACGATATTGATTTGTGCTTTCTCGTGAATAAGAGCGTTTCGGACATGCCTAGTGAGCTTCAACATATTTTCCGCCCGATTTGGATGAATACGCTGAGCGGGAAGTATATACAGACTTATTTTGTGATGAGCGGTATCCTTTATGAACTATATACACATCCACTATTCAACCAAAAGCAATCAATTATAGGAGCGTGTATGTTCGTACGAAAAGCAGAGTTTATAAACATTCCAGGCATGACCAAGGTTGACCCTTGGAAATTAACGAATCCTGACCCCTACACCTATACATCTGATCTGATGTAACTGACGTCGCAAAAAATTCGTATGAAGACAGCGATAAACTGCTGAAGAAAATAAACCAGTATTAATATAATATCAAGAATGAACTTTCTAAGAAGATGCTATTCAAAGTTGTTTTCTAAAAATAGTGCTTCAAACAACAGTGTATTCCCACTGTTGTTTAAAGATGCTCACGTCGATGGAATTGACAAAAAACTTTATGAGGTGTCGTTGAAGTATAAAATAGCAGTTTTACCAATTCAGGAGAATTATGACCTCGACAATCTCTATCCCATAACGGATCAAGTTCATTTGTGGACGATTCTCGTGGTTGGAAATGACAAGACGTACATACATGTGAGCAACCCAGACCCATTCCGTCACATTCCTAATTTGGACTCCACGGTGCTAAACAAAAAGGCTGAAGGGATATTGCCCGCAGAGATGATTGGGTTCTTGGATCCAATTTGGGACACGACGCTGAATGGTCATCAACTACAATTCTATATTGTGTTCGATGGCCGCATCTTCTTTGTCAATACATATCCCTTTTACAATGGACGGCAGAAGGTGATTGGCGCTATATTGTTTATGCGTCGTTTTGATACCATCACAGATGTATACAACGCTGTGGATACACAAGATGCAAAATAAAATTGATATAACTAGTTTAGCGAATATAGAAGTCTAAACACCACCGATGTTGATGAACATAGCAGACTTGATTATACAACTCCAAAGAGAGCAAGTAAATACAATTGTACAAACAGATGAGCTGTTGACATATCATGTCATAGTGAGGAGTTGTCAGGGTGCTTGGCGTTTTTCGCCCAACTCGAAGGATTTATACGATATGTACATCAACGTTGGGCCAGGGGTATGGAAAGGGTGTGGCGACGGCGGTATGACAAAGACTGAGATGTTGCACGCTATGTGCAGTATTCCAAACCCATTACAGTTTCAATTATGTGACGACGATGGCGTACATGAGCCAAAAGATATGACCGAGAATATTTCTGCTCTTGAAGGTTTCATTACAAAGATGATGGAGCGTTTATTACCCTATGAATTGGCTCATAGGGTCACAAACATGGCATTGCAGCTGAAACTCGACGATTACATTCATTAGAATTCACCAGTGGTTTATGTCGTGTGGTTGAATTCTCATCTAAGTATATCAAATGCGATGGGGATATTTTCTATTCACAAGGCCAGAACACTAGGCACACGTTTTGTTCAGAGCTACACAGACGTGACGCACGCTTATTACGACTGGTATTACACCGAGTTCAAGGTATATGTAGCTGATAATCTGATATCCATTTTGAGTTTGCCAGATGACCGCGATTATGTCAAACATCAGATCATGGAGTTTAGAAGAAGAATACCCCTTCACAATCATGATGTCGATGACATCACAACTATCGATATAATTAGGTTTTGTTCTTATCAGATATACAAATGGTTATTTTGTGAGTTCTACAACAAATTGTATCCATACTTCGGATACGTACAATCACACGAGCTGATCAGAATGGTCGAGATGGGCATTCTTGTGCCAATTGATTGTATATGCCTTCACGATGACATGGTGAGCACAGATGTTTCCTACAACCAGTACATCACGAATTTGTCAAACTCGGTCTCGGATAGGTTTATGAGCGACATGAAGAAGAAAATACACTTGAAGACCATGTTTGTCGCCGCCGTTCACATACAAAGGTGTTGGCGAAAAGCCATTTCAACGCCATCATATCTCATATGTCGTAAGAGATTGTTCCATGAGTTCTACGAGATGTCATTATGATATTGTTCGGTTTGATCAGCGAGAGAATATGTTAGGATTTATTAGAAGTGATGTTGCGAAGGTGCACAACGACAACAACAACATATTCTATCCAGCGCAAAGTACCACAATTGCGCTCTATCCGTCATGTAGCAGTGGTTCATGCGAGTTGTAGTTTCAATATATGTCCTGCTGTGATCAGCAGTATTGCCGCATTCACATCAACGTATCCACTTGATACCTTGAAAACACGCACACAGAGTGAGAATGTCCCAAAATCAGCACACAAGGCATTGTTTCAAGGGTATGCCGCAGGAGTTGTATTGTGTTTGTTTAGCTCCCTTGCATACTTTTCCATTCTTTTTGCATTATCTACGTGCATGTACATCGCCCAAGCATCGGCGGCAGCTAGCTTCCTCAGCAGCTTTGTGAAAGTCCCCGGCAAAGCGATAACAAAATTGCTGCAGAATGGCGATTTCGCTTCGGCGCACGATGCTGCACAGTACATTCACAACAATTATGGTATAGGGGGGTTCTTTAGGGGTTTTTGGCCATATGTGCTAGATGATATTCCTGAAATGGCCATCAAAGTGTGCTTGTTCAAGTACTTGGAAGCATGGTTCGGTCAAAACACTGGACTCATCGGGGCATTGTCGGGTGTGCTTTCGTCGATCGTAACACAACCCCTAGATTTACTACAGACCCGCATGATGTGCAACATTAGCAAAAACCCAATTGATTTTGCGAAGTTACCGTACTTTAGTGGCCTACCACTAGTGCTTATAATCAATGCTGTTCAATCCGGTGTCTTCTTGGTCACTTACCGAACAATCGATGCCTTGATGCTTTTATAGCCTGCCTTGATTGATTTTCCATTTTCATCAACGACAATCAAGTTGTGATTAGGGAGTTGTTTTATGGCGTTGATGACGAGAATGCGTTTAGGGTTTAGGTGAGTGATGTTGCAGCTGCTTAGTGATTGCATACGTCAAACGCAAAAAAACTGAAAAGTACTTAAAAATATATGTATGTAGAATAGTAACTCGGACAGCAATGAGCGATACAACAGAGCTTATTCTCACTCCTGAGCCCAACCGCTTGACTACATTCCCTCTTAAGCACTCTGACATGTGGTCTATGTACAAGAAAGCTCTTTCTTGTTTCTGGACTAGTGAAGAGATTGATCTTTCGAAGGATCATGATGATTGGCGCACCCTATCGGATAACGAGCGCCAATTCATCAAGAGTGTGCTTGCCTTCTTTAGTTCTAGTGATACCATTGTGAATATGAATCTATCCGAGCGCTTCGTGAATGAAGTTCAACCATTGGAAGCAAAGTACTTCTACAACTTTCAGCAAACAATCGAAAACATTCATGCTGAAGTGTACTCGTTGCTCATAGACACATACATCAAGGATCCCAAAGAGAAAGATGTGACATTCAACGCTATTCAATACAGTCCAGTGATCAAACAAAAAGCAGATTGGTGCTTTAAATGGATTAATGACCACGACGCATCCTTTGCTCAACGATTGATTGCGTTTGCAATCGTCGAGGGCGTCTTCTTCAGCGGTTCATTCTGTTCCATCTTTTGGATGAAAGAAAAGGGTAAAATGCCAGGTCTTTGCTTTTCAAATGAACTGATCAGCCGCGACGAAGCTCTACACGTAGAGTTTGCGGTTCTGTTGTACTCTACGATAGCAAACAGAGTACCACAAGAGGCAGTCCATGCAATGTTCAAAGACGCAGTTGATGTTGAGAAAAGTTTCATCATCGACAGTATCCCTTGTGCTCTGTTGGGAATGAACTCGGAACTCATGTCGACATACATAGAGTTTGTGGCAGATCGTCTGCTTGTTCAACTGGAATATGAAAAGTTGTTCCACGCACATAACCCCTTTGGGTTCATGGAGCGCATATCGATGGAGACGCGCAGCAACTTCTTTGAAGCTCGCGTGGGCGAATACGCCAAGGCCAATGTGGGTACCAAATCTGATCATTCAACTCTTTACGAGTTTAGCATCGATGCAGATTTCTAAAAAATTGAAAGGTATATCATTTTTCCATTTCATTGTAAAATACGTAAACAATGAACATGATGTCCCGCTTGATGCATGCCGCACATGATGGTGATGTACAAAGATTGAAACAGTGCTTGTTGGATGGTGATGATATAGATGCAATAGCTAGTTGTGTTACTGCGGATGGCAACAAACTCTTGTTTGTAACTGCTCTATATTTGGCTGCGCAACAAGGACACTACGATATTTGCAAATTTCTTGTAGACCATGGAGCGAACAGCACGATACAATGCTACAGCCCCCCACGACAGTCAGGTATTCACATGTGCGTCCGTTGCGTTGGTGCAAGGACACCTTCAAGTTTGGTTGTATTTGAAATCATTACAAACACAATCTATGTCAAAAATAAAACACAACACACTCAAGCGGAAAGGATTGTATGTTTCTCTCTTACACGATCAATACTAAAATCAAAACCTAAGAACTGCACACCAAGCACACTTCGTCATTGCATACGATATTCTTCTTTTTTTGCTCCACAGCAATCTTCGCCATAGCAGGATCGATTGTGAACTGTGCTGCCTTTGCTCTTGGCTTGGTACGAATGTAGTAACTGCCCGTCTTGATACCGTTCGCCCATCCATAAAAGTGCATGCTAGAGAGCTTCTTAAAATCAGGATCTTCCATGAAAATGTTGAGGCTCTGGGATTGACAGATGAACCTTCCTCGCTCGACAGACATATCAATCACATGTTTTTGCTTGATTTCCCAGACCGTTTTGTATAGCGCCTTAATTGAGTCGGGAATGGAGTCTATGGATTGAATACTGCCATCATTGAGGATGATCGTATCCTTCATCGTATTGTTCCATAGTCCTAGCGCGATCAGATCATCGATGAGGTATTTGTTGACTACGATGAATTCTCCACTGAGAGTTTTACGTTTGAAGATGTTGCTTGTGAACGGCTCAAAACTCTCGTTGAAGCCCATGATCTGTGCCGTTGATGCAGTGGGCATGGGTGCCAATAGTAGGGAGTTGCGAATTCCATAAGATTGTATTTGTGATTTTAGTGATGCCCAATCGTATCTGTCACTTGCAGCAGCGTCCCACATGTCAAATTGTAGGATACCCTTGGAAGCAGGACTGCCTTCAAAACTGCTGTATGCCCCAGGGTATGCGCCATCCAGTGTATCCATCTCAAATTCGTTGAGTTTGAGGTAGTTCTTGTACGGCGTCTTTCGGGGGTCTTTCCCTTTTTCACGAGCTTCCATGACCATGTCGTGACGCTTCTTTGAGATTTCCATGGACGACTCCAACGCACCGTGATAAATCGTCTCAAAAACTTGTTTATTGAGTTCCTTGGCCTCAACACTTTCGAATGGCATGCGCAAAAGCAGAAACACATCAGCGAGTCCTTGCACGCCGACACCGATCGGACGATGCTTCAAGTTAGAACGACGAGCTTTCTCGACTGGGTAAAAGTTGCGGTCTATGACCTTGTTCAGGTTCTTGGTGACGGTCTTAGCTGCGTCATGAAGTTTGCCATAATCGAAGAACGCCTCCCCGTTCTCGTTCTTATCTACGTAACTTGGTAGGCAGATGCTAGCCAAGTTGCAAACAGCAATCTCATCTGGGGTAGAAACTTGCATGACCTCTGTACAAAGGTTGCTGGACTTTATCGTTCCGATGTTTTGTTGATTGCTCTTTTTGTTGGCGGCGTCTTTGTAACAGATGTATGGCACACCCGTCTCAATTTGACACTCTAGAATCTTGAACCAAAGGTCTTGAGCGTTAACTTGTTTGATGAACTTGCCCTCACTTTCATATCTCTCGTAAAGGGTAGCGAACTCTTGACCCCACACATCGCTGAGCCCTTGGCACCTGTCGGGACACATCAGGCTCCACTTTCCATTGGCTTTCACGCGTTCCATAAAGAGGTCAGGAACCCACAGAGCGAGGAACAGATCCCGGCAACGCTCTTCTTCATTTCCGTGGTTTTTGCGGAGTTCAAGAAAGCCTTCGATATCGGCATGCCAAGGTTCCAAGTACATTGCGATGCTACCATTGCGCTTTCCGGACTGATTGACATATCTGGCAGTGTTGTTATAAACACGCAGCATGGGAATGATGCCATCGGATACGCCATTGGTTCCCCTAATGCGGCTGCCCTTGGGTCTGATCTGGTGCATATGCAGGCCAATGCCACCCGAGTATTTGGATATCATTGCCACTTCTTTGAGAGTGTCAAAGATACCGGAGATGGAGTCTTCATTCAT
>Ga0214163_1001318_pt1 | contig 10764 bp, 9 predicted proteins | sample LakMenepilimnion_2_FD_153001 | JGI IMG/M metagenome (GOLD analysis project Ga0214163, IMG submission 153001) | Freshwater microbial communities from Lake Mendota, WI - Practice 15JUN2010 epilimnion v4 | ecosystem: Environmental > Aquatic > Freshwater > Lake > Epilimnion/Euphotic zone | place... | reverse complement strand
GCCGTCGCCGGCCTCGCCTCCTTCGAACGCGCCAAGGCCGAAGCCGAGCTGCTCAAGTCGCTCGCCGCTTCGACGAACACGCCGGTCACCGACCTCGCCAAGCGCCTCGAGCAGATCATGGAGCAGTCCGCCGCGCTCGAGAAGAAGCTCAAGGTCTACCGCGACAAGGAATCCTCGCAGCTCGCCGACGCCCTCGCCGCCAAGGCCAGCGACCGCGCGGGCCTGAAGTATGTCATCTCCCAGGTCAGCGCCGAGACCCCGAACGATCTCCGCGACCTCGGCGCCAAGGTGGCCGGCAAGGTCGGTCCTACCGCCGTCGTCGTCCTCGCCGCCGTCTTCGGCGACAAGGTCTCCCTCGTGGCCAACTGCGGCGCTGACGCCGTGAAGGCGGGCAAGGCCGCCGGCAAGATCGTCACCGACGCCTGCGGCAAGCTGGGCGGCAAGGGTGGCGGCAAGCCCGACGCCGCGATGGGCGGCGGCACCGACGTTTCCAAGGTCGCTGAAGCCTTGGGTAGTGTTGCGTAAGGCACAATAGGGGTAGGGGTCGGGATAGGGATAGGGGTAGGCAATCCTGGCCGTCGGTAGGTATTGGCGGTTGGGAACACAGGCGATCAAAGGGAGACCGGAAACCGGATGATTAGCTGGGGTGCCTATTTTCAGGTCTCGGGTCTCGGCCATCAGGAGCCGGGTGCGGGTAATCAGGTTCAGGTGCGGGTGGCGGGAAATCCGCCCTCAGTCATCTGTCATCGATTCAGTCATCCGTCATCGATTCAGCCCTCCGTAATCTGTCTTACTCCTCTCATTGCCTCCGGGCCTCGGGTCCTCTATTCCTCGTCTCATGCGCCTCCTCGCCCTCCTCCTGCTGCTCCCGCTGAGCCTCGCCGCGCAGAGCGGAAACTACGCCCCGAAGCATCACGTCCGCATCCAGGCCGAGGCCGACCATCTCTTCCTCCCGGTTTCGATCTCAATCAAGGGCAAGGACCGCGCCGCGGTCGATGCGCGCGTCGAGGCGATTCGCAAGGAACTGGAGAAGCGCTTCGCCGATCAGCCCGGCTGGGAGCTCCGTGAGATCTCCGCCGACTTCGCCCGGGCCGAGAGCAAGTCCTACGCCTCGCGTCCGTCCGGTGGCTCCAAACTCTTCGGCGACGATGAGGCCGACCAAGGTGACGTGACCTACGTCGCCAATGCGCGATGGGAACTCCACACCGAAGCCGACAAAGGACTCAAGGGAGTCGAGACCCTGCGCACCAAGGCCGACGGCCTCGTGAAGGCGAAGAGCGACGACGAGAAGCAGGTCGTCGGCCATCCGGAATACGTGCTTACCAATCCGCAGGACTACCGCAACGAACTGCTCGACCAGATCAAGGCCGACTTCGAGGAAGCCAAGAAGCACCTGCCTGAAGGCCAGTGGACGCTCGAACTCAGCGGCCTCGCCGCCCCGGTCAATGTCGTCGCCCTCGGCGGCAAGCGCTTCGAGCTCAGCCTATCCTACCGGATGGCTTTCCTCACGCCGAAGCCGGAAAAGGCCACGAAATAAGGCGGTTTACGGCCGGCCCAGCCGGCTTGTCCTTGCCCTTCCCCGGCGGACGACTAGTCGTCATTCATGGCCATCCGCCGCCTCACGCTCGTCGTCAACCGCACCAAGCCCGGGGTGGATGATATCGTGCGTTCGGTCCAGGAAGCCGCCCAGAAAGCCGGCGTGACCCTCACGGTCGCCGAAGGCTGGCCGATCAGCCGCGCCTCCCTCCAGGGCGCCGATGCCTGCGGTGTGGTCGGAGGCGACGGCACCTTCCTCGGCGTCGCGGAAGCCGCCGCGCTCGAAGGCGTGCCCCTCTTCGGCATCAACCGCGGCAAGCTCGGCTTCCTCGCGGCCTATCCGAGCGATGACGTCGGCGCCTCGCTGCATTCCATCCTCAGCGGCGACTTCCGCGTCGAGAAGCGCGCCCTCCTCGAGATCCGCTTCGCCGACGGTAGCTTCGCCCTGGCCCTGAACGACCTCGTCATCAAGACCCGCGACGTCTTCCGCATGGGTCGTTTCTCCGTGCTCGCCGACGGAGCCCGCGTGAACGAATACCGCGCCGACGGCCTCATCATCGCTTCCCCCACCGGCACCTCGGCCTACAACCTCGCCGCGGGCGGCCCGCTCGTCGACCCCGCGGCCTCCGTGCTCGTGCTCACGCCGATCTGCGCGCACACGCTCTCCAATCGCTCGGTGATCTTCGACGGCGAGACCGAGCTCGAGATCCGCAGCGAAGACAGCGCCCTGCTCGGCCTCTCCGTCGACGGCCGCGAGACCCTCGAAGCCCAGCGCCGCCTCCCCCTCGTCATCCGCACCGCCAAGGTCCAGCTGGCCCTCCTGCGTCCGAAATCGCTCACCCATTTCGACGTCCTGCGGAGTAAGCTGAAGTGGTCGTAAACGAGGGGGCAAGCTGGCACGGGGGCACGGTGACAAGGGGGAAGCAACCCACCCGCAGCATTAGGTAGGGTTGAGCGCCCTCGCTCAACCGTGGCTGACCAAGGGTGGTCAGCCCTACCCGAGACAGCCTAACCCCTTCCCCATTACTCGTTACTCGTGCCCACGTGCCCCCTCTCGAGGGCGAGGTCGGGCGGTCGCCCAAGCGACCCTTGACCTCGCCCTCGCAGGCCGCTTTATCGCCACTTCGATGCTCACGATTGCCAATGTTTCCAAGTCCTACGGACCCCGCACCTTGTTCGCGGAGGTCTCGCTGAACATCGCCCGGACGGACCGCCTCGGCCTCGTCGGCGCCAACGGCGCCGGCAAGTCCACCCTCTTCAACATCATCCTCGATAAGGATAAGCCGGACGACGGCCTCATCGAGTGGGAACGCGGCGCGAACTTCGGCTTCCTCCCGCAGGAAAGCGCGCCCGTCGGCGACGAGACGATCCTCCAGATCGCGACCAGCGGCGGCAAGCTCGAGCCCGAGAACGACGACGACTGGGATATCGACTACACGCTCGAACCCCGCGCGAAGAAAATCCTCGCCGGCCTGGGCTTCCGCGAAAGCGACCACGACAAACTCGCCAAGACGTTCTCCGGTGGCTGGGTCATGCGCGCGCACCTCGCCCGCCTGCTCGTCAGCGAGCCCACCCTTCTCCTTCTCGACGAACCGACCAATCACCTCGACCTCGAAGCGCTGCTCTGGTTCCAGGACTACCTGACCCGCTACCCGGGCGGCCTAGTCGTCATCTCGCACGACCGTGCCTTCCTCAACGCCCTCTGCACGGGCATGATCGAACTCCGCGGCCAGCGCCTCCATTGCTACAACGGCAACTACGACGACTTCATCGAGGAGCGCGTGGCCCGCAAGGACCGCCAGCAGGCGATGTTCAAGAACCAGCAGCGCGAGATCGCGCACCTGCAGACGTTCGTCGACCGCTTCGGCGCCAAGGCTTCGATGGCCTCCCGCGCGAAGTCCAAGGAGAAGCAGATCGCCCGCCTCGAAGAGGTCGCGATCGACGAGCCCGAAGACGACCTGAAGAAGATCCAGTTCCGCTTCCCCCAGCCGCCCCGCTCCGGCCTCAAGGTGATGAAGCTCGAGCATGTCCAGCAGGCCTACGGCGAACATGTCGTCTACCAGGACCTCAACTTCGAGTGCGAACGCGGCCAGCGCACGGTGCTCGTCGGCCCCAACGGCGCCGGCAAGTCCACCCTCCTCAAGATCCTCGCCGGCGTCATCCCGATCAACGGCGGCCTCCGCGAGGAAGGCGGTAACGTGATCACCGGCTACTTCGCCCAGAACCGCGTCGACAACCTCAACCCGAAGCTGACCGTCCTCGAGAACGTGATGGAGCTCCGCACGACGGAGAACGGCCTCACGGAACAGCAGGCCCGCGGCATGCTGGGCACGTTCCTCTTCCGCAAGGACGACGTCCATAAGAAGGTCTCGGTGCTCTCGGGTGGCGAGAAGTCCCGTCTCGCGCTGGTGAAGCTGCTGATCAACCCGCCGAACTTCCTGCTCATGGACGAGCCGACGACGCACCTCGACATCATGTCGATCGACGCGCTCATCGCCGCCCTGAAGACCTACGAAGGCACGCTGTACTTCGTCAGCCACGACGTACACTTCATCCGCGAGATCGCCAAGACGGTCCTGCACGTGCACTCCGGCCGCCTGACGCAATACGCCGGCGATTACGCCTACTATCTCGAGAAATCCAAGGCCGGCAACGAACGCGCCGCGCTGACCGCCGGCTTCACCGATGCCCGACCTAAGCAGGTCGAAGCCGCGAAGGCCGAAAAACCCAAGGCTCCGGTCAAGCCCTCCGCCGCGGATATCCGCAAGCTGAAGTCCGAGGTCACGAAGTGCGAGCAGCAGGTCGCCGACCTCGAAGCCAAGCAGGCCAAGCTCACCGCCGAACTCGCCGATCCGGCCACCTATACCGGCGGCGCGAATCTCCCGCAATTGAACGCCCAGCTCCGCGACACGATCAACGCCCTCCAGGCCGCCACCGCCGCCTGGGAACAGGCCGCCCAGAAGCTGAGCGAAGCAGAGGGAACGTAACCGTTCCCTCTGCAGGGTAGAGTTGGCACGAGTATCGAGTATCGGGGAGGGGTCCGGCGGCAGCCCCTTTGCTCTTATTCCGCCGTGATTGTATCGCCCCTATACTCGATACTCGTGCCCACGTGCCCCCTCGGGGCGACAGCCCCGTCGCTATTCCTGTCTGGCTCTCCGGGAACCCTTCCCTTACACCCCTGTCCTTACCTGACACCCCCATGCGTTCCCTCACCCGCCTCCTGTGCGCGCTCGGCCTCCTGGCCGCCGCCGTCCCCGCCTTCGGCCATACCGCCGGCGAAGAACTGTCCTCCGCGGCCTCCGCCTTCCTTGGCTCGCTCAACGCCGAGCAGAAAGCCAAGGCGACCTTCGGCTTCGACGACGCCGAGCGCACCAACTGGATCTTCGTGCCTTCCGTCCGCAAGGGCCTCCCGCTGAAGGAAATGAATCCCGGCCAGCGCCACTTCGCCCAGGCCATCCTCTCCGTCGCCCTCAGCGGTCGCGGCCACATGAAGGCTGAGCAGATCATGGCCCTCGAACAGCTCCTCCTCGAGATCGAGAAGGGTTCGGGCCCGAAGCGCGACGCCGAGAACTACTTCGTATCCATCTTCGGCAAGCCGGACCTCAAGGGCACCTGGGGCTTCCGCTGGGAAGGCCACCACCTCTCCCTCAACTTCACGCTCGTCGAAGGTGAGCTCGTCAGCTCGACGCCTTCCTTCTTCGCCAGCAACCCGGGCAAGATCAAAGACGACCAGCCCGGCCCCGTCGGCTTCGAACTCCTGAAGTATGAAGACGACCTCGGCCGCCAGCTCGCCAAGTCCCTCACCGCCGAACAGCGCAAGCAGGGCTTCCTCAACAAGGACCCCTTCAAGGACATCGTGACCGGCAACAAGCAGAAGGCCGACGGACTCATCAAGCACCAGGGCATCGCCGCCACGGCGCTCACCGCCGAACAGAAGCAGATGCTCGGTAAGATCGTCTACGAATACGTCAGCCGCGCCCGTCCCGACTTCGCCGCCCGCGAACTCAAGGCCATCGACGCCGTGAAGGACTCCCTCGTGTTCGCCTGGAATGGCGGCCTCGAAGTCGGCGAGCCCCACTACTACAGCATCCAGGGCCCGACCTTCCTCTTCGAAATGGCCAACTTCCAGGGCGGCGCCAATCACGTGCACGCCTCGTGGCGCGACCTGAAGAAGGACTTCGCCTACGACCCGCTTCGCGAGCACGCGAAGGAACACGCATCCGGCAAGTAAGCCGGTGAAAGAAAAACCCCGGGTGACCGGGGTTTTTTGTTTCTGACGACAGCGGTTAGCGGTTGGCGGTTAGCGGTTAGGAAAGCATAGCCCCAAAGGGAGACCGGAAACCGGATGATTGGCTTCGGCATGTCATGACTTTCAGGTCCCGGGTCTCGGCCATCGGGTATCTGATCCGGGTATTCAGGTTCAGGTGCTGGTCCCGGGTCAGGACCCCGAACCCGATTACCCGCACCTGGCGCCAGAAGCCCGTGACCCGTGACCCGAAATGCTTCCAACCGCTTACCGCCAACCGCTAACCGCTAAAACCTCACTTAACAACCTTCTTCCACCCCTCCATCGTCTCCTTCAGTAGTTCCTTGGGCTCCATCTTGATGCCATAGCCCTGGAAGCCGAAGGGTCCGCGATAACCGGCGGCGCGGGCCTTGGCCACGAACGCACCGACGTCATAGGTGCCGCGGCCGAGCGGCTGGATGAGCTTGTCCCAGCCGAGGTTCTGGGTGTCGCCGGTGTCGGCACCGTTGATGGTGATGAAGTTCAGCCGCGGCAGCGCGTCCTTGATGAGCGGCAGCGGATCGCGCTCGGATCCTTCGACTTTGAGCCAGTGGCAGAGATTGAAGGTCACGCCCAGGTTCGGGTCGTCGACCTTGCTGGCGACGCGCACGCAAGTCTCGAACTGCGCGGCCCAGAAGCCGGCGTGCGGATAGAGCGAGACCTTCACGCCCTTGGTCCGGGCGTAGGCGACCAGCTGACGCAGCTGCGGTACGACGACGGTGTCGCCGTATTCGGGCCCCATGGAAAGACCAAGCGGCAACGTGACCTTGTTGATCGCCAGCCACAGCGTGCCGCCGGTGCCGGCGAGTCCGTCGACCGCCTGAGTCAGCTCGACCGGCAAATCGGCCTGGCCAGACGGGAAATTCGCGACGTGATAACCGTTGAAGTAGACGAGCCCCTTGGCCTTGAGCGCATCGGCGTGGGCCTTGGCCGTCGCGGGTCGACCGCCGAGGCCGGCGTAGCCGAGCTCGGCCAGCACCTGCGCGCATTCCGTAGGCGCGAGCCGCGCGGCGGTATCCATGGCGAAGAAGACGGGTCGTTCGGCGGCGGCCAGCGCACCAAGCGTGCAGAGATAAACGAGAAGCGAACGCATGAGATTCAACGGAGGGTCACGCCGTGCGCGGCCAGCTCACGAAGGAACTCCGGAGGCGAGGGCGGGCTGATGACGAAATTCTTGAACCAGCCGGTACGGCGACGGAGCAGGACCAGCTTCTTGGGATTCACGGTGTTGGTCCAATGTTCGTTCCAGAAGACCCAGTCATGCGCGGCCCATTCGATGTCGGCCAGCGCGACCTTCCGCACGGTCCAACCGTAGATCCGCACCCGCATATGGCCGGCATCCACCGTGAAGGTCATGCCCCAGAAGATGGCGTGCACCAGCAAGACCGGAAAGATCAGGGCCAGGATGAGCGGGAGCAGGTAGAGGAAGACCTCCATTTGAAACAGAAATATAGGCCTTATCTGCCCCGCTTAAACCCAAAACCAAGCCCACGCTGGACAGCCCCACCCTTGGCGGATTGCCTATCTCCATGGCTCGCGCGACGAAGCACCTGAATACGAACGCCCTCTGGGCGGACGTGGGCGTGCGGACTCTCCGTCGCCTCGGCCTCACGCACGTGGTGATCTCGCCCGGCTCGCGTTCGACACCGCTCGCCCACGCCTTCGCGGAATCCGCCGGCTTGAACGTGACGGTCTCGCTCGATGAGCGCTCGGCCGGCTTCATCGCCCTCGGCATCGCCAAGGCCACCGGCCAGCCCGCCGCTCTGCTCTGCACCTCCGGCACCGCCGCCGCCAATTACCTGCCCGCGGTCGTCGAGGCTCGTCTCTCGGCCACCCCGCTGCTCGTCCTGACCGCTGACCGCCCGCCGGAACTCCGTGAATGTCATTCCGGACAGACCATCGCCCAGAACGGCATCTTCGCGGCCTACCCCGTCTGGGCCGCCGAAGCCGCCGTGCCTGGCACCGACCTCACCCTGCTCCGCCATTGGCGCCAGCTGCTGGTCGACGCCTGGCAGCGCTCGCAAGGCCCTCTGGCCGGGCCGGTGCACCTCAATCTGCCCTTCCGCGACCCTCTGCCGCCCTCCGAGCCGGAAAAGGGCTTCAAGGCACCCGCAGGGCTTGATCTCGAGACCTTCACGGCCGTGCCGCCCTGCGGAGTCGTCCGTCCGACCCTCACGCCCATCACGGTCGCCAGTTTGCTGCCCAAGACCGAACGCGGCGTCATCGTCATCGGCCCGCATGCTTTCGAGGATCGCGATGAAAGCGCCGCGGCCCTGCGCGAACTCTCCCAACTCACCGGCTGGCCGATCCTCGCCGATGGAGCCGGCACGCTCCGCGGCGACCTCGCCGGCGATACTGCACTCGTCTCGGGCTATGACCTGATCCTGCGCGACGCCAAAGCCGCGCGCTCCCTCCGACCGGAGGCCGCGGTGTTCGTCGGCCCGCTCCCGACCAGCAAGGCCCTCCGTGCCTGGCTCAAGGACGGCGACATCACCGCGCTCCAGCTCGGCCGCGCCGGCGAGAACACCGACCCGACCCATTCGCGCTGGAGCCGCCTCGACGGACAGCTCGTACCTTCGGGCGATGATGTCGCCAATCGCACCAGTGCTTACGCCAAGACCTGGCAGACCGCGCAGAAGGCCGCGGCCAAGAAACTCACGCGTATCGTGAACGTCGACTGGCCCTTCGAAGGCCGCGTCGTGTCGCTGCTCGACGAAGCCCTCGGTCCGGATGACCGCCTGTTCGTCGGCAGCAGCATGCCGATCCGCGACGTGGAGTGGTTCTACCATCCGCCCGGCCCCGGCCCGGAAGTCCTGACCAACCGCGGGGCCAACGGCATCGACGGCACCGTCTCGACCGCCCTCGGCGCTTCGCTCGATGGTAAGCGCACCGTGCTCCTCTGCGGCGACCTCACTTTCCTCCACGACAGCAACGCCCTGCTCTCCGCTTACGGTCATCGTGGCGACCTCACGGTCGTCGTGATCAACAACCAGGGCGGCGGCATCTTCAACCACCTCGCCGTCGCCAAGAGCTCCCGCTTCGAGCAGCTCTGGGGCACGCCGCAGGCGACCGACCTCGGCAAGCTCTGCGCTGCGCATAAGGTACGTCACGACCTCGCCGAAGGCTGGAGCGACCTGCGTCGCCTCCTCGAGATCCGCGGCAAAGGCGTGCGCGTCATCGAATTCCGGACCGACCGCGAAGCCGACGCCGCCTGGCGCCAGAAGTCCTTCCGCTAAAGCCTCATGAGCGTCTTCCGCCTCTGCCTCCTGCTCGCGATAGGCCTCGGACTGCAGGCGCAGGATAAGGGGACCGCAACGGTCGCAGCCAAACCTGTCCCGCGCACGGAGCTCAAGGCGCAGGTCGCCCCGGGTGCTGCGCTAAAGTTTGATTTCCCGGAGCTGACCGTGGACCGCAAAGGCGCGCTCGCGGCCTGCCACCTGAAACTCCCGGCGGATTATGATGCGGCGAAGAAATACCCGCTCGTCGTCTGGCTCGGCGGCGGTGAAGGCGGCAACCAGCCCAACAGCTCCTTCCTACCCGCCGGCGACTTCATCCTGGTCGGCCTGCCCTATCCTAAGGGCGCCAACAATCCGAAGCAGGCGAACATGGTCGGCGATTACGCCAAGGTCTGGGCCTACCATCGCTTCATGCTGGAGGAGATCGCGAAGGTCATTCCCAACCTCGACCGCTCGCGCTCGATCATCGCCGGCTTCAGCAACGGCGGCCACGCCATCGACGGCATGCTCCGCCTCAGCACCAAGCCCCGGCTCACCGATCACTTCGGCGTCTTCATCTTCGTCGACGGCGGCGGCACCGCCTACTCCTCGCTCGGCGCCTTGAATGACCTCAAGGGCAAGTTCGCCTACGCCTGCTGGGGCGAGTTGAAAGGCTCCAATAAGCCGAACACCAGCCACCTACCCGCCGCCTTGAAGGCGAAAGGAGCGACCGTGGCCGGTAGCGAGATGGCCGGCGTCGGCCACGCCTTCGGCGAGACGGAAAAGCCGAAGATCGCCGAGTGGCTGGAGAAGGTCACCCTGGCCGCTCCGGCGAAGAAGTAAGCCTAGAAGTAGGCCTTTAAGAACTCGGCTTCGGTCCCGCTGAGCGGCGTGTCGCCGGTGGCCATGGCCAAGGATTTCTGGAAGCGCTGATGCTCTGACGGTAGAACGTGGAAGCCATGGCGCTCGTAGATCGACGGCTTGACCTCGGAGAAGAGCAGGAAACGCGTATCGAGCTGAGCGAAGCGATGGAGCTCCATGACGGCACGCAGCAGCAGCGATGCGTAACCCTTGCCACGCTGCACCGGCGAGGTCGCCACGGAGGCGAGGCCGATGAGGCTTTCGCGGAAGCGCAGGACGTTGAGCGCCGAGACGGGCTGACCGGACGCATCCTCGAGCAGGTAACGCGTGCCGCGCACATGGTTCGGGTCGCTGTCCTTATCGGCGCAGTATTGGTCGAAGGTCTTGCCGTGCTTCCAGGCATCATAGCCGAAGGCTAGGACGGTCCGCAGGTCCTCGGGTTGCGCCAGACGCAGCCGACCCACCGGGGTGAAGCGCGGGCGCCCGTCTTCGATCGCACCTTCGAACATCGGCTGCGGACGAACCCACGTGCGCGCCTCAGGATTATCGTAGAGGCAGCGGTAGATCACCTGCGGCGACAGGTCCTCGGAATGCGCGGCGATCCCCAGCCGGAGGTAATGGTTGCCTTTGTAGTGGCGGTAGAGGGTCCAGGGCATGGTGGAGCTGCGCAGGGGTAGGGGTAGGGATAGGGGTCGGGGTAGGCAAGGCATGGGTAGGGCTGAGCGCCCCGCTCAGCCGCAGACACACCCCCACGGCTGACCGAGGTCGGTCAGCCCTACCCAAGACATCACCACCCCGATACTCGATACTCCATACTCAATACTCTATCTCCTACCCCAACCCCTGCCCCTACCCCTAACCTATTTC
>Ga0214163_1001317_pt1 | contig 10768 bp, 9 predicted proteins | sample LakMenepilimnion_2_FD_153001 | JGI IMG/M metagenome (GOLD analysis project Ga0214163, IMG submission 153001) | Freshwater microbial communities from Lake Mendota, WI - Practice 15JUN2010 epilimnion v4 | ecosystem: Environmental > Aquatic > Freshwater > Lake > Epilimnion/Euphotic zone | place... | reverse complement strand
CGAGGATATTAGATATTCCCTGGTCTCCAAATAAATGGGTAAAGAGCAAAGTCATGCCTGCTAGGGATGTTGATGGCTGCCTTCGGATATTGGATCCAGGCAATATGCCTTTTTCAAAAGAGGTAATGGAATTTCATACTGAGAAACTAAGGCTACGAGCTGAAAAAGAAAAGCAGCCTTTCGATATTAATTTAGCTGTATCTAGTGTTTATGAAATGTCTGAATCAATGGAAACGCTTCTGAGCGATAAATGGTAGAACTTAATCCTTTAGAAAAGGAAAAGAGGTTCGTATAACCGAACCTCTTTTTTTACGCCAACGATTCTATTTATACGTAATCTTTATACTTTTCTAAGAAACGCACTGGCTTAGATAAGGCATCGCGACGGAATGGATCGCCCAGTTCGCGCGTACACATAATTTCAATAACACACGTCTTGCCCTCTTTCATTTGCATCTCTACCGCCTTCTTCAACGCTGGGCCAACTTGGTCAAGCTGATCAACCACGATACCTTCTGCGCCCATTGCTATTGCCATTCCTGCAAAGCTTGGGCTTTCTAATTCCCCGGCTACAAAACGGCGATTGTAGAAATCAACTTGGTTTTTCTTCTCGGCGCCCCATTGGCGATTATGGAAAACAATGGCAGTTACTGGAATATCGTGGCGCACTGCAGTCATAATTTCCACCATGCTCATTGCCCAAGCACCATCACCGGCGTAAGCAATTGCTGGCCTTTCGGGTGCGGCCGCTTTTGCACCAATCATGGTTGGCAGTGCATAGCCGCAATTACCAAAACTCATTGGGGCAAAAAAGCTCCGTGGCTTTTCAAAACGCAAATAACTGTTCGCGACTGAATTGATGTTTCCAATGTCAGTGGAAACCATTACATCGGCTGGCATTGCTTTTTCAAGCTCGCGCAACACTTGTCTTGGGCTAAGGTAATTGCCGCCGGTTGGAGTTTTTTCCTTTTTTTGCTCCTCAATCATGTCAAGGCTAAATGCATCCCGCTCATGCGTCCACTCATCAAGCTCTTTTTCCCAGGCTGCCTTTTCAGCGGCGATGGTTTTGGCCCGATCAGCCTTGCTGGCGTCACATACTAAGGTTTTATTTGCGAGGCGCTGTGTCAGCGCAATCGCTGCAGCCTTTGCGTCTCCGCAAATGCCGACTGAAATCTTCTTAACCAAACCGAGCATTTTGTTATCAGCATCAATTTGAATGATCTTGGCGTTCTTTGGCCAGTAATCCATGCCATGCTGCGGCAAAGTGCCAAAGGGTCCTAGGCGTGATCCCAATGCAACAACGACGTCCGCTTGTGAAATCAACTTCATTGCTGCCTTAGAGCCCTGGTAACCGAGTGGGCCACACCATAATGGATGACTTGCTGGAAAGGAGTCGTTGTGCAAATAGCTATTAACAACTGGGGCGCCCAAACGCTCAGCCAATGCTTTGCATTCCTCAACCGCATCACCCATGACAACGCCGCCACCAGAAATAATCACCGGAAACTTCGCTTTAGCCAAGAGTTCAGCCGCTTCGTTTAGGCTATGCTCACCGCCAGGACCCCGATCCAGGCGATTTGGCTGTGGAATCTCAACTTCGATTTCGCCGTAAAAATAATCCCTTGGAATGTTCAATTGGGTTGGGCCCATTTCCGACATGGCGCGATCGAAACAACGGCCAGTGTATTCAGCCATGCGCTTTGGATTATTGACATGGCCTTGGTACTTGGTGAATTCCTCAAACATCGGCAGCTGATTTGCTTCTTGAAAACCACCAAGGCCCATTCCCATCGTGCCTGTTTCGGGGGTAATCATCACAACTGGGGTATGCGCCCAATATGCGGCAGCGATGGCAGTCACGCAGTTGCTGATTCCAGGTCCATTTTGGGCAATGACCACACCATGCCGACCGCTGACACGAGCATAACCGTCAGCCATGTGTGCAGCGCCTTGCTCATGCACTACGGGAATCAAACGAATACCTGCTGGAGCAAAAATATCCATTGCATCCATAAAAGCAGAGCCCATAATTCCAAAGATGTCGGTGACGCCATTGGCAGCCATTGTTTCGACAAAGGCCTCTGAGGGCGTCATTTTTTGTGGGCCTGTTGTTACTGCATGATCCGCTTTGGACATATGGAAACTCCGTTAATGGGTTAAAAATTACGCCCTCAGTGTATGAGGTATTCTTTGGCTCAATTCTAGCATTATTTCAAATTAACTGAACAATTTGTTCTATAATAATAAAAATTAGGCGAAAAATAAGGGAAATCCCGATGTTAAATCGAATAAGTGGAATGATATCGCTTATATATTCGAACATTCCCTGACTAAAATGAAATAACACCACCTGGAACCAACATGCAAAATAGTCCTGAATTAATCAAGCTAGGAGAGGCAAAACCGGACACCCTTGTTTCCGCTAAAAGCGCCTTTCCTGAGTGCCAGTTTCCCTGCGACTTTGAGGTTCCACGTTTTTCATCTCGGCATGATTTAGTCCCGGAAAACGATCCGAATTACCGCCTCGATAGCGATACGACCATCGCCCTACTATCCGGGTTTCGATTTAATCGAAGGGTGCTTTTGCAAGGCATGCACGGTACCGGGAAATCAACCCACATTGAACAGGTTGCGGCCAGACTCAATTGGCCCTGCCTACGCATCAATTTAGATGGCCAGATTACGCGCATGGATCTGCTGGGCAAAGACGTTATTACCATTAAGGATGGCAAGCAAGTAACCGAATTTCAACTCGGTCTTATTCCATGGGCGATGCAAAGACCCATTGCTTTGGTACTCGATGAGTATGATGCTGGCCGTCCAGATGTCATGTTTGTGATTCAGCGAATGCTTGAACGCGAAGGCAAGCTCACCCTCTTGGATCAGAACCGGGTCATTGAGCCGCATTCCGCATTTCGAATATTCGCTACCAGCAATACAGTAGGCTTAGGTAACTGGAATAGTATTTACCATGGCACCCAACTCCTCAATCATGGGCAAATGGACCGATGGGATGTAGTTGCTGCCCTCAACTACCTTGAGCCCGATGCCGAAGCGCAAATTATTAAGGCCAAAGTTCCGAGTCTAAATAATCCTGAAAATACCCTTTTGGTTGGGCAAATGATTGCCTTGGCTAATTTAACGCGCAATGGTTTTGCTGCGGGTGACTTATCGACCCTCATGTCGACTAGAACAGTACTCACCTGGGCAGAAAATTGGACCATTTTTGGTGATCTCGGATTGGCATTTCGCCTAGCCTTTTTAAATAAGTGCGAATCCGAAGAAAAAAAATTGATCGCCGAATACTACCAACGCTGCTTTAATACAGAATTGGTTTTACCGAAGAGCGACTTAGGGCAATAGAAGATTTCCTTGCAAACTCAATCCTCGCAAGAGCTGCTCACTCAGGAGCGCTATGGTGCAATCGTACGATCGATATCGGGCGACGCGCAAGTCAATTTGCGCGATTGGCTTTTTTATCGTGACGATGACATTATTGGTCAACTTGCACCGCACCTAAATCCAGTCCATTTCGCCGAATCCTGGGCAAATCACCGCGGAATGCTCGATGGGCTTGGCCTTCGCCTTGCGCTCTCAAATCGCTCATTGCATCAAGCCAAACAGCCACATGACCTAGTAGGATCGCTGGTCTTCGAAGTCCTCGAACAAATACGGGTGGAAAGCATTTGCCCAGCAAGCATGGTTGGAGCGAAAGAAAATCTTCGATTGCACTTTATTGCTTGGCTAAATCAATTCATGGCCTCTGGTAATACGGAAGGAAGTATTGGATTACTGCTCTTGGCGATATTTGGTGGAACGTGGTCGAGGATGAATAACGCGCCACTCCCCCAATTAATGCAAGATACGATTGAGATACCGCGCGCAGAGCTATATGCCACCACCGGAATACTGCTCGAAAAGTTAAAACGCCTTCGATACGATCAAGAACACTATTCTGAAGTGGCCTTGGAGCTTGCTAGCTTTGTTTCCAATTTGGTACAAAAAGAATATGAAAATGTACCCAGTATTCGTATTAAACGTAAAAACTTAAATCAAACACGGCTTCCGATTGTTTGGGAGTTCTCTGATAAACAACGACATCCCATTGCAGCCAATAGCCTATTCTCAAATTCGCATACTAGCGAAGAACTCAAATACCAAGATGAATTAAAGCGCTATCGTGTATTTGATCGTTCCTATGATCAAGAAATGAAGCCGCTCGACACAATTCGGCTTGCTCAACTGGTTTCATTCCGCGAAGAAATGGATCAGCAAATTCAACGTTGGTCTATACCCTGGTCAAGGTTGATTAAGGTTTATACCCCGCTTTTTTGCACTCCTAACGTAAGCGGCGTAGAGTCGGCAGAAGAAGGAATCCTGAATCGAAAGTTGTTAAGCCGAATTGTCACCTCAATCAATCCATCGTCGGTTTATCAAACGCTTTATTCAAAGCCAAAACCCACAGCCAGCGTCACCTTTTTGATTGATTGCTCGGGATCCATGAAAGAGCATCGCTTAATCATGGCGTCTTGGATTGATGTCATGGTCAAAATACTCGATAAGATTGGGGTTCCAACCGAGGTTTTGGGATACAGCACGATGAGCTGGCAAGGCGGTAGATGCTTTAAGCAGTGGCAATTGGCAGGCAAGCCGGATAACCCCGGTCGATTAAATGAACGCGCGCACTGGGTATTTAAGGATTTCAATTCCAGCTGGAGACAGGCGCGGCTTGGACTAGCCGCCATGCTTAAACCCGATATCTACCGAGAAAGCTTGGATGGTGAAGCCCTCCAATGGGCTATCAATCGGTCCAATCATGAGTCATCCAAAAACATGGCCACCTCGGCAGAACCCATTGAGCAAAACATCGTTTTACTCTCAGATGGATGCCCTATGGATCGTGCCACCCAACAAGCCAATGACGAAAATTACCTGATTGACCACCTAAAACTGGTCCTGAAATGGAGCGAGCGCCAAAAGAATACAAGCATTTGGGGGTGCGGTGTAGGGCAAGAAATGCGCGGCTTTTTTAGGCGTAAATTAAGTTGGAATAAGGATGATTCGGTTATTCAATCCATTCTTGCTTGGGCAGATGAATTCAAAAGGCAACGCTAAGCTTTTTTGACTACTCCGCCGCTTAGGCCACCAGCTCACTGAAGTACTCATGGCTATTGGTATTCAAGGTTGACACTCGCCATTCCAGTGGTTCATCTTGTATACCGAGTGCAACACGCCGAATCACAAGAACAGGAGATGCTGGACTGACATTTAACCATTCTGCGTACTGCTTATTGGCAAGTGCGGCGCGCAAACGCTCATTGGTACGCACTACCGTTTGCCCATATTGCATTTGATACAACTGATAAATACTACCTTCCCTTGCGACAAAATCCTCACGCGTCATTTTTTTAAAACGCTTTTTGTCCAAGGTAATTTGATCAATCAAAACGCAATGGCCATCCAGGTAAAGTCGATTGGTAATGCGCCAAACTGGCGATCCCTCTTTGATTGCAAGCTTTAAAGCCTCTTCCTTACTAGCAGATGCAGATAAAAAACTGGCTAACTCGACTTTTGGATAGACTTTTTTATCCACATCATGACGCACGACATGAAAGAAATAATAAAGGAGTCGCTTTGCGTCATGCTCAGCTACGTAAGTCCCTTTTCCTTGACGCCTTGTAACGATTCCATCGGCCACCAACTCATCAACTGCTTTGCGAAGGGTGCCAATTGATACATCCAATTCTTTTGCAAAATCTTTTTCAGCAGGCAGGGCCTGGCCCATCGGAAAGCGGCCCCTGACCAGATCTTCGGTGATTTTTTGTTTCACCTCTTGATAGGCGGTCAGGGACTTCATACGTTGACTACTTATGCAGATTCATACAGACGGGTCATCACAAACTCACGATGGCCCAGAATTTCAGCTGCAGTTAATTCGCCATTGGCAGTACGCAATAGAGAATCAATCAGCTTTTCTCCAGCCGAATCCAAAGTTTCCTCACGGCGCAATAAACCAGATACATCAACATCAATGTGCTCTGACATCAGACGTACTGTTCTTGGATTTGCGCATAACTTAATAACGGGAAGGATTGCATTGCCAATCACATTGCCTTGTCCAGTTGGAAAGAGATGAGCAGCAAATCCAGAGGCTGCGCACAATGTCACCATTTCAGCCGCAGCGGAAGAGGAGTCCATAAAGTGCAGTCCTGGGATGGTAGGCGTTTCTGCCTTATCCAGCACGCCATCAACAACGCATTTCTTACCGATTTTCTGGATATTGCCTAAGGCTTTTTCCTCAATCGTTGTCAAGCCACCCGCAATATTGCCTTTGGTTGGTTGTGAATCCGACAAATCACTGGTTTTATTACGCTCAATAACCCCTTGATAACGGTCAAACATATCGCGAAACTTCTTTTTGACCTCAGGAGTACGGCAGCGGGCTTCAACTAAGTGCTCGCCACCGGTTAGTTCGGTTGTCTCACCAAATACCAATGTGGAACCGATTTCATACAGGCGGTCAAATGCATTCCCTACTGCTGGATTGGAAGCACAGCCCGATGTTGTATCGGATTCGCCGCATTTGGTTGAAACCCAGAGCTCTGACAAGGGGGCTGAAACACGCTGCTGCTTTGATGCAAATTTCACCATTTTGTAAGCAGATTTACTGGCTGCAGTGATGGTTGCTGTATCGCCATTGCCGCTGATCCAAAAACCCTCAACTGGTTTGCCGGATGCTTTAATTCCGTCTACTACCTTGCCAGTCCACTGACTCTCAATGCCAATCACCACTACTGCTGCCACGTTCGGGTTACAGCCAGCGCCAATCAGAGTACGGAAATGGAGGTCCAAGTCAGCACCAAACTGCAAACGACCATATGGGTGCGGAATTGCAATAGCGCCTTTGATGTTATTGGCAACTGCCTCACAGGCTGCATTGGATAGGTCGTCTAAAGGCAGGATAACAACGTGATTGCGAATACCCATGCGGCCGTTTTCACGGCGATAGCCCATAAATGTTGCTTCTTTTAAATTGATCATCTTTAATCTTTCCAAGTAAATAAGGTTGCAAAAACTGGATTACCAGCGCTTGGTCTTTACGTTTTGAACGTGGAGGTGCTCCCCTTTTTTGATGGGCGCAACCACTTTTCCAATATCCACACCATATTTAATTACCGTATCACCAGCAACCAAAGGCTTTAAGGCAATCTTGTGCCCGATTGGAATATCACTTTCAGACTTAATGGTTAAAGTAGTGTCGCCTTCCATTACCCAGCCAGTTAATTCTGTTCCAGCTTTAATGTTTTCGACTACCACTACACCAACAACATCTCCTGGCTCATGCACGACAAAGTGGATCATTTATTGCTCCTTAAAAATTGTTATATAAACTACTTCGCCCAATTCCGACGAATGCCGGATTGAATTTCTTCCAGTACTGCATCTGTAACATCAATTCCCGTATCAAATGCATTTGCTCGCTGTTTAAAGCGGCGCTGCCCTGGTAATCGAACGCCCGCATCGGCGGCCAATGTCTTTAAAAAATCGCTCATGCGATTCGCAAATACCTGGCTACCAGCAAGACCTGGGTCTATTGTTAATAGAAGCTGGCCAATACGGGGGCGATTGCCCTGCGCATCAAAGAAGGAGTCAGCTTCGTATGAGAAACGACTTCCCGACAATCCAACGACGAGCAACTCCACAATTAACGCCAATAAAGCACCCTTATCTCCGCCCATGGGAACCATCAAGCCCTTAAGACCTTCATTTGGATTCGTAGTTGGTTTGCCGTCGATGGTTAACGCCCAACCCTCTGGAATCGACTCACCCTTTTTTGCAGCGACGAGTAACTTGCCACGCGCTACAGCAGACAAGGACATATCAATCACAAGGGGGTTTGCTTTAGCCACTGGAAAAGCAGCCGCCAAGGGATTAGTACCAAAGATGGCTTTACTGCCACCCGCCATTGGCATGGCCGCGGGGGTATTGCCAAAGAGTAAGGAGATATAGCCAGCGCGCGCAGCCGCTTCGGTGTAATGACCTGCGACACCAAAATGATGGCTATTCGTAACAGCCACAAGCCCTACGCCATTTTTAGAAGCTAAATTAACCGACAAATCCGTTGCCAGTTTTAGCGCTGGAAAGGCAAGGCCATCGCATGCATCCACTAAAGCGGCGGCCGTTTTAAATCGCTTTACTCGCGGCTTTGCTTTTAACTCAATGCGGCCATTCATGGCATGTCCAGCATACTGCCCCACCCGCGCCAAGCCATGCGATGCTAAACCATCGGCCTCGGCTAGAGCCAAAAATTCCGCAGTCTCAAATGCTGCTTTACGATCAATGCCGCTGGCTCGTAAACCGGACGATGCCAACGCAACAATCTGGTCGAACGTCATCTTCATTTACGCTCTCCTAAAAACCGAATGACCTCATCTGCAATCATCTGACTAACGCGGTCATTGCTCTCACTTGTAACCCCTGCAATATGTGGGGTTGCAATGAAGTTGCTCAATCCAGCAAAGTGAGAAAGGTCGGTCGCAGGCTCTTTTTCAAATACATCCAAAGCAGCACCGCCTAAACGGCCCGAGCGCAAACGCTCAGCTAAGGCCTTTTCATCAACAATGCCTCCGCGTGCTGTATTAATTAAGCAGGCGCCCTGCTTCATTTTGTCTAAGGTTGCTGCAGAAAATAGGTCGCGGGTTTCTGGCAAAAGGGGCAGATGCAAAGTAACCGCATCACTGGATGCTAATAAGGTATCTAGTGTTACCAGCGGGACAGCAGTACCGCCAACATCAATTGATTGACCAGAGAGCATGGGATCATAAGCAAGGCATTTCAAACCAAAGGCAATCGCCTTTTGCGCCGTTACGCGGCCAATGCTGCCAAAACCCACAATACCCAATGTTTTGCCAGTAAATTCATGAAAACTAGAAAAATGAGCTCGAGGCCATGATCCATTTAATGTTTGCACTGTGGCGGGCAGGAACCCGCGGGTTAATGCCAATGCTGTACCAATCACATACTCTGCAACCGACTCCGCATTCGCACCCGTTGCAGGAATCACTTTTATATTGCGCTGCGCACATGCAGGCAATTCGATGTTTTCTAAGCCAACACCAAGGCGACCCACCACTTTTAGCTTTGGTGCGCCATTTAAGAGTTCTTGATTAACCTGGGTCAAGTTACGGACAATCAGAGCATCAGAATGCTGCAATGCAGAAATTAATTCTGCACGCTGCTTGTAGCTCTCTGGCGCATAAGTGACATCATGCTTAGAACGCAGGGTTTCTAGGGCTTGACTTGTAATGAATTCGGAGATGAAAATAGATGACATATCTACATCATATAGATGATTTAGATGTCTTGCAATACCCAAGTCTATTTTTAGTTTTCCCTGTATTGTTTAAGAATTAAATAAAAATTAAAAAAAATCGCCAATAATTACAAAGGTGTTTTGGAATTTAAATCAACTGGAGAGCCGCATGTTTACGAAGCAGATCAGTTTTATTAAAAGAAATGCCATCAAGCTGTTTGGTTTGATGCTAATTGCGGGCGTCAGTACGATGGCACAAGCCCAAAGCTGGCCAACGAAGCCAATCAAATTAATCATACCGTTTGCTGCAGGTGGTACGACCGACATTTTGGGGCGTATCCTAGCACAACAAATGAGTACCGTACTGGGTCAAAATGTGATCGTTGAAAATCGCGGTGGCGCCGGCGGAAATATCGGAGCCGAGGTAGTTGCACGATCACCAGCAGATGGCTATACGCTTTTATTGGCCTCTGGCAGCATGCTCACAGTAAACCCATACATGTATAAAAAGATGAGCATTAATTACGGGACAGATTTTTCACCCATTACTACTCTAGCTAGTGGTCCGATGATTATTTCTGTTAATCCTAAATTGGGTGTAAAAAACCTAAATGAGCTTATAGCCTTAGCTAAAACGCGAAACCTCAATTTCGGATCAGCCGGCATCGGAAGTCAGGTACATTTGGCTGGGGAGAATTTCATTACAGCCGCAGGAATCAATGCAACCCATATTCCTTACAAAGGCGAATCAGCCGCATTGACAGATTTAGTCGCTGGGCAAATTGATTTTTGTGCCTGTAATGTGCCAGCGTCTACGGGCTTCATTCGGAATGGTCAAATTCAAGCGCTAGCAGTAACCAGTGCAAAACGCTTAACCCAGCTTCCGAACATACCTACCGTTTCAGAAGCATCGCTGCCTGGATTTGAAAATGTGGGTTGGTTTGCTTTAATGGCACCATCCAATACGCCAAAAATCATCAGGGACAAGATTTATGAAGCGGCCGTGAAAGCTGTAAAAACAGAAGCAATGCAAAAGAGCTTAGAAATTAATAGCCTAACGCCAGTTCTTAATACCACCAAAGAACTAGAGGCACAAATTGCATCTGAATCTGCAAAATGGGAAAAGGTGATTAAGGCGCGCAATTTAACTGCCAATTAATCTTTCTAATACTACTGATCAAAGCCACGATGAATGTCGTGGCTTTTTTCTCGCATAAGAGAATTGAATATCAAGCAATTATTTTTTAAAGAGTAAACAATGCCTACCAAAATAAAACGGGGCGCCGATGCATTAGTTGAATCGATGCAGACTGCCGGAGTAAGCAATATATTTACTCTGTCTGGCAACCATATCATGCCTATTTTTGATGCTGTGTACGATCACAAAATCAGACTGATTCATACCCGACATGAGGCTGCGGCAGTTCATATGGCGGACTCATGGGCAAGGCTCAC
>Ga0214163_1001310_pt1 | contig 10798 bp, 11 predicted proteins | sample LakMenepilimnion_2_FD_153001 | JGI IMG/M metagenome (GOLD analysis project Ga0214163, IMG submission 153001) | Freshwater microbial communities from Lake Mendota, WI - Practice 15JUN2010 epilimnion v4 | ecosystem: Environmental > Aquatic > Freshwater > Lake > Epilimnion/Euphotic zone | place... | reverse complement strand
TCTTATCTCTCTCTTCTTGGGTCAATATGAAACATTTGTGATCCATATTTACAGCTTTAGAACAATTTAAACACCACCTTCCATCACAAACATGAATTTTACCTTGATATCTACCACATGTTGTACACTTGACATATTTAGGGCATACCTTTTCTTGATGAATTAAAAGACATAAATCATTTAAGCAGTTAGTGTTACAATTGTTACATTTCTTAATTACCTCTTCTTTACAAGTTTTTCTCTCACAAAATTTACATATCTTGATACAATTGTGAAATAAATCGCTTTGATAAGGTTGAAAACAAATGAAACAGAATTTTTTTTCATTAAAAAAAGCAGGAAGAGATTTGATGTAATCATAATGATCATTATTATGAAATAAAACAATTTTTTTATCTTTAGCCTCACCACAGTAAACAAATTCAAAATCATTTTTACTACTTACTATTAGAATTTGATAAATCGATAAATACTTTTCAATTTTTTTAATTTCGTCAATTGAACAAGTTCGTTTCGCATTTATTCCAACATCTTTTGCTAATTTCTTTGCTAATTTTGTTTGAAGACATAATTGTTTTCTTCTTACTTGAATGTAAGTTTTTTTTTTTTCGGGATCATCTAAAAAATTATTATGTGCTATTCCAACAACTATCGCTCGACAAGCACATAAATTATCATTATTAGTTATTTGAATAATACTTTGTTTTTTATAAATAAATTTTCCAAGTCGACATGAACCGCCTTCTATTTCTTCAATTGAACTTGCGCTAATAATTAAATTATTTTCAATTCGTAGATTACGATTCGATTGTGCCACTAATAAAAATTTTGCGAAAATCATTTCTGTTGTAATATATCTTGTGTTGTTATATATCTTGTCGTCTCATATACGGAAAACCAATTGGTGTTTCCAGATCATCATGATAAATTGCTAATCTTACTCGACGATTAACTATTTGATCCCCAAATGAAATTCTAATTAACTCGCGAATTGATGTATAAAGAATATCTTGAAGCGTATTGTGATTATTCGGTAAATTTCTAAAATTAATTTCATAACTAGAGTTTGTTTCATTGAATCTTGGGTTTTGTCTCAAGGCTCTGTGTAATCTAATTTGAAAATAATTACTATCAAAAACTAATTCTTGATTAGCGTTACGATTCTGATTACGAAGAATTTGAATAGGATTATTTAGATTATCAACTCGCTGAGATATTTGTTGAATATTTTCTCTAATCTGTCTACGATTATCAATATTTGTATCTGCAACTAAACGACCAGTACGTCGATTACCGAATCTCGAATCGTTTCTCTCAATTCTCTCTTCAAATTCGTCTAAGTATCTATCTAATCCTTCATAATCTCGACCGATTCTGTCACGATTACGTCGCCAATCAGTACCTCGAGTTCCATGATTTGCTCTTGTACCTCCTCTTACATTATTAGCTCTATTATTAATTATTGGATTACCAGGATTACCTCTGTTGCCTCTATTTCCCCGATTACCTCTATTACCTCTATTTGCCTGATTGCCTCTATTTCTTGAATTAACGTTTCCACCACTTGCTGCTGCTGCCGAAGAACGTGAACGCGTGCCCGAACTAACAGGAGCATTTAAAACTTGATTTTGAGCTGAAACAGAACGAGTGTTTGGTCTTGCGCCTCCTATTTGGTTAATTAGATAACGTCGCTTGATGTTTTTGATTTCTTCTGCTATTTGAGCCAAATAAATAGAATCTTTTAAATTTTTATATATTTTAAATACTTTATCTTTCTCATTTTCGGTTATTAATATCTTATTAATATTTTCTAAATCTGTTTTATTGAATAAATCGAAAAAAGTATCCATCTTGATAAGTTTATTTTTAATTAATAAAATAACATGATGTAAGTTATTAAATAATAAAATTCTTTCACCAATCAAAATTATTAACCAATGAAAAAATTTAAATAGGAATAACCAATTATTGACTTTTTTAATTATTTAAATTTAACACTTGTTAATTAAACTTTTTTTTTTTAAATATTTTTGATTAATTAACTTCGAGAAAAAATGTGGTGTCTGGAAATTTAAATAAAATTTGAGTATTTAACTCGATTATTTTCTTTTTAAATTATTAAGTTTTAAAAAATCATATTTTGTAAAAAAAAAAGATGAATCAAATGAGAATAGTTATAAGCAGAATTCCTGCCTGTTCAATAGTCGCTTTAATGTTCATGCTAATTGGTATAATAGTATTAAGTATATCACTTTCTTCATTTTTTGATAAAATTGGAGAGAATATATTTATTGATTATGGTTTTATGTAAGCTGTTTTTTTTTCAAAATATTTTTTTAAAAAATCGAAATTTTATTTTATATTAAAAAGGTCAATTTATAAGAAATGGTGCATGTGTTTTCTGGTTTATCAATTGTTTAGTGGTTTAGTATTCTTCATGATTTCGGTTCTTCTCTCAATCAAAAAATTTCATATTAAATTGAAAAGAAACATGAATATACGTATTTTCACTATTTGCACAAACTTCTTCTCGATCTTAAATTGTTTTCTTCTGCTCCTGAAAACTATTAGTTTTATTTGCGTTTTAATGTACCCAACATTTTTAAGCTATTACTATAAGCATTTCGAGTGTGATGTCAAACCTGAAGTTGAAGAATGGAACGAGAATTGTATTAAAACAATAAGTAATTAGAATAAAAATTTTCAAATTAAATTTTGAAAAAGTTTATTTCTTAGTATTCAGAACATTGTTGGAACGAAAAATATGTAACATTGAAAAGCACATGTTTTGTAATGAGGTAATTAAATAAAAATTGGTAAATAAAGGTGTTAGAATTATTATTTTTTAATATAGATAAATAAATATGTAATAATATTAATAGCTTCGGTAATAGCTTGTTTTATTACTATTTTCAGTCTCGTATTATTTTTGATTTCACTTGTGAATAACAACACTAAAATCAATAAAATAAGATTTGAAAAAATCATTGAAGAGAAGATTTATGCCGAAATACCACCCGAAATTCTATCAAATATTCAAAAGCAACAATTAATTACAAAACTTTCCCCTATTAAAGAGGAATCGCTTCCTTCACACGATTATTACACTTAATCTATAGACTTTTTGCATGAATCATATACAACTTAGTTTTTTTTTAATTTTAAATTTTTTCAGTTACAAATCTCCTCCTTTTTTCTTTTTTTGTAATTAAACTTAAGTTTTTTTTCTTTTTTAATTATAAAATTCAAATCACAAACAACACGTTTTCAAAAGCAAATTCAAGTAAGTTAAATCTAATTTTTGATTTTTAATTTTTCTAATTACTTTTTCTTTTTTTAGAATGGAAAGATCAAATACAATTGAGACATTGACTCATCTAATCGCTGATTTAGAAATTGAGGGTAACTTTGATTTTTGTTTTTTTTAAGTTATTTAATTTTTTATTTTTTTCTAGAAGCTTCAGATCCTGTGGCCCTCTATTTTTTCCTCAATGGTTATATTGAGGAAATAATAGAGGAAAATCCAGAAATGGAAACTATTGTGAATGCACGTGGTGGTTTGCCAGTCACAATGGATGACTGGTTTGATTGGTTACGTGACGAGGTAGTTGGTATCGGAATGACTGCCGAAGAAGAGGAAGTCATAAGGTCGAACTTCGAATTAATTAGTTTTTTGGTTTTTTTGGTTTTTTTGTTTAATTTCTTCTTTTTTTTCTTCTCTCTTTTAATTTTTTTCGTTTTTGTTTTTAGTTTTTTTTCTTTTCTTTGAGAATTTTAGGGAAATGGTTTTTTTTATTAAGAGTACTTTAACTCTTTTTTCCATTTTCTCTAAAATTCTCTTCTTTTTTTTTTCTTGTTATTTTGTTTTTTGTTTTTGTTTTTTTGTTTTTATTATTAATAATATTTGAAAAATAAATATTGATTCATGTGAAAAAAAAAAAAATATTTTAATTCCTCCGCCTCCATTTATAAACTTAAAAAAACAAATGCTCTTATTAAAAATATTAAAATAAAAAAAACAAATGCTCTTTTTAAAAAATATTAAAATAAAAAAAACTTTAACTTTTAAAAAAACTTAAATGCTCTTTTCGATTTGCTCTTTCCCTAATACTTGAATAAAAAAATTCCTGAATTTTAAAAAGAGTTTCAACAGATGTTTGATTACTCTAATTAATTCTAAACATTTCTGACACCTCTCGTTATTATCGGAACTGTTCTAAAATTAATAATATTATGTAAATAACACCCCTCCTGCTTAACCTTTTATAAATACTTATGTATAGGGTACTATTAATTTTATCATTTATCATTTAATAGTTTAAGGAAAAAAAATAAATAAAAAAAATAGAGATGAGTTGTTCTTGTATTTTTAGTGAGGATGATTGGGATGAAGTTGTTAAAAGATGTGTTGAATGCCAATATAATTTTGATAACCGTGATCAAATTCAAAAAGAAGAGAAAGTCAAGCGTGCAATTAAGAATAAGCGCATCGTTAACGAAAAGAAACGAAATAAAAAATTCATGCGCAATTATTTGAAAAAGTTATTTCGAAAAATAATTGTTAAAATACAAGCAAATCATGAGTTGAATGTGTTTGTAAACGAAATGTCAAACATTTTCGAAGATGTTGAAGATTCGCTCATGCTCAAATACATTGTTTATACGAAAAATGTTAATACTTTAAGTGACTTGTTAGAAATAAATGGATTGTATCATTTAACATTTAGCAGATATATCATTGATAAACGTATTAAACTCAAATATTTGGAATCGTACAAGGGTGAATTGTTTGAACTAAAATGGAGTGATCAAGCAAAATATTTTTTGAGAACATTGATTGGTTTAACAAGGTTTGGAGATATTGATTATGGTCATATGAGAGCAATTTTTTGGCAACAAGATGAAGTGGTTGTTAAAAATGGTATAAAGAGGTTAATTGACAATCAATATGTTTTCGAGGAAATTAGAACAAATTTGATGGATCGATTTGTTGAATATTTTGAGAATAAATATTCAATGAATAATTTATATCAAACATACAACAATTTAGGTTTAAATCTTGACTCAATATACTTGAGATGTTTATCTTCTTTAGCTGAATTTTAAATTTTGTTACTAAAAAAATTTTTAAATTTGTTTAATTGTTTTTATTTGTTTCTTTGATTTCTTTTTAAAAATAAAATAATTAAATATAAACTAATGCATTTTCCTTTTTAATTCATTTTAATAAATAATGAACGAACTGAATTGCTGTAAAAATTTAATCTTGAATATGAATCCCGACCACAGGACACTTCTGGAAAACTATGTTACCCCAAACCTGCCAGGTTCATTTGCAGGATTCGAGAGTTTCTTTCGTTCATTAAAAGAACGAGGGGTAGTGGTGCAAGAAGACAAAAGAAGAGTAAGGGAGTGGATGAAAGGGAACAGCACGTACACGAAACATCGGTACGCAAGGAGACGATTTCCTACAAATAAAGTAATTGTTAATGGAATAGATGATACGTGGCAGATGGATCTCGTAGATATGTGTTCTTATAGTAGAACTAATAATGGTTATAACTGGATTCTTGTTTGTATTGATGTTTTTAGCAAATTTGTTTGGATTAAACTATTGAAAACTAAAGCCGCTAATCCGGTAGCTGTAGCCTTTAGAGAGATAATTAGTGATGGCCGAAAACCTATTAATCTTCAATGCGATGAAGGTACAGAGTTCATTAATACTACTTTTAAGAGATTATGTCGAGAGCAAAATATTAATCTATACCATGTTGAGAGCGATAAAAAAGCAAGTATTGTTGAAAGAGTTTTAAGAACTTTAAAAGAGAAACTTTGGCGCGTATTTACAGATCGGGGTCAATATATTTATCATGATATTATCGATGATATCATTCAAAATTATAACAATTGTTATCACCGCTCAATTAAATGCAAGCCAGCCGAAGTAAACAAACGCAATGAAAAAATTATTTGGGAAACTATGTACGGAAAAGTTTATAATCAAGTAATAAGTTTTAAATTTAACGTGGGTGATTTAGTCCGATTTCGAGAATTCAAGGATATGCGTTTCGATAAAGGATACGTCGAAAACTATAGTGAAGAAGTATTTACGGTTATTGAAAGAGTACCTCGTGTACCACCTGTGTATCGAATTAGAGAGGAAAATGGTCGAGAAATGGATTCATTTTATTATGAACAAGAATTATTGGCTATTAATAGAGATCCGGATCCATTCTATTTGATAGAGAGAATATTAGAGAGACGAGGAAATAGAGTATTAGTTAAATGGTTGGGATATCCAGATTATTATAATCAATGGATTAATGAAAACGAAGTTATTAATTTAGCAAGATGAGTTTTTATGTCACGCTTCCCAGTAATTCATCATTTGAATATTATCCTGAAAATACACTCAACAATTATACAACAAAATTACATTCAACACTCAGGTTAGAAGGAAATTATGAGGTTGGTCTGGTTGAAATGTCTTATCCACAAAATTGGATTTATAAAAAAGACGGAGTTATTACTTTTAAAATTGATAAAAAGATTGATACGTTTAAAGTCAAGTTTCAAAATTATGATACATTTAAATCAATCACTGAAGATGTTGAGAAGTTTTGTAAAGAGAAGAATATTCCTTGCTCGTTTTCGTACAATGACATCGAACAGAAGATAAAAATTGATGTCAAGTCTCCACTTTATATTGATTTCAGTGAAGGTCTTAACGAAGAACTAGGATTTAAACATACAAATTTTCATCTTTCACCAGTGGGTTTTACTCCTAAATCTTTTGTCTCTCGTCAACTTGAGAACAAGCTTAAATGTATTTCGGCTTTATTTATTTATTGTAACATTATTGACTATCAATTTATTGGTAATACCTTTGCACCTCTATTAAGAACTATTCTAGTAAATGAAAATTCTGATAATTATGGTAAGTATATAGACCATATTTTTTCAAAGCCTCACTATATACCTGTTAGTGTAAATACTATTGATACAATTGAAATAAATATAAGAGACGATACCGGTGAACCAATTCATTTCGAAGCAGGCAAAATTTTAGTTAAACTGCATTTTAAACCAAAACATTATGGATAAAATTTACGATCAAAAAGGTGCTGGAGGAATGCCTGTTTATTATGGGGCAAGATACCAAAGGGGTATGGGTATCGGTAGTATGTTTAAAAGTTTTGCTCGCTGGATTCTTCCAGTTGCTAAAACACATGTAGTTCCTGTGCTTAAAGACGCAGCTAAATTTGTGGGTTCCGAAGCCATTAAGACAGCGGCAAATATAGCAACTGACGCTATTGATGGTAAGGAGTTGAACGAAAGTGTTAAAGAACGTGCTAAAGAGTCCATTGGTAGTTTGAGTGAAAAGACACAGGCTATAATTCAAAAGGGTGGAAATGAAGACAATATAAAAGGAATAATGAAAAAGAGAAAAAGATCGAAAAAAAAATTACATTTTAAAAAAGTAAAATATAACGACACGTTTTCAGAATGAGTTTATTACACAAAGAATCTTATGAATGTGTAGTTTCCGACTTGGACCTCACTGCTACACCTCCTACTCAAACCAGCGTTGAAGATGCAAGTATTGTGGAACACAATCCAATTCATAGTTTAACCCATGGAGGTCCAATAGAGTTCTTAAGTTTAGGATCATCTACACATTATAGAGACCTCAGTGATATGCACTTAGCACTCAAGTGTCGAGTTAAAAAGAATAAAACAGAGGATTTAGACGATAAATGTAAAGTCGCGGTTATTAATTACCTGTTGAATACACTTTTTTGTCAAGTAGATATATTTTTGGCAGGAAAAAAAATTACTCCGTCAATTGCAACGCATGCGTGGCGTGCAATTTTTGAGGTATTGCTAAATTTCGGTAAAGATGCAAAATCAACACATTTGGAAACGTCGGGTTATAAAAAAGATACGGCAGGAGAAATGGATAGTTTAGAGAAAAATGCAGGTATGATTGCAAGACGTATTAAAGATTCGAAACCATTTGAACTCTACGGGAGATTACATACCGATATTAGTTTTCAAAATAGATATATTATTAATAATGTAGATATGGTATTAAGATTAATTAGAAATCAAAGTAGTTTTTGTTTAATGGGAGACGGAGTTCATAATTATGAATTATTCATTGATGAAGCTACTTTATATATGCGACAAGTAAAAATTAGTCCTGCGGTTATGTTACAACATGCAATGGCTTTAGAAAAAGCAACTATTAAATATCCTCTTACACGTGTCGAAACAATTCAATATACTATTAATAAGGGAGTCGTGTGTGAAACTTTTGATAATGTTTCGTCTGGAATTTTACCAAAAAGAATTATTTTTGGAATGGTTGAGGCGACAGCTGCTCAAGGTAGTTATACGAAGAATCCTTTTAATTTTAAAAATTTTGATTTATCTCAAATTTCTGTAACGGTTGATAATCATGATGTTCCTAATAGTCCCTTGAATCTTAATTTTAAAGAAAATACCTACATCAGAGCGTATTATAACTTGTTTTCAGGAATCAACAGAGCAGGATTAGATTGGGGTAATGAAATCACTAAAGAAGATTTTATTGGTGGATATGGTTTATATTCATTCGATTTAACACCTGATAAATGTTATGGTGATCATTTTAATGTATTAAAAAAAGGAAATCTCAGAATTAAGCTAAGTTTTCGAGAACCAGTAGCTAACGTATTAAGTTTTTATATTTATATGGAGTACGATAATATGTTGGAAATTACTAAAGCGCGTAATGTCATTTTTGATTACACAGTTTAAAAGTCTAAGTACACAGGAAATTTTTAAAGAATTAAAAAAAGATGTTTATTGTAAAGAAATATTCAAAGCTGTACTACCTTATGATTGCTTACCGAAAGCACCGAGTTATCCAAGTGCTTATGTGGTTAACACTGATCCTTTGGGTAAAGAAGGACAACATTGGCTGGCTTTTTATTATGATATTAATGGGAAATGTACATTCTTTGATTCTTTCGGTCATTCTCCGGCATTTTTTGGATTAGAAGCTTATATAGAAAAAACTTCAACTAAGTGGGAATATAATACACAACAATTACAATCAATTTTTTCCTCTACTTGTGGCTATTATTGTATTTATTTTATTTTATTAAAAAGTAGAAATTTTAAAATGTGTGATATTTTAAATTTATTTAATAAAACTAATTTTAATATAAATGATTACATTGTATCAAAAATTTTTAATGAATAAAATAAAATAAAACAAAAAAAAAATATCTTTAATTATTTCTTTTTTAAATATATAACAGGATTATTTTCTAAAATTTTTGTTCGAACTCTAAGATTTTCGGGTGTATTTTGTTTAAAATCTAAAAACAAATAACCATGAGGTTCACTTGTTGCATCAGTGAAGCATTCATTTAAATATTTTGTATCACCTGGAAACATTTGTCTTGAGAGAAATGAAAATTGCGCTCTGTCACGTGGATTTTTAAAAATAGCCATATAATGACTGTTTAAACTTATTGTTCTTGTTTGACGACCCTGAAGAAATAAATTTTGAGATAAAAAAATAACACTAAGGTTCATGTGATGTGAAGCTTTTGTAAAAATTTTAGCAATCTCTGGATTGTCTTTACATTCTTCCATCAAATCATCTAGAACTATTAAATTCACTTCCTTCGAATCTAATAATTCACACTCGTTTTTGTATCCTTGAATAAATTCAACGTTAGGGTTATCATTTAAAATATCAGTATAAATTGGTTGCCATATTGAATAGAAATATAAAATTTTCTGTACATTTGGTATAATTAAAGATTTGTGTTTTATCAAAAGGTTTTTTAGAAAAACAGTTTTACCACTTCCAGTTGGACCAATTACACAAAAAGTAAATGGATGTTTAAATTTTAAAACGTCTGCTTCATAACTCATTTTAAATGATTATCAATTGTTGGCAATAGTTTTCGCATGTGCGACCAAATTTCTTTATTTATAATAAAACTTTTAGAAGTGGAAATATTAAAACTCACTACCTTCTCTTTATATATGTTTGAATAATACAATCGTATCATTTTGTTATTTGGTAAACGATAAACAATATTTACATTTTCACTACCTGTTTGAACTGAAGCATTTTTTTGTTGTTCTAAATTTTTAACATAGTTAACGTAAGCTTGAGCCATTTTTTTTTAAACTATTTTAATTTTTTATAAAATTGAATATTTGATTAAATTCTTAAGTAAAATTTAACATAAGAATTGATTGGTTATGATTGCTCCGCCTTTTCTTATTAAGTTCCCATTATATAAAAACCAGAATTAATGGTTCTCATGTATAAGCGTTGTTTGATAATGTAAATAAATGAAACTCCTAATAAGTACCAAACACCCTCTTCTAACATTTCCACTTCAAGAAAATGAGAATCAAATCCAAAAAATTTAGAATTCCGAATTTCGTCGTTAACTAAAAACGTAGCTTCATCAAAATGACATTCGACTTGTATATAAAACTCTTGTTCACAGTCATGCATAGAATAGCCCTGCGGTAAACCTTCTTCACAAGCCCAGCATTTATATTTGTTCAACAGAGCGATTGTTTTATGATACTTACCTACTATAAATAATCGTTGCATGAGTGAATATAAATCAGCTAGATGAAAATTATACATCTTATTCAGTCTTGCTTTCTCCAAATATTGTACAGCTTTTCCCAGAGATGAGCGATCATCGATTTTCTTTTTTCGGTAATTAATTTTGATACCTAGACGGGAATGTTCATCCATTTTCAATTTTTTTTT
>Ga0214163_1001309_pt1 | contig 10800 bp, 9 predicted proteins | sample LakMenepilimnion_2_FD_153001 | JGI IMG/M metagenome (GOLD analysis project Ga0214163, IMG submission 153001) | Freshwater microbial communities from Lake Mendota, WI - Practice 15JUN2010 epilimnion v4 | ecosystem: Environmental > Aquatic > Freshwater > Lake > Epilimnion/Euphotic zone | place... | reverse complement strand
CGAATATCTCTATTAAAGGATAACGGCTCCTCGGCATGCAAAGCCACGGATAAGGCCCCAGATAATGCCACGGATAAAGCCACGGCGGCAATCCAAAACGGCAATACAAAAATCGGTAGTCGGAACCGCATGAGTGAAACAGATAAAACGGTATGCATAGCGACAATAGGCGGGGGGGAATGCGGAGGCGGGAATCTTGGAGAGCTCGCAGCAACGCATGGTTATACCTCAGAAACACCGCAGAACCAACCGGCAAAGCTTCGCATCGGTTACAATCCAACCAGCGACGCGGCCCGTACACATTGAGTTTGGAAGTCGAATCGCAATTTTGCTGGTTTCGTCGGTTTTGTTTAGCTAGAAGGTACTGCTCATGCGAGGTTGGAATTCCTTGCTTCCACTTTTAAGAATCCTTGCGACCTATTCCATGGTCTGGGTTCTGCTCGGACTCTGCGTATTCTTCTCCATGATGACGATCCGTATGCAGCAACCCACACCGAGGGAAGCTTTGCAGCAGTTATGGGGCGACGGGGCTCCGACTCAATGGGGAACCGTGGTGGTTGCAAGCGGTAGCAATGAGGATTATTTTTTTGCAAGTGAATTCGCCGATCGTTGGAAGTCCAGGGGTGTGTCGAATGAGTGGGATCGCATTTGGACTGGAACACCGCAAGAAATCCGCAAACGAATCCAAGAGGATAAATCACAATCGCTGGAATTAATCCTTGCGCCCGATGCGAGCAAATGGGTGCTGTTCGAAGGGATTGATGCGAAGTTTCCAGATAAAGAATTGAAGCTCACTGTCGTGGGTGGATCGCGTTGGCCGAACTTCCTCAAAACTCAAAACCTCATCAACATTGTCAATCGTATCGTTGAGATCGCCGTTCTTGCCGTGGGAATGACTCTGGTGATTCTCACCGGCGGCATCGATTTGTCCGTCGGCAGCTTGATCGCTCTATCGGCTGTGGTAACCACAAGCATCATTCGAGACTACTTTGGAGGAATCGACGCAACAAGCTTGGGGATCAGCACCGCCGGTCTTCTCGGAATCGCTCTATGTGGTCTTTGCGGTTTGGCAAACGGCCTTTTTATCGTGGCATTCGGCATCCCTCCATTTATCGCGACACTCGCCATGATGATGATGGCAAGCGGTGCTGCGTTTATGATCTCCCAAGGACAATCGATCGATCGCGTACCTACCGAATTCGTCTGGCTAGGCCGTGGCACTTGGTTAGGTATTCCGGTGGCAGTCTGGTTGATGCTTGCCATCTTCGCTATAGCCCATTGGGTAATGAAGTACACCACTTTTGGTCGAAGCGTTTACGCGATCGGGGGGAACGAAGTCGCCGCAAGACTTTGCGGAGTCCGCGTACCGAAGATCCTGCTGATCACCTACACCCTTTCAGGGATGCTTGCAGGTCTCGGAGGTGTGATCATGGCAAGCCGACTTGGGTCTGCCGAAGCGAAATACGGAGCGATGTACGAACTGCACGTAATCGCTGCTGTCGTCGTCGGCGGAACTTCCCTGCGTGGTGGCTACGGAACTATTTTCGGAACCCTAATCGGTGCATTGATTATCGCTGTCATAGAGAACGGTATGAATCTAATGCAAATAGACAGCTACGCTCAAAAAGTTGTCTTCGGTGCTATTATCCTTGGAGCAGTTTTAATCGACCGATTCCGTCGGGTAACCTAAACATGGAAGACAATCCATACGCTCCCCCTAACCCCGGTGATGATTTTCAATCAACTCCACAACGTGTGGTAGCAAGCCCACTTGTTATGGGGCTCGGATGGACTGCGGCATTGTTGTTCAATCTTATTGTTCCCGTCCTCATCGGTTGGAGTTTAACCGACTCCAACGCCAAAATTGGCGTGCTAGCCGCCATCGCAATGATTCTTCTTGCCGGCTATGTTGCGTGCAACTACTTTCCTCTGCTGATGCTCTTTACCCTTCGCGGATCTATTTTTGTCGGGGTCTCTCAAATCATCCCTGCACTGCATCTGCTGATGGGACTCTTCAGCTTGCAATTCCTCGCAAGCCTAGGGCTGATACCCGCTGATGGGGCACCAACCCTAACCGGATTCGTGATGGGATTTATCATGACCCTAGCAATCGGCTTGCAGCTTCTAATCATTTCGCTCGGACTTGGGCTTATATTGCGACTGATAACTCCCGACCGATGGTGGCTCGCAAAATCGTCTTGATCGATCGATTAGGCACTTGGCAAACCCTCTTGTGAATCATGGATTCCTTCGCAGCATCCCGCGATTACAACTGCATGCTTATCGATTTTAGGAGGTCATGGTACACTCAATGGCACAATCCGTTGTAAGTTCAAAAGAGCGAGAAACGGCGGGTCTGTAAATACGCGGCCAGCGGGCAACATCGGTTTTTCAATGGATCGGATCAGGATAGTTTTGCGATGAGTTCAAGCAGCCTTGAATCGAACGGGACAGCCTCTACCTTACAACCCTTGCGTTACGGCATCATCGGATCCGGAGCACTAGGAGGATACTACGGCGGCTTGATGGCCAAAGCCGGGCTCGATGTTCACTTTCTCTTCCATTCCGACTTTCATCATGTCAAAGAACACGGCTTGAAGGTCGAAAGCAAAAACGGTGACTTTCACCTTCCAAGCGTCCACGCGTACGACTCCGTCGATCGGATGCCCCCGCTCGATGTGGTGATCCTTGGACTAAAGAGCACCCAGAACCATGAATTGCCGAGACTGCTCAAGCCTTGGATCAACTCAAAGACCATCGCGCTGGTGCTGCAAAACGGATTGAACGTCGAACAAGCTACAGCAGAGGTTTTTGGTCCCGAGCGAATCGCTGGTGGCTGCTGTTTTCTCTGCTCGAATAAAGTTGGCCCAGGCCATATCCGACATCTGGACTACGGTCGGATCGTTTTCGGTCCGTATCGTGGAGCGGATTCCAATGCGATTGGGCCAGATCAAAAAATCCTCTCCCAAATTCATCAAGACATGAATCTGGCCAGCATCGAATGCCATCTGACCGACGATCTTCCGACGACCAAGTGGAAGAAACTCATGTGGAACATTCCCTTCAATGGTCTGTCGGTTATCCTGAACGCCAGTACAGATGCGATCATGAAAGACCCCAACTCTCGCCTCTTAGCCCGCAGAATTAGCGAAGAAGTCCGCTCGATCGCTTGCCAAACCGGCTCGCAGATCGACCCAAGTTATGTCGACTGGGTGATCGATCATACCGATGATATGGTTCCATACGACAGCAGCATGCGATTGGATTTCATTCACGGACGAGCCATCGAAGTAGAGGCCATCCACGGCAACGCATTGCGAGCCGCTCAACGCAAGGGGATCACCGCCCCAATCCTTGAGACCATATACCAACAACTCAAATTCCTCGCTGCTCACCGCAGCTAAGTTCACCACTGCTAAGTTCACCAACTATTGACTTCCATCGCATAGGAACAACGTGATGCCAATACCTTCAGCCCATCGAGGTATCCCTACGCTTCAGCCAGTAAAGTCATGGAGTTTACGAACCCGGCAACTCGATTTTGGTAAACGCCCTTGCATCATGGGCATCCTGAACGTCACCCCAGATAGCTTTTCCGATGGCGGATCCTTTTTCACAGTCGAATCCGCCGTCGATCGCGCTTTGCAAATGGAAGACGCTGGTGCCGACATCCTCGATATCGGGGGAGAAAGTACCCGACCGTACAGCCAAAGCGTCGATGCTGACGAAGAACTCTCACGCATCACTCCTGTGCTTCAACGTCTCGATGGACGTCTCTCGATCCCCATCTCGATAGATACTACTAAAGCCTCAGTCGCCAAAGCTGCCATCGAACTCGGCGCTGAAGTCATCAATGATGTCTCAGGCTTTGAAGCAGATCCTAGCATGATCGAACTCGCTAGATCTTCCCAAGCCGGTCTGTGCGCCATGCATCGACAAGGGACTCCACAAACCATGCAAGAGAATCCGACTTATAAACATTGCGTACTAGAGATCCTTCAGTACCTCTGGGATCGCGATCAACAACTGATCTCGGCTGGAATCGCCCCCGAAAAAATCTGCCTCGACCCCGGCATCGGATTCGGAAAACTCCACGAACACAACTTGCAACTCGTCCAATCTGCCGAAGTCTTCCACCAACTGCGTCGCCCTATCCTCGTAGGTCACTCCAGAAAAGGGTTCATCGGTAAAGTCCTATCCAACAAAGATCTTCCCCGCGATGCTGGCACCCTGGGTGTCTCCTTTGCTCTAGCCCAACGCGGTATCCAAATCCTTCGCGTCCATGATGTCGCTATGCATGCGCAAGCATTTCGGTTGCTCGAGGCAATCGATGGGTTTTGATCGAACAAGCGGAGGTTTCAACACCCGCTGGGTTTGCTAGCAAGCCATTCTTTTTCATTCCTTTTCCCGAGATTCGCTAAAGATTGCTCTGGAGGGATTTCACTCGTCTTTTCTAGACTCGTCGACCGGTCAGGATGACCAATCAACACGGCGAGTTTGCGCAAGCGAATTTGCGCCGGCGGTTTGCCAAACCGTTCGACCACACACCAGGAAAGACAGCTTAGTATGGATACGAAGCGCGTGGTTTGGGCAGGATGCCTCACCCTTCTGCTTTGGGGATGCCAGTTTTCCAATACTGCCAACGGGCAATTCCCAGCTACCCCTTCCCCAAACACAACTCCGGTCCTCGGTCAACAATTCGTGATCGAAACCGCGCACTTCCGAGTCATGTGCCCGGACCCCCAGTTCGCCAAAGAAGTCGGCGCAATGGCCGAAGCATACCGAACGCATCTTGCCATGCACTGGCTTGGACACGACTTGCGACCTTGGGCTGAAAAAGTCCCACTGGTTGTCCACACCAGCCCGAAGCTTCCTGCAAGCGGCGAAACCAAATACACCTTGATGGGTGGTGACATTCGAGCTATCCAAATGACCGTCAGCGGTACGAAAGAACGCATCCTCGATAGCGTTTTACCTCATGAAATGACACACACAGTCCTGGCAACCCACTTCGCTCCCAGCGGTAAACCTGTGCCCCGTTGGGCCGATGAAGGTGCTTGCACCACCGTTGAACACATCAGTGAGCGAAGCAAGCACGACGTAATGCTAGTTAAATTTCTAACCGACGGTCGCGGGATTCCCTTCAGCAATCTCTTCGCCATGCGAGAATACCCACCCGCCCCCTACCTCATGCCGTTGTACGCTCAAAGCTACAGCCTTTGCGCTTTCTTGATCGCTCAAGGTGGTCCGCGACGCTTCGTCCAGTTCCTAGAACAAGGAATGCAGACCGATAACTGGCCACAAGCCGTTGCGCAGTCATATGGATACGAAGGACTTGGAAGACTCAAAGTCGCCTGGAACGCTTGGGTCTCCGATGGCGGTGGAGATGTGACTCGATACACAGCGATGGCTTTGAAGGGTGAAACCAGTGGTGCTGGAGCAGGCCCCGCAAACGGCGTTGTTCCTGCAAGCACTCTTATCACCATGAATCAGCAACAACCTTCGCCGACCGTTCAACAAGCGGCTTTACAGCAACCTATCAGTCCGCAATCTACCAATCCGCAATTTGCTAATCCACAGTTGGGTAATACCCAATCTGCTGTGGCAAGCGCGAAGACGGCTGGCTACTACCAACGCCAGTTCCAAATGAATCAAAACGCTGCTGTTCCTGTTCCGCTGCCATCCTCACCGCAGCTTCCAACAGAGATCAACAGTCCTATTGAAGTCCGAGCAAGTCAGCCTTCCACCATGCACACCATCGGTGGAACGGTGATTCGCTGAAGCCCTACCTTCCAAACTTGCGAGCTTGCCGATCATGGCAAGTTTGCCAAGTAGGGAAAGCTGGGTAAGTAGAGAAAAGGTTCCTATTTTACCATTTCGGGAAAAGTGGTTATTGGACTCAACCTTGAGCTTGACCATTCCGAGTGTAGAAGAGTATTCCCAATCGATACAGATTCCAAAATCGGAATAATCGATTCGGATGCGACGAGCGTTTAGTCATTAATAGTTGCGATAAAGGAGTGTCGCGTTGAAATACCTATATCCCCTCAGGACGTTTCGGCTTATGACCGCAGCTTGTGCGGTGACTGCGCCTGTCGTTGTGCCAGCCATACCTAGCATGCTGATGTCAGGCGTTGTCGTCACAGTCTCAGCCAATGCGGAGTGGGCTCAAGCGCAGCAAAGCACGCTACCTCCACTACCGAATAATCCACCTGCGGCCAGCAATCCTGGCCTGCTACCACCAGCTTCAGCGAATGGGCTTCCGCCGACAGCCAATTCGCCGACAACCGGATTGCCACCAGCAACTCCGAGTCTGCTACCACCCACAACCGGTGCAAGCATCCCTGCAGCTCCAGCGAACATGTCCCCCAAGGAACAAGCGTTGGCGCTCAGTGCACAAGCCAAATTGGCTTTGCAGAAGGGGGATTTGCTCAACGCCAAGAAATGGATCGACCAAGCCATGGCCTTGAAGGTTGCCGACGGAGAATTCTCCGGCGGTCAACTCAAGCCACGCGATGTCGCAATGGACATCGAACGAACCATGCGATTGCGTGGTATCGATCCAAAGTCCATCGCACAAGCTGCCAATCAAGCTGCCAATCAAGCTGGCAGCCTCTTGGCAAAGCCAATGGCTAACGGTGCACTGTCTAACGGTGCAATGGCTAACGGTGCCGCTCCGAACACACTCGGAACGAATCCGACCAATTTACCTAGCAACTTGCCTGGCAACGTAGCCACCGCTGGCGGCATCTCTGATAAAGAAATGCAAGTCCAGTCGGGTGTCTACCAGCCTAAGCAAGACAATTCGAGCGTAGCGATGGCTAGCGATAGCCAACCATCCGCCGCGACTGGGGTCGAAGATCTCAACGGTTCGCAATGGTATGAAAGAGGAATCGAAGCTCTAGCCGTGGGTAACCGCGAAGCAGCTTTGAGTTCCTTCACCAACGCATGGAAAAAGAAAGAAGAGCTCGACGCGAACACCCGTGTTCAACTCAAAGACAAGCTCGCTTATTTGCAAACCCGTACCGAGCCAGAAGCGGTCGCAGGGATTCCTAACGAGAATCGCGAAGCTGTCCAACGCAAACAACGATTGTTTGCAGAAGTCTCCGGCGAGATCGCTGACGCGGAACGATTGGTCAACGACCAGCCGTACGAAGCGATGGATCGCTTGAAAGCTTTGCGTACTCGCGTATCGCAGTCCGATGTCGATGGATCTTATCGCAAGCAAATGTTGGCGATGGTCGATCGCGTGATCAACAACGTTGAATCATGGATGGAAACCAACCGTTCCTCCATCGAACTCGATCAACGCAACAAGCAAATCGAAGACCGCATCAGTCTTGAAGACTCGACCCGAGGCAAGGAAGATGCACAAATCCAAACCTTGGTCGATCAATACAACGAATTGATGGACGATCAACGCTTCGCCGAAGCTGAAGTGATCGCTCGCAAAGTTGAGGAGATCAAGCCTAACTCGGAAATCGCTGCGATGATGCGTGGCCGTTCGGTTATCGAACGCCGTGTCGCAGAACAACGCGAAATCCAAGGAATGAAAGAATCGGCTCTGGTCAATAGCTTCACCGACGCGGAACGCGCTTCGGCAACCTATCTGACCGACGAGAAACCTCTTCAGTTCCCATCCGTCAAGGAATGGTACGACCTGAAGAAGATTCGTGAGAAGTACAACGACGAATCGCTCAAGCTACAACCTTCAGAGCGACAAATCCTTGAGCTTCTCGAAGAACCTTTCTCGGCATCCTTCGAAAATCGTCCTCTGGCTGACGCGCTCAAGACCATCTCGGAAATGACCGGGCTGATCATCTTGATCGATGAGCCATCGATCGCTGAAGAGGGCCTTCGCTCCGACCAGCCGATCACTTTGGATCTTCGCGGGAATCGGATCAAACTCAAGAATGTTCTCAAGAACATGCTCGAGCCAATGAACCTGACTTATGTGATCAAGAACGAAGTTGTTAAGATCCAAAGCCGCCGGTTCATGCAACAAGAAATGTATAGCCAAACCTACTCAGTGAAGGACTTGGTTATTCCAATCCCGAACTTCATCACCGATAACAACACGGGGATGGGTGGAGCTCTACAAGCAGCCTACCAAGCTCAAGACAGTTTTGTGGCGGTCAACATGCAAGAGCAAGATGCCATGTCGCTTCGCAACACGAAGCTGGCAAGTATCGATCCGAACACGAATGTGCTGGCTCAGTTCGCAGGTATGTCGCCAGGTGCGAACACCATGAACGCCGGACTTTCAATGCTCGGTGGCGATGCGATGAACCCCAACAGCCCAGGCAATGTGCTCGGGGGTGCGTCCATGGCTAACTTCTCGGAACTAATGCAATTGATCGAAACGACCATCTCTCCAGACGTTTGGCTAAACGCTGGTGGGACGGCTACCATGAGCCCGTTCCGACAAAACCTGAGCTTGATCGTTAACGCACCTCAAGAAACTCACGAGCAAATCGCTGATCTGCTCAAGAGCCTCCGATCGTTGCAAAACCTTCAAGTCACCATCGAAGTACGCTTCATCAAACTTTCGGATAGCTTCTTCGAGAAGATGGGTGTGAACTTCCAAATGCAATTGGATGACAACACCAATAACAGGTTCGGCCGCGAAGACTCCGGTCCATCGGTCGCAATCGGTTTGCAAACCGATGCGGGTAGCTCTGATCCAAACGCTTTGGTTCCAACGGCTGACTTCGATATCCGCTTGAGCCAAGGTAGCTTCGGAACAACAGTCCCGAGCTTCGGTGGATTCGACCCCGGTGCTGGTAGCACCATCGGTGTGGCAATCCTTAGCGATATCGAAATGTTCTTGTTCCTCCAAGCAGCCCAAGGGAACAAGCGATCGAACGTTCTGCAAGCTCCTAAGGTGACCATGTTCGACGGGCAAATCGGTACGATCAACGATACGACCACCCGCCCGTTCGTTCTCGGTTACGCTCCTGTCGTCGGTGACTTCGCCGTCGGTCAACGACCAATCATCGTGGTCTTGAGCGAAGGAACTCAGATGAACGTCCAACCGGTTGTCTCAACCGATAAACGATTCGTCCGATTGACTATGCTACCGCAGTTCACCCGACTCGGCTCAACCGACCGCGAATTCACCTTCCAAGGTCGCAAGAGCACCAAGACCGGTACGAGCATCCTCAACCCATCAAGCGGCTTGCCATCGAGCAACCGCAACAATGAAGAGGAAATCGTCGAAGGTATCACCGTCCAACAACCATCCTTCTCCCAGACCAGCGTTAGCACCACGGTTACCGTGCCTGACGGCGGAACGATCCTGATGGGTGGTATCAAACGACTCTCCGAAGAGCGAATCGAAAAGGGTACTCCAATCCTTTCGAAGATCCCTTACATCAACCGATTGTTCAAGAACAATGCGATCGGTCGAGACACGGAAACCTTGATGTTCACCGTCACACCTCGAATCATCATCCCTCAAGAAGAAGAAGAGCAACTCGGTGTTGCAACTCCTCGCCCTTAAGGCTTCGATCAAACGATAAGACGTCGGTAAAAACATAATACAAAGAGAGCTCGGGACGACCGAGCTCTCTTTTTTTGTTTCCAGCTAAGAATAAATCGCCCCTCATTCCTTGCTCATCGCGGATTCACACGGTGCTGCCAGCCTATGTGTTTAGCCAGTCCGTGTTTTGCCAACCAGTGTTTAGCGAGCCCGTGTTTGCTCTATCTGTGTTTTAGCCAAAACGTGTTAAGCCATAACGCCTGGGAAATCTGCTCCTAGCAATTCCACCATTCCATGGCGAAAACACCAAGGCAGTTTGCAGGGATCGTATGGAATGTGCCGAAGTCAACGATAGTCGGCCCCCCTCCCCGTTGGCGTTCCTCCATAGACGCTTCGGGATGGGCACCCCTTGGGCCGACTTTTCAAAATCAATTTCTCGCTTCGTCTGGAGTGTCCTTCGATGCAATCTAACAGACCGCTGGCGGTTTGCCCTTCGACTCTTGCCTCGATCCCATTCGGCCTAGCTCTGTGCTCGATGAGCTTTGCCGCACAACCTCCCACCGAGACGCCAAGCGATGTTCAGAAGCTGCTTGAGAAGAACGCGCCGCTGGTCAAGGATGCCGAGGAGAAGCTCGGTGCAGCGCTTGGCACTGCACCGCAAACTCCAGAACCGGATGCAATCAAACTCGATGAGCAATCCGAACCGAATCTCGCCGGTCCAGCAAACACTCGCAGCACAGAGCCTTTGCGGGTAAAACCATTGAAGACGCCGAACACATCGATCTCTGGAATCGGAACAGGCACTACTCCGGAAGATGCAACCGAAGGCCGTTTGCCATCGCCCACTCCACTTCCTTACGGCCCAGACCGTCAGCCGGGTTGGAGTGTCAGCACAAAGAATTGGGTTGCTCCGGCTTTCTGCCATTTCCCAACCTATTACGACGACGTGATGCTCGAGTACCATGGGCACGAGCGATGCCCACCCCTCCAGCCAATTCTTTCCGGCGGCCGATTCTTCACCGGAATCTTCTTCACACCATACTTGGCATACATGCAACCACCCAACCAGCAAATCTCGAACGCCGGTCATTACCGACCAGGCACTTGCGCACCAGGCTTAAGGCAGCGTGCACCTTATGACCCAACCGCATTGAAAGTCCAAGCTGCCGCTACCGCAACCGGCGTAGTTCTGCTCCAGCCCTAAACCCCGAACACAACGCGCGCGGTTAAGCGATTCTCCCCCTCGGCTCTCTTGCCCGGGTGTCCCTCAATTCGCGCACTTCTCCCCCTCGCCCGCTGGCGGGAGAAGGGCCGGGGGG
>Ga0214163_1001301_pt1 | contig 10840 bp, 27 predicted proteins | sample LakMenepilimnion_2_FD_153001 | JGI IMG/M metagenome (GOLD analysis project Ga0214163, IMG submission 153001) | Freshwater microbial communities from Lake Mendota, WI - Practice 15JUN2010 epilimnion v4 | ecosystem: Environmental > Aquatic > Freshwater > Lake > Epilimnion/Euphotic zone | place... | reverse complement strand
GGGGTGTAGTCCTGTGGTGACACTTTGATATGAACCATCTCGTGCGCTCGTACCGCCTGTGATAACGGGTCACTGCCCTGTGGAGCGACAAGACGCTTATTACTAATGACAGTGTGTGGTAAGCCACGAGTAGGTGCGCAGTCGGATACCGACCATTCACCTGCCGTAACATCAGGTCTAGTAATGATCTCAGGTAGTGGGCGATGAAGTGTCTTGCTCATCGGAGAGCGTCTACTTTCATCGCTTCTAGAACCGAACTCGCTCGTTCACCGAACACGATCTCAGCACTTTCCTCAATGGAGAGAGTAGAACGCAGTTTGTCAAACGCATAGAACGCACGGAGACTAATCCGTTGCTTACCAGCGTCAGACATACGCACTGCCATACCACGCAAGTCGTCAGACAATTTCACGAGAGCGTTAGGGTGTGGCTCGCTGATACGAATACGAACGGGGAAACGGTCGGCAAGTGCTACGGGTAGTTCTGCCATATTCTCAATGTTCGTTGTCATTACGGCAGAGAAACCGCTACGGGGAGTGTAGATGCGACCTGTCTCAGGGTGTTCCCAACTAGCCGACTCAGGTGAGTCAAGAAAGTTCAGTAGGGTAGCGAACACATCGCCACCAGCCTTGTCAATTTCGTCTACGACAAGACGACCGCCGAGAGTACCGTCGCCGTTCCACGCCTTCAGCGCAGAACCGCTAACCCAAGAGAAACCGCCCTTAGCGTCAGGCATAAATGAACCCGATACTTCACTGTTGGTCATATCCTCAGTACAAGCAAGACGGAATGAACCGCCTGCTGTGTTGCCGAAAGACAAGCCAGCGAATGTTTTGCCAGTGCCAGCGGGTCCGAATAAGATAATTCGGTCAATACCAGCGTGTAGGGCGTTGTGGAACTTCTGCCAGCAGGCAGGGAGTGTGGTGGTGGTCATTATGTTTCTTTCTGTGTGGTGGTGGTTTTGCTTACGGGTATAACTCTAGCAGTGATTAGATCACCTGTCAAGTGTTTGTTTGGATTTATTTAGATTTCTTAGCCTGCTCACGATCAGCGTGATAATCACGGCACTCGTACAAGCCTTTCTTGATCTTATGGAAGTACGGATTACCGTCTATGAACTTCAGTGTCGTTTGATATCCGAACCCTGACGCTTCCACGATCTGATCTGTCGTGAACTGTTCCCTGTCGTGTTCTCTCGCCCACTGCTCAAACGCTTTGTATTGGTCAGCACGAGCGACCTTACGGGTGTCGTCAAGCGTTACCGACGGCATAATACGACCGATAATGGATAGCGGAACCATATAGCGACCGAGTAGTTCTTTACTGACCGTACCCTCGTACTTAGCGACGACCGCCCACGCACGGGTGATCTCTGACGCTTCACGCCATAAGTCGCTAGGGATAAAACTGTAACCGCCGTATTCCTCAGCGAGGCTACGGAGAGTGTTTTTGTATTCTGTATCCGCTTCGTGTGGTGTCATAGTGTCAAGCATACAAGATAACTTTCTTTCTGTCAAGTCTTATTTTATAATAACCCTAGTATTTGATACACTGTTCTGTACCCCAATCAGGAGAACTACAATGCGCAAACTATCAAGAGAAGAACTTATTGCTCACCGCGCCGCTCGTGCCGCAGCAATCAGCCCCGTTGCCGAAGTCGTCGCTGAACCCGTCGCAGAAGTCGTCACGGAAGTCGTCACGGAAGAAATCGCCCCTGTCGCAGAAGTCGTCACGGAAGAAGTTGTCGCCGAAGAAAAGCCTAAGCGCAAGTCCAAGAAGAACGACACTGAAGTCGCCACCGAAGAACACACTCACGACGAAAACTGCGAACACTCAGAAGAAGTCTGAAAACCTCACGGGTGACCTACGGGTCACACGCTCAACTTCGGCAGTAATCCCTTGTCACGCAGTTGGTTATCTACTTCAGTTTCTAACCAGCCGAGAATGTCACTGTCAAGTTCGCTCATCTCGTCCCAAGCGTCGTAGTTCCCGTCACTTGTACCAGACTCCATTTCCTCATCTATCCTCGCATAGTCCTCACGGAACTGCTCAGGGACTTTGTTAGCGGATAGTTCGCAACCAGCCTCAGCGACAATCTCGCCTTTACTGAACGCCATCACGCAAGAGAACGAACGACCTTCCTCATCAGACGAAACCGTAAATAGGAGTGTGGGGAACTGTCTGCTCACCTCACGGATAAGTCCGTCAGCAGGCGACCACGCAGTCTCGTAGTACGCATAGATACCGCCACTCCCATCAGAGTGGTCAATAATTTCCCACTCCTCAATACGAGGCGACCACTTCGTACTCCAGTTGTTGATACACCAGTCATACCAAGTGGTGTGACCGTACTCCGCCTTGTTTGCTTCGTACTTCTTGAGAAGTTCTTGGTATTCGGGGTCGTCAGTTTCGGTACTCAAGAACACGGCACGAATAGCCAACGGTTCAGGGACGGGGAATAAGATAGTCAAGTCGTAATCAACTTGCTCAACGCCCATCGTTGTCTCAGCGAGCGACGGGTCGTGCTTACGGGTAATCGCTTCAGTGAGTTTGACTAGCGACTCACGGTCGCCCGTAACATTCATTCTGTTGTAGCACCAGTTCGGCATAGTAATCCCCTTTGGTAGTGGTGGTTATAGCGATAAGTATATCGGTAAATCAAACCAATGTCAAGTGTTTTGTGGAAGTTCTCCATAATGAATAGGGTCGCTACGGAGAACCCCACAAACCTTTATGCCTCTTGCTTCGCTTTCGCTTTCTCAGTAAGAGACAAAATCATTTCTCGTATCGTAGAGAGTTCAGGTTCGGCAGTTGGCTTCGGTGTATCGGAGAGTTCTACATTCTTGTAGTCAATCCAACGCTGACCGTTACCTTCCTTCGGCACTACACACAAATCAAATCGCCCGTAACACACACGGGTATCAGTGACAGTGACGGACACCTTCATTCCACTCACATCTACCAGCCCCGACATACCTTTATAAGCGTCGGTGTCAATAGAGCCGTTCTCTTTCTTTATTGGATCGTTCATAATCCCTTCCTTGTTGTAGTGATATTCAGGCTATGGGGGTCCCTACGCTTGTAGCGACACATCAAACCATTCTTGATAGGTGCGCCCATTCGTACGGACGAGTTCGCCGTCCTCGTAGAAGTCAAAGATAACTCCCTCGTTAGTGAAAACGACAACGCACACATTTTGTTGTGGATCGTATGGGTCTGTGGGTAGTTGGACTACGACTTCCTTACGAGAGTCTGTAACGCAGTCAAAGTCCATACGGGTAGACCCAGTGAAATCGTGAAAGTCACTCATCGTCACTCTCCTCTAAGCGCACCCACTCATTGTCTTTCTCTCCGTAAAGAGCAAAAGCGTCACTGCCTGTCAAAGAGATAAGAGCGTCCACGCATACTCCAGCAACTTTGACATTTTCGGTTGGTTCCCAAACTTCGTTTACATCAACACGGATAGGGAAGTCAGTAAACGAGTTCACCATATCGTCGTAGGTGTACTCGTCGGAGACTTCTACCTCAATAGATACAACGAGTTCATATGTTTGTGTGACAGTTATAGTTTTCATCAGTACCAAGTCGTAAATCCGTCGGCTTCACGGGCAACGAAACGCAACCACCAAATCAGGTAGCGCACATCGTCAGCGAGTTCCTCGCCGTCAATAATGAAAGTGTTGTCGTGTTCGGTGAGCCACTCATTGAGAGCGTCCTCAATCGTATTAGCAAACAACTCGCAGTCGTCTACGCCGAGAGAGTCGTCGTCACCGCCGTACATTGAGTAATCAGAAACGCCCAAGTGTTCTAGTAAGTGAACGCCCCACTTACCCCGATACCAACAGTCAGTACCGAACATACCGTGAACCGCACCCTTCTCAGGTAGGTCAGGTGAATTGAGATACGGACACGCTCCCGCTTCTTTCGTCGCAGTACACGACATCACAAGTTTCGTCGTGCCGTCAGCGTGTAACTTTGTCGCACCTTCAGCGTCCAGTTCAGGAACAAACACGGCTACGCCTCGTGCCTTACACGGGTACTCTTTCGGAATATTGTCTAAACCCATTTCATTCACCTTCCATCGGAATGTTCTCGCCGTAATTGGCTTTTCCATGTTTCATTTCGTCATAGCACTCAGTGTGATAGTTGCCGTAGTGGAACTTGCCACCATCGTCCTGAAACTCCACACGAGTTTCGCAGTCAAGATAAATTGGTTTGTCGCACTCGTCGCACTCAAACCCAGCGCACTCAGCACACGCATACCCATCTAGGTATTCGCCCGTTTCCTCGTCCTCACGGTCAGCAGGAATACGGTTCACGAACTTGCCGATAAGCGAACCGTCCTCACGGACAGAGCCAAACGCAGTGAAGTCACCGCAGTAAATACAAGGGTCAAAGATGTTGGTGGTCATACTTGTCATTATAGTCCTAAGCCTCGTCGCTGTCAAGTTTTTTGTTTTCCTTAGACCATCTGTAACCTTGTCGCATACCGTCCATTACCGTCGTGTTGTATTCGTTCCACATTGTGTCGTCATTGAGAATGTAGTCAGCGACACTAGACAGTTCCTCATCGGTGGCTACTTCGGCAGTCCAAGTGAGATAGGCAATATCGTCGTCGTCGGTAGCAAAACCTTGAGAGAGTGCTTCCTCTGCTTCGCTACGGAGAGATGACGGAGAGAACGCCACCGTGTTACGGAACGATAAGTCCGTCAGGTTGAGTGGCTTACCGAGTCGTCCAGCGATCTCAACGACATCAGAGTCGTCACCATCGTTTACGAGGGCAGTGTCGTGATCGTCAAGTTTCTCCACATCAACGATGACACATTCGTCAGCGTCAATGATAGTTCCTGTACCGATATGGATAATGAGTTTCGTCATTTCGCTTTCTCCTCTTCCATCATTGCTAAGAAGTCCAAGTCGGGGTCAAGTTCTCTGTCCTGAGCCTCAAACTCGTATTCGTGCGTCTTGATTGCGCCGTCAATAACAATGTGACGGGCTTGGTGTATTGCGTCGTCCTCGTTCTCTGCTTCCACATTCACGGACGCAAAAATGCCTACACGGTAATACTTCATTCGGTTTCTCCTAAGTCGTCGTTGTTTACGATTTCTATATCTAAGAACTCGCAACAGTTGGCGAGTCCGTCACCATCAAGGGCGTGAAGTTCTTGCGAGCCGAGTTTTAGTGCCTCGTCCTCACTCTCAGCCTCTATCTCAAGGTGAACAATGTACTCAATGTGGTAGGTGGTCATAGCGGTAAGTTTATCCCCTTATGTTTGTAATCACAACCTTACGGGTGAGATTTATTTAGCAGTAATAAATATCTGTGATACTCATTAGCGTGAGCGTCATATCTGTCCACGCATTACCGACAGTGCTATTGGTGAGTTTGATCACTTCATTCTCAACGGCAACGACCTCACCATCAAAGATGTAACCCTCTTTGGTCGTAACGAGAACGGTCTGATTGACAAGTGCTTTGAGCACGGCTGACTCATGCCATGCTGTCCATTCATCGTGAAGTGTGATGGTGAATGGTGCTTTATGTAGGTTGCCCCTGTGTGACATCTCTGCCATTTCTGAAGTCCAGTTCATGCCAAAGCCTTTCTGATACGACTCGCTAATGCGTCTGCTTGTGAGCCACGACCATTAAAGTCGTTGTTGGAGTCAACTCCCAACTGACCGCATAGCCAATATAGGAAAGTGAGGTTGTATACGCCTTTGAGTTTTTCCATCGGCTTACCGTCCTTGCCGAAGATGGTGGACTTGTGATCCGATTTGTCGGACTTGTAGGTGTGAATGAGTTTCGCTTTACGCAGTTCGTCCTCAGAGAAGTGAGGTGCGTAGAACGACGGACTAAAGATGGTGTGTCCGTCGCCGATGATCTTCCCGTCGGCGATAGCGTCTTTGGTTCGTTGTAAGAGTGTGGTGGTCATGGCAGTAGTTTATCTCCTTATGCTTGTTATGTCAAGTGTTTTATTTGGATTTGTTGAGAAAGTTCTCAGCGTCAAGAACGCACTGCCCGTGGGCGTACCCTTCGGCGTAGCGTGTCGGGCGAGTTCCTTCACCTTTGCCACTCATCGGTTCGCCACATTCGTTACAAGAGTGGTCTAAGTACCATTCAGCAGGTTCACTAATGAAACCGATACCGATGAACGAGCCGTAGTCGGTGCGACCATCTATGGTTAGACGGTAGGCGGTTACACGGGTGGGTTGTTCATAGGTGGCGTTGCCTAGTTGTTCGGAGTCCCAAATGTTGATATCCCACTGGTCGTTGTATGCGCCCCACCAGTCGTTGCCATATTCGGATTGAGACATGGTGTCAAGTTGTTGTTGCGCCCAAGCGATCATTGCTTGTTTGAGTTCGGTGTCAATGTCTGTGGTGGTCATGCGATCAGTATATCTGCTTGTAACTGTAGTGTCAAGCGTTTTGCTAAGAAATATTTATAAATAAATCTGAACGAAACTATTGACATAGTAACGATAAGGCGGTAGAGTGATACCAACCACGACGAAAGGACTCCATTATGGGAATGGATGTATACGGCAAAAACCAAGAGAGCGAAAAAGGTTCTTACTTCCGCAACAATATTTGGTGGTGGCGACCACTATGGAACTACTGTGAGGAACTTCACGGCGACATCACACGCAATGTTGAGAGTGGATACTCCAACGATGGTGACGGACTTGACGCAGACGGCGCACTCGCTCTCGGTCAGCGACTACTCAACGACATCGCTACGGGCGTAACCGCCAAGTACGAAACCGAATACCGTGAACAACTCGCCTCGCTACCTACTTCGCAATGTGATTACTGTGACGGTACGGGTATCCGTTCGGATACTGTCGGTGTTGAGAACGGTATGCCTACTAGGGAGTTGTCAGAGACAGACGCAATCATTCTTGGACGCACACACGGGGACTGCAATGCCTGTCACGGACACGGCAAGGTACAACACTTCGCAACGAACTATCCGTTCGCTGTAGACAATGTGCGTGAGTTCGCAGAGTTTCTTATTGAGTGCGACGGATTTGAGATTTGCTAATGACCTACAACCACGCTTTCACTATCGGGTTCGCTGTCGGCAACTCGCAGTACGACGACTGGGCTGAATGTCTCGCTAACGAGAAAGAACTCGTCATAGCGGGACTGGAAGCACGCATCGCTGAACTCAAGTCGCCTTCCTCGGAGTATCCCGAAGCCCTTGACGGCTTTGACACCTACGAAGAATAAATCTTTCGTAAAACACTTGACAATACCTTCTATGGGGAGTACAATACTAACTATGACCACACCACTAGATAGAGCCGAAAAAGTAATGGAACACTTCCGCCTACTCTCCTACGAGATGGACGGACACACCACACCCGTAGCGAACCCTCGCAACAACGAGGAACTACTCATAGACCTAATCTGCGACCTATACCACTGGGCGTGGGAAGTAGACGAGGACTTTGAGAACTGCGTCGCCGTCGCAATCAAGAACGGCAGAACAGAAAAACAAATCAACGCTTTCAGCAAAGGGGACATACTGTGATTACCAAAGAACGAAGTGTCGTATGGCTACGCACGAACTACTACAAACTCAACGGTGCTAACACTTTCTATTACCAGCAAGATGTGTGCCTGAATGTGTACGGAAGCCTCGCACAACCGAAGTGTCGTATCCAAGTCAAAATCAACTCCTATGATGACCAGTCGTGGGTTGAGGCAATGGAGTGGACTCAGAACGGTTGGCAACGCATATTCTGTTACCCAGCCAAGACACACCTGTCGCTTACTCACGATGTAACCAACTCCAACGGCAAAGTAGAAACAAAACTTATCCATTGGAACTCCGACTTAGAAAAGATTGTTCCTGCCTGCTCGGACACAGTTTTGGGAGTCGTGGAAGAACTCCAAGATTGGTACGCTAAGCCCGATTTTTCTGTGGCATAGGTTGTTATTACTAAAAACCGACGATAGGATACTCACTATGACTACCACTAATAACAAATACAAAGTAATCAAGCGTTCACGGGGAAGTGCGTGGAACAACGATATGCGAACGAAAGTTCATATGTTCCAATACGACAACACTTGTCTCCCTGAGATGTTTCGTGGATACTCGCCATTTATGGTGAACACGCTACTCAACTTGGGTTGGTTTGCTAACGACGCTCTTGCTCTGCTCAAGCACGCAGACGCTACGGGTGACCATCCTGATTGGTCTGAGTCCGATTGGGACGACCTTCTCTGCCATTTCCAATTACTAGAAGCAACGATGAACGGAGCGAATGTATGACTCTCGGCTACAAGGTTTGCGCCGAAATGAATTATCCATCGGGTCTCAAAATCCACGAATGGAACTACTACACGGTCAATGACGAAACACTCTTACCGTCAGAGTGGGGAACAATGTCGGACGACGACAAAGCAACCTATCTCAATGAGGACGCTAACTGTCATTGGGTCAAGGGCTGGCTTGACGGTGACGAGTTAGAGGTTGCCGACAATGAGGCTGGCTTACAGGATTACATAATCGTAGAATTGGAGAAGTGGTAATGAGTAATGTCACCGCTATCGCAAAGACCGTAGACGAACTTGTTCACCGCACCGCCGATGACAAGTTTGAGATGGACGCAAAACTTTATGGGTGCGATCCTGATGGAGCGTATCTATTGGGAGAAAGCACTAACCCATACGATCTTTTGGAATGTATTGACCGACCCGAAAACTTGGACGCTGTTGCGTTGGTAGTTACGGGCTACGCCGCGCCTGAAGGTAGCACTGCTCCGCCAAGCCAACACTCTGAGCGTATTCGCATCCGTTTGGTTGTCTGTAAGAGCATTGATGGTTTCTCTAACATTATGCGCCGTGAAAATACCCCTGATGAAGTTGAGGATTTGGGTGGTGGTGGCGTTGGTGTTATGCGTGACGCTGTGGAAGCGTGGTGGGCACAATGAGTGATCTGCCTGTACGGATAAATGTTATGCGTGTCGTTACTTACGATGTTGCTAGCGTTGTGGAACAACTCCAAGCCGAGCGTGACTCTGAGGTTGTTTACGATAGGCACACGCCTCATCGCTTGTCTGCTGATGAACCTTTTACGATTGAGGAAGTCATTGATCGCATTGAGTCATATGTGGAAGACGACTTCGCTGGTATGCGATTGAGTGAACTCATCTTCCAAGATGAGGACGGGAACGACCTATGAACCACACGGGTAACGCACCGAAACACCTGCTTGCTCTTATCGGTAAGCGAGTCCAACTCCAATACACGAACGACCCGTACACGGGGCTGCGTCAGGGCGACAAAGGTGTTGTGAACTTCGTGGATGATATGGGTACTATTCATGTGAATTGGGATAGTGGTTCTTCGCTTGGTCTTGTTTCTGAAGCCGGCGATAAGTGGATCGTTATTGACTGATCCTTTCCGCCACCGTCAAACATTGCGCATATATACATATTTACTTCTAGTAAAAAAATAAAGTTACGCACACCGACAGTGTTAGCCTATCCACTCCATATTCCACAAACGATAGCCCAAAATATTTCTAAGAAATCTTCGTAAAACTATTGACAAACACAATAAACAAGGATACGATGTACAACATGACAACACTAACCACCACAGAATCCATGTCCGAACGAGCATCACGCATTTACCTGATGGCTCTCAACGCTCAAAAGAACGCCGACAAAATGGTTGAGCAAGCAAAAGAAGAACTCCAACGAGCATTCGCCTCAGAAGGCACAGACAACGCCACCGTTGATGGACGCAAAGTCTCAGCAGTAGAAGCAATCCGTCGCAACTTCCACACCGATGTCCTAGAAGGACTCGTCACCGCCACGATCTTCCGTGAAGTCACCAAGATCGCCGTAGAGCCAAAAGCATTTGACAAGGCTCTCAAGAACGGACTCATTGACCTGAGCATTGAGGAACAAGTAATGACCCCAACGCCATACACCCGTATCGTCGTTGCCGAAGTCAAAGAGGAAGTGAAAGCATGAGCATTACGCTTGACCAATACACCTGCCCTCGTTGTTTGGGCGGTATTCCTAACGACTTGTGTCGTGGGCAATACATCGGCGCACTCTCACGCACCGATAACCAAACAGAAATCTGCTCAGACTGCGGAACAGCAGAAGGACTAGAGGACTGGTACGGACACGGCTGTATGTCACAAGCCGCTTGGGCGGTGAACAAATGATGGAACTCACAAAGTTTGTTACACCATCCGACTTTTGGCTCAACGGTGTTGAGGTAGAAATCTTTTGGGACGACGCACCCGAAGCAACAGAGAGCGTCCAAATCATTGTGGACGACAACGCCTCACGGGTAACCGACATCCTCGCCGACCCCGAACACCCCGAACACGACGCTTGGGCTGAATGGGATAATCAAATCTTCTACTACTGCGAGTCCGAACAAGAATGGAAAGACCTTCTTGTCACAGGACATCACGACGGATGGAAAGTAATCAGTGACGAGTGACACAATAACAAATGTTGTTATCGCTTGACATTCCACTAACATCTCGGTAGACTAACCAATAAGAACTGCTCATAAGAGCATAAACAAATAAACAAAGGGAAAACAAACCATGTCAGAAATCAAAGTATTCAGCACACTGCCCGAAAGTCGTGGCGGAGCGTCAGGAAAAGGTCGCAAAGGCAACCCCAACCGCTACGCATACCGCTTAGGCACAGTACAGAAACTCATCTTGGAAGTAGTACAAAAGCCAAATGTATGGTGTCTCGTTCGTGAGAGTGCGTCCAATCGCTCAAGCCTCGCACCCACACTCGGCAAGTACCCACAGTTCCGTTTCGCCACCCGTAAGCGTGACGATGACGGCTTG